>Ga0209630_10004814_pt1 | contig 11685 bp, 9 predicted proteins | sample COG_01_FD_184745 | JGI IMG/M metagenome (GOLD analysis project Ga0209630, IMG submission 184745) | Pelagic Microbial community sample from North Sea - COGITO 998_met_01 (SPAdes) (version 2) | ecosystem: Environmental > Aquatic > Marine > Neritic zone/Coastal water | place: Helgoland, sampling... | reverse complement strand
AGATGTTGGAAATGCTAACCCTACTGCATTAATTATGGCAAATTCATGTTTTGAAGCTGTTAGTAAAATTGGCTGGCCAGAAAGTAGAATTATCTTATCGCAGTGTGCAATTTATTTAGCTTCTTCTGCAAAAAGTAATGCATCTTATGAGGCTATCGGGTTAGCACAATCTATTATTAAAAACACGGGTGATTTAGAGGTCCCATTGCATTTGCGAAATGCTCCAACCAAACTAATGAAAGACCTTGGCTATGGGAAGGATTATGCTTATTCGCATACAGCAGAAGTAAATGAATTACATAAGCAAGAATTCTTGCCAAAAGAGTTGGAAGGAAAAGTTATTTACCAACCGAAAAACAACCAACGTGAGCAGGAATTGAAAAAGTACTTGAATTTTGTTTGGAAAGGAAAATATGGTTATTGATGCCACGCAATAAGGAAAAACACATTGCGCATAATACAGCGTACTATAACACTTTAATCAATCATCATCTCGGACATCCGAAAAAGTCATTAGCTTTTCTCTTCTATGCGCAATGACATAGTATATGCTAATGGAAAAACCTCCAACACCTTGTTCCAACATTTGCCATGTAAAGTTTACAACAGTATGTTCTATACCCTCTCCTTGGAATGAGACTCCTAACACAAAAGCAATAAGGTAAATGACGAACCCTGCTACGACCGAAATCGTAAGGTGCTTAAGGGTTCTATGTTCTGCTGGCTTATACGCCATTAACACAAATGATAATGCTCCACCTACCAATAAATAAAGAATACTAAGCAACCCAAAGAATAAAGTTTTGTCATAAGATATGAGCGATAAATCATTTAACAATACACCATGCCAATAATAGGATATTGCAAACATTATGCTTGCACTTAAAACTGTAGCGATTAATAAACGGGGTAACTTCATGACTAATTTACTGGGCACAAATATAACTCGAAATCGTCTTAATCAGTCATTAAATTTGACAATCTTACTTTTTTTATGATAAACGGGAAACAATTTCCTATTTTTGAACCAATATGAAGAAGATTCTTTTGCTTCTAATACCTATCTTTATGTTGTTCTCATGTAAAAAAAGAGAGGACACGATTCGTTGGAATATAGATGGAATAGCTCCAGTAGTATATGGCGAATTATCAATTTATGATATTCTCCCAGATTCAGTGCTCACTTCAGACATGGGTAGCTCAGTAAGCATGAACTTAGGCTTAAATCTATTTAGATTAGATTTAGATTCTTTAGTTGCAATTCCAGATACCTCATTACTAGACACATTTGCACTACCATTCCCTTTTCCAGTTACCGCATCACCTGGTCAAGTATTTGTCAATCAACCGGAAGATAACACCATGAATATAGGAGGTACGGAGCTCACTTATGTTGAAATTAAGAGTGGAACAATTGACTATCAGCTAAATAGCACTATTCAAGGGAAAATAATTTATGAATACCAAATCCCGGTTGCTATTGATGCTAATGGAAACTCTTTTAGTGAATTAGTCTATGTCTCAGGAGCAGTACCTGGAATGACTGCATCTGCTAGCGGAAGTTTTGATTTAAGTGGTTACTCCATCAATTTATCAGGTTCTTTAGGAAATAGCTTTAATATTATTCAAACTAATATCAACATAAAAGTAGACCCAACAAACGCAACGGATATTTCAATCTCAAACCAAGACACCTTGTATATTACGAATGAGCTCAGTAATATTAAAATTGATTATGCAAAAGGATATTTTGGAAACCAAAGTTTTATTATAGGGCCAGAGAAAACAGGTCTAACAGCTTTTAATAACCTTATCGCAGGAAACCTTAACATAGACCAAATAGATGTAGATTTAGAATTGGTTAACGGAATTGGAGCGGATGCTAGTGTAAAATTCAATTCTTTAACAGCTTCAAACAATAATAGTGAACTAGCCTTGAATCATTTGATTATTGGAAACAACATCAATATTAATCGAGCGAATGAGGTTGGCCCTACTATATATCCATATTATTATACAACTGTACTAAACAATTCTAATTCAAATATTGACTACATGTTAGAACTATTACCTGATTCAATTGGATATGGATTGGCTTTAGAATTAAATCCATTAGGAAATATTTCTGCTCATAATAACTTTATATCCTCGGATGCTCCGATGGAATTAAACATGGACATTCATCTCCCATTAAGTATAATTGCAAGTAACCTAACTCTTGCAGATACTTTAAACATTGACATAAGTGACACAACTGGTATTAATTCTGTGATACTGAACATCAACCTTGAAAATGGATTTCCACTAGAAGCTCAAATAGATTTAGCATTACTGGATCAAAACAACATGGTTGTTAGTCATGTCCTATCTCCTACATTAGTTCCATCTGCTTCTGTTGATGGAAACGGAGTTATTTCAGCCTTTTCATCTTCAACGCATCAGTTAACGTTAAATCAAAAGGACTTCAGTACACTTATTCAAAATAAAAAAATAGTTTTAAAAATTATTTTCAATACTCCAATCTCATCTAATCATATCGACATTTACGACTACTATAAACTTAAATTTAACGTAGTAGCAAATTTTGAATACGGAGTTGTAATAGAATAAAGTTGAAAAAGTTAATTTACATATTACTACTAATTACGAGCCCAATATTCTCTCAAAACACTGGCAGTAATCAGCTGTTTGAATACTCTGACACTAACTCCATTGTGTTAAATATTTATGCAAATGGGAATTATGGATCTTCTATTTTCAATAATGAATTCATAGATATTTTTAGATTCGGAGGCTTTATTGATAATGAAATGAAAGATGGAGCACTGTCCAATTCAAAGAGAATCAATTATGTTGGCGGTGAAGGTTCATTTGGAGTTTCTTTTTCCGACCCTATTCACAAACTATTTGGAAATTGGGGATATTACGTAGACCTTTCATCTAACACATCAGGTGCAGTTCAATTTACAGATGACTTATATGAATTAGCATTTTATGGGAATAAAAGCAATGCTGGAGACACTTCTTTTATTGGTCAAACTGGATTTCATTCAAGAAGTTTCAAGAAATTTACAGCCGGAATAAATAATAACAAACTCAAAATTGGACTTTCATTTTTAAGTTTTAGCAACTACAACCAAGGATTAGTTCAAAGCGGTTATACTTTTACAGATTCATTAGGCAGCAACATATCTTTAGATATAAATGGGAGTCAAGTCCAAAGTAACAATGTATTGAAACATGTTGGTAGTGGATTTGCTTTAGATTTTGAATATCGTTTATCGCAAAAACTTATCGCCAAAGACAATTCACATTCCAAAGAGAATACCATAATTATCGGAATTAAAAATATTGGTATTTACGTTTCTCGAAAAAATGCGGTTTTAACAGCAGTGGATACAACTTATAATTATAGTGGTTTTGATGTGTCTAGTATTTCTAGTTTTGGTAATTCTATAATTAATCAACAGGAACTTACCGACTCTATCAGACTAATATCCGACACAACTCAATTTGTTGGGTTACTACCCTTTGAAATCTATTTTTACAAACCTCCTACGTATTTGAAGAAATGGGAAATGATTTATGGTTTTAGATATAAAATACAAAGTTCATATAGAGCGTTTCTATATTTGGGAGGGAACCTACATTTAACGAATAAGCTAAATATTTCTTCTTATTTAGGATATGGAGGCTATAGTAAACTTCAGTTTGGACTTGCTTTAAACAAACGATTTAAAAACAACTTATTAGTCGAAATAAACAGTAATAACTTACTTGGAGTATTTTCAAAAACCCAATATGGAAAAGCAGCTGGAATATCTTTAAAATATAATTTTAAATGAAACTAATTATTTACATACTACTATTATTTAATCCAATTATTTCTTTTGGGCAAACTACTTTTTTCAATTCTTATGGAGGTGCGGGAAATGACTATGGAAAAAGTATTATAACTACAATAGATACAGCTTATGCAATTATTGGTGCTACAGAAAGTTTTGGAAATGGTAATACGGACATGTACCTATTTAAAATTGACTCTTTAGGCAACTTACTTTGGTCTAAAACATACGGAGGAACTAATGTAGACTGGGGAATGGACTTAAAGCAAACTTTAGATACTGGCTATATACTAGCGGGTTATTCCAATAGCCAATCTTGGGATTATAATATCTATGTGGTTAAAACAGACTCTATTGGCAATAGCCTTTGGACTAGGACCTATGGTGGAAATGATTGGGACTTTAGCTATAGCATTGAAACTACAAGTGACTCAGGGTACATTATTGCTGGCGAAACATACAGTTATGGTTCAGGATTATCTGATGGCTACGCTATTAAACTAGATAGTCTAGGAGATACTACATGGACAAAAACTTTTGGCGGAATTGGAAAAGATGTTTTTTACGATGTAATAGAAACTTACAATGGTAATCTGCTCTTTGCAGGTTCGAAAACTAGTATTGATGGAGATACAGATTACTGGTTGGTAAAAACAGATAATTATGGAAATGAGTTATGGGAATACACTGCCGGAGACTCCCTCGACGAAGTAATTAATGATGTAATTGAACTTACGGATAGTAATTATTATTTTATTGGAACGAAAGAATCTATAATAGGAACACAACTTATCATGGAGTATCATAAATTAAATGAATTTGGCGCATATATGTATGGGGATAATTTTGATATGGCAAATGATGAAAAAGGAAAATTTATTTTACAATATGCTAACGAAACGGATATTATTTTAGGTGGAGGTGGAAATTCCGTAGGAAATGGAGGTTATGATGTAGTAAGTATCAAAATAGATGAATTGGGGTTTGGTTCGATATATTCAACTGATGGAACAAATAGTGATGATAATACCGAAAAAGCAGATACAACTTCAGATAATGGAATTGTAGTAGTTGGAACCACAGATGAAACACTTAATGGAATTAAAAGTGTTTTTGTAATGAAAACTGATACACTATTAAAGATTAATGTTTCATTAAATGAAGTGTTTGATCCTTCTAACGTTTATGCTTTCGATTTAAAAAACGCTTTATCTATTTACCCAAATCCAACTACAAACAACCTTAACTTTGGTGGTCAAGCTAATATTATAAATCATCCTTATAAGGTTTTTAACCTCTTGGGAGAGGTAGTTCGAAATGGAATTTTTAAATCGAACCAAATAGATTTATCTGCCTTAATAAAAGGTGTTTACTTTATTAATATCCCTTCTATTTCAAATAAATCCTATCCGTTTACAAAGATCTAAATCTAGCAACAAAATAATGTTCCTTTTTAGAATTATAAATCTCTGTAAATTCGGCGATTGAAAGTGGCAAAGGACTTTCAATAAAATTTTTCAAAGTATAAATATTATATCTTACCTTATCAAAAAAGTTCCACATCTCTACTGGAGTTGCACCATAAACATCTGATGCTCCTAATTCATACTCAAAAACAATTACAGGATTAAATTTAGTAATTGTATTAAAACCACCCCTCAGAACATTTAATTCGGCTCCTTCAACATCTATTTTTATTAAATCAACTCTTGATGACTCAAAAAGCTGATTATCCAATGTATCAACTTTTATAATCAATTCTTCAATTGACTCTTTTCCAGGATAATTCCTTTTTTTTATACCACTATATGTAGGATTTGATTTTACATAATTGAATGTAGTTTCACCTCTTTCATTACTAAGAGCCAAATGCCGGATATCATTAACCCCTCCGAAAGTCTTTATTACTTTATTGTAAAAAAATGGAATTGGTTCAAAACCAACATGGAAACCACTGGGAGCAAATTTATTTGCTTCAATAAGAAAGTCTCCCTTATGACAGCCAACATCAATAAATGACGAATCCTTTTCCAATACAATGCGCATAATCTTCTTTATAAACGAATCATATTTCCGCTCTTTTATAAAATCGATAGGAAGTTTTTTTACGAACTTTTTAAATGCATTTTTCATACTTACTAAATCCTTACTTACTTTACTTACGGAGAATCCAAAACTTCGTTACCTTTTTAGATACTAAAGAATAATTACCTCTGTTCTTCTATTCAAAGCTTTATTTTGAGGCGTGTCGTTTTCAACTCTTGGCTTGTTTTCACCATATCCTTTATATTGCAATTTTGCTTTATCTATACCCTTTTCAATTAACCAATCAACAACTGCTTTTGCTCTATTATCAGACAACTGTAAATTGTGCTCATCATTTCCATCACTATCCGTATGCCCTCCTAACTCTATCCTTACGGCTTCATTTTTATTTAAAATACCTAACAGTTTATTTAATTCCGTTACTGATTCTGGTTTTAATGTAGACTTATCAGAATCAAAGAAAATATTTTCCAAAACAAATGGCGCACCTTTCTTAATAGGACTCATTGGTACGTCTACCAAAAATCCATCTTCATTCTTCACCAATTTATCTATCGAATAATTCTCTGAATAAAAAAAATAGCCATCATGCTCAGCGATTAACGCAAAATCCTTATTTATCGGCAGCGCAACAATAAATTCTCCGTTCCCTCGATTAGCCACTGCTCGCTTAGACATAAAACCTGTTTTCAAATCAATTAGTTGGAAATCTGCGGCTAATGGTTCTTTTGTATCAACATCATAAACTTTCCCTTTCATAAACGTTGTTTTAATCGGACGTTTGCTTTCGGGCATTACGAAAGAATATAGATCAAGACTCCCCTCTCCACCATCTCTATTTGAAGCGAAATATGCAAACTCTCCACTACTAGAAACCAAGGTGCTATTTTCTTCCTTAAAAGTATTGATAGGATACCCCATATTTTCTGGCTTGCCCCACTCGCCTGCTTCATCCAATCTACTTAGGTAAATATCTAAACTTCCCATTCCTGGATGTCCATCAGAAGAAAAATACAAAGTTTGACCATCGGGATGAATTTGCACTGACTCTTCTCTACCAGGTGTATTTATTTTATCACTCAATTTTTTAGGTAAAGACCAAGTCCCATCATCTTGTATTTGGGTCATGTAAATATCTTGTTCGCCCGGATTTCTTCTTTGCTTATAACGAACCTTACCTCTTATAAAATATAAGGTTTTTCCATCTGAAGAAAAACTAGGCTGTGATTCCCAATTCCCCGTATTTATTGGCGCACCCATATTGAAAGGTTTTGACCAATTACTTCCTTCTTTTTCACTTGCAAATAAATCGCAACTACCTTTTCCTGTCCTACCTTCTCCATATTCAAAATCTCCTCTCTCTCCAAATTCGCACCCTACAAATATTACGTATTTACCATCTGCTGAAAATGTTGGTGCACCTTCGTTATAAATGGAATTTACGCTATTGCTAATTGGATTACTTAAATCCCATTGGACTCCATTTTTCTGACTAAACCAAATATCTTCTTGATGACCAGCACCAACCGCATTATCATCTATCACATCTCTTGTAAAAAGCAATGTCTGATCATCAGCAGTTAAAGAAGGAAAGTACTCAGGTCTTTCCGTATTTACATTTGGCCCCAAGTTCACGGGTTTAAATTCGACTGGATTTTGCATTGCGTGCATCGCAAAATTCGCATTTGTGATATATTTCCTGCATTTCTCTAGAAAGTCTGGATTTGCATTTCTGTTTTGAGAATACCTGCTAGCATTTTTCTTTGCTCCTTCATAATCTCCAATAGCCATTTGCAAACTAGCTAAATAAAAATATTCAGATGGAGAAAACTGCTGAGATAATTGCATCATTTTTTGCTTGTACCCAATCGCTACTTTAAACTCTCCTTTTTCTATAGAAATTTGAGAAAGCATTGCATAAGCTTCCGTAAAAGATGGATCTTTCTCTAAAGCCTTTTTTGCATTCTCTTCAGCACAAGAAAGGTTTCTCCTACCTGTTTTAGCGTCTACTTGCCCAAAGCAAGTTCTTGATTCCTCATACAATTTGATTGCTTTCTTGTTGCTCGTAGAATAAGACATCCCAGGTTGAGCAGTCACCTTACAAGATGTAATCGTAAATATCACTAGAATTAAACGCAATGTTTTATTGAAAAAAGTCACTTTCATTATCTAATATCTAAATATTTATGTGTTTGCAAGGATATATTCCAATTTGGATTCTTTTTTACAAAATCAATGATTAACGGTGTCATTTCTTTTTCTTTACTCCATTCAGGCTGGAGGTACAATTTACATTCATTTCCTACTTTAGCAGCGTGTTCTTGCGCCCAAGCAAAATCAGATTTATTAAATACGATTACTTTTAATTCATTGGCTTTACCAAATACTTTTTCATTGGGTTTTTTAAACTTTTTAGGAGAAAAACAGATCCAATCAAAATTCCCAATAATGGGATAAACTCCAGAAGTTTCAATCGCAATTTCACATGCTAATAACTTTAGTTCGGTTGTTAAATTAGTTAAATCGTACATAGCAGGCTCTCCACCTGTTATAACTACAAATTTGCAATTGGTTTCTTTAACATCAGAAAGAATTTTTTCTATCGATTCAATAGCATGCTCATTCTTATCCCAACTCTCTTTTACATCACACCAAACGCAGCCTACATCACATCCAGCTAAACGAATAAAAACAGCTGGTCTACCACTGTAATGTCCTTCTCCCTGAATGGAATAGAATTGCTCCATTAAAGGCAAACTATTCTTCAAATTATCTCCTTTCACTTTTGTACTTGTTTATTCTTTATTCTCTTCACCCTCCAAAACCTTTTTATCAGCTTTCTCTTTTTCCTTTTTGGCTTTATTTACGGCCTTCGCCTTTTTCTTAGCAGCTTTCTTTTCGGTTTTCTCTTTTTTCTTTCTGGCCTTCTTTTCGGCTTTAGTTTCATCTCCTTCCACTTGGCCAGACATAATTCTATTGAGTTCTATTAAATCTTCTTCATTTCTAGGATTACCAAACTTATCGTATTCTACTACTTTTAATTCTTTTCCTTTTTCAAAAAGTATACTCAACGCATTTTTACCATCTGCAAGAAAATAATCCCATAATCCGTGTTTTTCGCCTTCTTTGAAACTACCTGTTTGTTTTAATTGACCATTATCGAAAAAGAACTGCCATTTATCCGCTTTAGTTCCATTTTTATAATGCTGCTCTACAGATAATTGACCGTTCGGATGGTGAAATAAAACCGCGCCATGCATTTCTCCCGCCTTAAATGTTTTTTTCATTTTTAAGCTACTGTCATCATAGTAAGTGGTGAATTCCCCATTCATTATACCCTTTTTATATTCCACAGATTTTTTAAGTGTTCCATTTTTATGATAATACTTAGATACACCATCCATTTGATTCCCCTTGTAGGAAAGCGTTTTAACAGGTTTACCATCTTCCGCATAAAAACTCCAAACGCCTTCTTTTTCTCCCATTACATAGGTGTTTTCCCAAGCTAATTGTCCATTTTCGAACCAAAACTTTGAGGTCCCATTTTCAATGCCGTGATCCCAACTTAATTCTGTCCACTGTTTTCCATCTTTATAGAATGTGAATGAAGTATCTTGCTCTTTTCCATTGAGGAAACGAACTTTTCTTTCTAACTGTCTATTGTCATAGTAAGAAATACATAAACCGGTATATGGTTTTCCTGTTTTCTTGTGATAGATTAAATTATTTTCCTGCTCCAATTCCAAATCTGTATTACAGTTAACAGCCATCTCACCTTTACCTCTATATTGTGGACTACCATCATCATTAAATCCATTGTTATTTTCTTCAACCTTCCCCTGTCCTTCTCCTCCTCTGGTAATTTGAGAAAAAGTAAGTGATGAAAAAATAAATAGTATTAGCGTGAAAATTAATTTCATAAAACACGTTTTTGTAAAAATACGATATTATCAAAAATAACTAAACTTATCAGAATTCAATTACGCTGGATAAGGTATAAGGTTCAATTATTATTCCATAAGGTAAGTTCTTTGATATTTTAAGCTGAAAATTATACTTTTTCATGATAGTACCACTCAAGCCGCGGGGGCTCTTCAGTTTTTTCATTGTAAAAAAAACGAAGCAAAAAATACTAGACCCTTAAAAGGTGATTGCTACGCACCTAATATTCTAGCATCCGTCATTGCGAACATAGTGAAGCAATCTCATCATAACAAAGAGATTGCTTCAAGTTTTTCAAACTTTCGCAGTGACGACATAGAAAAGTGAAAACATTTCAATTCAAACGCTCCTTGCTTGGGAAAAATTGAAGAACATTAAAAAGGCCGGGGTTAAGAATCTTTCTGAAACGCTTTTAACTAGTATTAATTTTTATATCCAAAAACACAGATTATCTTTGTACTGTGAAGGAAAATCTTTTAGAAAAAACAACCATAGTAGCATTATCTACTCCTCCTGGAATGAGTGCAATCGCATTAATCCGTTTATCGGGTGATGATGCTATAACGATAACCAACAAGGTTTTTGATAAAGACATTTTGAATGCTAAGGGTTATTCGGTGCATTACGGTTCTATTAAGAATGGAGAAAATGCAATTGACGATGTAATCGCAACTATCTTCAAAGGCCCGAAATCTTTTACAGGAGAAAACATAGTTGAAATTGCTTGCCATGGGTCTACATTTATTCAGCAGTCCATTATCGAATTACTATTGCAAAGCGGTGCTACTATGGCCCAAGCTGGTGAATTTTCGAAACGCGCCTTTTTTAACGGTAAAATGGATCTTTCGCAAACGGAAGCCATTGCAGATTTAATTCATTCTACTTCATCCGCAGCGCATCAAGTGGCAATGAACCAAATGCGTGGTGGTTTTTCAAACGACCTTAAAGTACTACGTGAAAAGCTAATTCACTTCGCTTCCATGATTGAACTAGAGCTGGATTTTTCAGAAGAAGATGTAGAGTTTGCAGATAGAACAGAATTGCATAAACTAGTATCTGAAGTTATTGAACACGTTAACAAATTAGCACAATCATTCAAATTAGGTAACGCTATTAAAAATGGCGTTCAAACTGTTATTGTTGGAAGACCTAACGCTGGTAAATCGACTTTATTAAACGGCTTACTAAATGAAGAAAGAGCCATTGTTTCTGATATTCCTGGAACTACCAGAGATACTTTAGAGGAGTCGCTAACCATTAACGGACTTGAATTTAAATTAATTGACACTGCTGGAATTCGTGAGGCAAAAGACACCATTGAAAAATTAGGTATTGAAAGAACTTTTGAAAAAATAAACCAATCTGCTATTGTTGTTTATCTATATGATGTTACGGAAACAACTATAAATGAAGTTGAACAGGATTTAGCAACGTTGAATCAAAACGCTTCTATTTTAGTTATTGCCAATAAAGCAGATTTATCCCAGACCAATGTAATTGAAAATGCAATTCTTATTTCTGCGCTTAAAAAAGAAGGTGTTGAAGAGGTAAAAACAGCACTTTACAATACTGTTTTTGAAGAAGGTTTTAACCTTGAAAGCACTATCGTAACCAATGCGCGGCATTACGAATCGTTAATTCGCACAAATGAAGATCTTCAAAAAGTAATTGACGGTATCGACTCCGGCCTATCTGGCGACTTCGTAGCTATGGATATTCGACAAGCACTGCATCACCTAGGAACTATAACAGGAGAAATTTCTACAGATGAGTTATTGGGGAATATATTTGCCAACTTCTGTATTGGAAAGTAACCTCCACAAAACAAACAACTACAAAACACATTAAAAAC
>Ga0209630_10004813_pt1 | contig 11692 bp, 10 predicted proteins | sample COG_01_FD_184745 | JGI IMG/M metagenome (GOLD analysis project Ga0209630, IMG submission 184745) | Pelagic Microbial community sample from North Sea - COGITO 998_met_01 (SPAdes) (version 2) | ecosystem: Environmental > Aquatic > Marine > Neritic zone/Coastal water | place: Helgoland, sampling... | reverse complement strand
CCACCAAAAACAGACACTAATGATAAAGCTACTAACAATCCAGGAAGAGCCAATTTCACATTGATGAGGTACATAATAAAGCTATCAATACGCCCGCCAAAATACCCCCCAATCATTCCGATGCAGGAACCAATCACCGCAGAGACCGCGGCGGCAAAAAAGCCGATCATTAGTGATACCTGAGAGCCGAACATAATTCGACTGAGGTAATCTCGTCCCAATGCATCAGTGCCTAAAGGATGATCCCAGGTGCCCTTAGACCCCCATATGGGATCAATCAGTCGACGGGTAAGGTCTTGATCATAAGGATCAGCAGGCGCTAGAAAAGGAGCAAATATCGCTACAAATAATGCAAGAAAAACAACACTTCCACCCAATATAAAACCAAGGTGTGATTTTGCCCGCCGCTTCATCAATTCTGGTGGTGAAGGCACTGTGACTTCAAATTCATCACCTTGATCATCAGATATGGTTCGAGTTTGATCCGCCATGAGCCGTTATCCTAACCGAATTCTTGGATCGAGCTGAGCATTTATTAGATCAGACAATAGCGTTAAAATAATGTAGGACAGAGAAAGAATAAAAACAATCGATTGAACAACTGGAAAATCTTGGCGCATTATTGACTCAAAAGCAAGGAATCCCACTCCGTTAAGTGCGAAAATCGACTCAATAATAACAGTACCACCCAATAGGAAACCAAGTACGACGGCCATGAGCGATACAATAGGTAAAATAGCATTACGAAGGGCGTGTTTGAAAAGGACTTTGAGCGGACTCAATCCTTTAGCCCGAGCGGTACGGATAAAATCTGATTCTAAAACATCTAACATACCCGTACGGGTCAATCGCATAAACTGCGGCATAACACCAATTCCCAAAGTCAATGTCGGCATAAAAAAATGCATAAGTGTTTCGTTACCCGAAATTGGAAGCCATCGAAGTTGAACTCCAAACAGCAAAATAAGCAATAGTGCGAAAAAAAAGTTGGGAATCGCTTGTCCAAAAACGGCAAGACCCAGAGAAGTTCTATCAATCCAGGTATTTGGATAGACAGAGGCCAAAACGCCTAGTGGTATTGAAATAACCAAGGCCACAAAAATTGAATAAAAGGCAAGTTTTACTGTTACTCCAATGCGGTCGAATATCATTTCAGTAACTGGCTCATTTGTAAAAAGCGAACGGCCAAGATTACCGCTTAGTGCGTTACCAGCCCAGTCAAAATATTGAATGTAGATTGGCTTATCCAATCCATATTGCTTCGAAATGATAGCTATTTCTTCTGGGGTTGCGTCTTCCCCTGCAAGTTCAGCCGCTAAGTCACCACTTAATCGTAGTAGGCCAAAGGCGATTACTGAAACTGTGATCGCCACTAAAACCGAAATATAAAGGCGGTGAAGTAGAAATTTAATCATGAATATCCAAATCATTTGAGATTTCAGAACCTTTACGTCCTTCGTTCTCAACATTATAGTCTAAAGCTTTATAATCGATACCTGTGTTTACTTATAGGTTTCATCATACCTAAGACGTTCCCAGCTTTGCAAATATTTTAACTTATCTTTATAACGACTTTTAGAATTTTAGTGGCTTCGCGTTATTTTAACAAAGAACTTGGCAGAATATATACGATTCGACGAGCCGAGTGTGGCACACCCTTTTGAAAAGATGAGACTTTAGTCAGCTTGGTTTCCATACCTTCGTTCCGCCGTCGCGACAATCGTTTTGATCCCACAAGATCAAGATTACCCACGATAAAACCTTTTTATCTCCTTCTTCACTTATCTTTTATCAAGAAATTTTTTGCTTTTCACTCTCTTATTCACAGAAATTACACTTGCAACTTGACGCTAAATTATAAAATGTCTAATTATTATATCATTATATGGTAGAGAAAATAAACCAATATTTTGGTAACGAGAATGGAAAAAGTTGATTTACTAAAGACCGCTCAGATTTGGACCCCAGTGCGCGCGAACTCTGTCGCCAATCAAATTGTATTACAAGTTCGTGAGGCGTTATTTGAAGGCCGGTTTCAACCTGGTGATCTATTGGGATCAGAGAAAGATTTAGCCACCCAATTTGATGTTAGCCGCATAACAGTGCGCGACGCCCTTCGTACTTTGGAAACAATGGGGATTGTTGAAATTCGCGTTGGAGCTGGTGGCGGGGCGCGAATAGCCTATGGAAACCTCGACCATTACTCGGATGCCCTCTCCATTCAATTTAAATTATCAGGAGTTACCGAGCAGGAAGTGTTTGATCTTCAAATTGCGATTGAAGGTGCGGCTATAGAATTGGCTGCGTCAAAACGAAATCAGGCTGATTTAGATAATCTGGCTAGTTTACTGGACGAAGCTGAAGAACTTTTAGATAACCCTGCAGCATTTACGCAATCTGGTCAGAAATTTCACTTAGCTATTACCGAAGCATCCGGCAATCGGGCTCTAATTGCTCAGTTTAAAGCGTTCAGATATGTTATTTGGTCGAAGAATGCAAAGAGAGCCAAACGGGAAATCGCACTTCACGCATTGAAAATCCATAAAAATATTTATCAAGCCATAGAAGAAGGTAACCCAAAGTCAGCGCGCAAACTGATGGTAGATCATTTGGAAAGCATACGCGCCATGACTTTGTCAAAAAACTCAGAGAACTCTATTATTGGTGCGGTTTGTTGTTAATGTAAAATAGATCAAATTCAGAATTGGATTGATCAAATAAAAAATAAAAGGGAGAGAAAAATGATTATCGATTGTCATGCCCACGTCAGCGCACCTGCTGAACTATGGGCTTATAAAGCTTCAATTATATCCCATCGTGGCGCTCATGGGCGCGGTAAAGTCAATGTTACGGACGAACAAATTCGTCATGCTGTTGAGGAACATAAAGAAGCTTTTCCGCATCCTCACATGCACTACATCGATAAAGTCGGCACAAACATGCAACTAATTTCTCCGCGACCATTCCAGTTGATGCATAGCGAAGAAGCAAAATTAGTACAGTGGTTTCAGGAAGAGGTAAATAATATTATTTATCGGGAGACCCAATTGTACCCAGATCGATTCATTGGCGTTGCCGGTATCCCGACAGCAGCCGGGGAACCTCTTGATATGGCAATTGCAGAGTTGGAACGTTGCGTCAATGAACTAGGTTTTAAAGGTACTCTTCTTAATCCAGATCCCTATGAAAACACAGGAACTCATCCACCCGCCATGGGCGATCGTTATTGGTACCCATTGTATGAAAAACTATGTGATCTTGATGTGCCCGCTCACATTCATGGTACCGGTTCTAGATCGCCGAGAGAACCATATTCCTTGCGCTTTATCAACGAAGAAACAACAGCAATTTTTGGATTGATCAACTCTGATGTTTTTAAAGATTTTCCTGAATTAAAAATTGTCGTTTCCCATGGGGGCGGAGCAATGCCCTATCAACTAGGAAGGTTTCAAGCAGGTTCCATGCGACGCCCAGAAGGTGATCGTTTTATTGACGGGATGCACAAGCTCTATTTCGATACAGTTCTCTACACCAAAGAAGCCATTGAACTATTGCTAAAAGTTGTCGGCCCTGAACGCGCTTTGTTTGGCGCCGAGTGTCCGGGTGTTGGATCAAAGGTAAATCCCGAAACAGGACGAGAGATGGATGATATTGCTCCTTACTTCCAAGAGATTGATTTCATCAATGATGAGGATCGAGAAATGATTTTTTATAGCAATGCGAAGAAGGTTTTTAACTTAGATGTCTGATAAATCCGTTGAACGTTTGCGCAAAATTGATACATGTGCGGTATCTGATGCATTAGATGCCCTTGAACTCAAAGGCACAGTCATGGGATTAGAATCAATTTCTGTACTCAAACGCATCGCGGGACGAGTACAGACCGTCAAACTCGGCAAGGCCAGTCCCGATATTCCAAAAAAACACTTATGTTCGTCTGCCGTCGACGCAGCCAATCCTGGCGATGTCATTGTCGTTGAAAATCATGAAACGGATATTGCTGCAGGATGGGGCGGTATTTTGTCGACCGCAGCGGCAGCAAAAGGATTATCTGGGACAATTGTCGATGGCCCCGCGCGCGATGCCGATGAAAGTCGTGATGTTGATTATCCTGTGTTTGCCAGCACGACGACCCCTTATACCGCACGTGGCCGAATTGCCGAACATGAATGGAATATTGAGGTCGAAATTGGGGGCATAGCTGTTAATCCAGGAGACCTCGTGCTTGCTGATGGTAGTGGCATCGTCTTTGTTCAAAAAGATCGAGAAATTGAGATCTTGAAAAAGGCTGAAGAAATACAGGCAAAAGAAGCCGCCATGGCAGTTGCTGTTAGAGAAGGTAAAGCTGTGAGCGACGTTATGGGTGGTGATTACGAAAATATGCTGATGTCAAAGTAAAAAGAAACGAGACAGATAATGTTAGAAAAGGAACGCAACGAGCTATTGATGAATGTTGGGGCAGACACGCCCATGGGAGAACTTCTACGACGATATTGGATGCCAATCGGAGCCATCACCGAATTTGATGATATGGAAACCAAACCTGTCAGACTAATGGGTGAGGATTTGGTGTTATACAAGGATAAAAGCGGAACCTTCGGTTTGATCGATCGACATTGTCCTCATCGGCGGGCTGATCTTTCTTATGCTTACGCGGAAGAGTGCGGATTACGGTGTAACTATCATGGTTGGCTTTTTAATGAACAAGGCGACTGTATTGGCCAGCCTTTTGAAGACACAATTGATCCCGATCAAAAATTAAGGGACAGCGTCAAAATAAAAAACTATCCTGTTGAAACTAGAGGTGGGCTAATATGGGCGTATCTGGGATCTGCACCTGTACCTTTGGTGCCAAATTATGAGCCTTTTACTTGGAAAAATGGTTTCGTTCAGATTGTGATGACCAAAATTCCGTGCAACTGGCTTCAATGTCAGGAGAATTCTTGCGATCCTGTACATTTTGAATGGATGCATGCGAATTGGTCATCAAGATTGGCTGGCCGATCTGATGAATATGCACCTTCACATCTTGAGATTGAATTTGATGAGTTTGACTGGGGTATTAGCTACAAACGCGTGCGAGAGGATACAGACAAAAATCACCCGCTTTGGACCATTGGTAGGCATTGTCTATGGCCTAATGCACTTTACACTGGCGATCATTTTGAGTGGCGTGTCCCGATTGATGATGAAAACACACTAAGCGTGGGATGGTTTTTTAATCGAGTTCCCAATGATCGCGAACCCTATGTGCAAGCTAGCATCCCTTATTGGTATGGCCCCTTAACTGATGAAAAAACGGGTCGTTGGATTACCAGTCATGTAATGAACCAAGACTTTGTTGCTTGGATTGGACAAGGAGTCAAAGCCGATAGAACTCAAGAAAACTTGGGACGCAGTGATCGCGGAGTGGCTATGATCCGCAAGCGATTCTTAGACGATCTAAAACGGATCGAAAAAGGTGAAGACCCCAAGGCTATTGTGCGCGATGAAAAATTGAATAAATGTATAAAATTCCCGCTGATCGGTTATGAACGTATGATTAATGGATATCCGCGTGAAATGTTGGAGGACAAAGAAAATATTCTAATGCGGGCGACGAGAAGTTTTGTTTTTCAGGCTGGTCAACCAGACCATGTTAAGCTCGCCTATGAAGAAGCCTTGGGCATTAAAATGGATGATGGAAAACGTGCTTAATCAACACAGAGGAAGCTGAAAATGATTATTGATTGTCATGGACATTATACAACCGAACCAAGCCAATTTATTGAATGGCGCAAGGCGCAGCTAAAACAAGTTGAAGAGGATGAGTTTAGGCCAACTCGTAACAAATTATCCATTTCCGATGACGAAATTCGTGATAGTATTGAGAAAAATCAGCGCCGACTACAAATTGAGCGTGGCACGGATGTTACAATAATTTCACCACGTGCAGTAGGTATGGGGCATCATCTTGGCACAGCAGAAACATCAATGGAATGGACCCAACTTTCCAACGATATGATTTCAAGAGTGATTAAACTGTTTCCAGCGAATTTTGTTGGTGTATGCGCACTCCCGCAATTTCCTGGTGTTGAACCAAAGAACTGTATTCCGGAGCTCGAACGTGCTGTAAATGACCTTGGTTTTATTGGATGTAATCTAAACCCGGATCCTACCGGCGCAATGTGGACAGACCCACCTTTAACCAATAAATGGTGGTACCCACTTTATGAAAAAATGGTAGAACTAAATGTGCCCGCGATGATTCACGTCAGTGGTTCCTGTAATCCCAATTTTCATCATACCGGAGCACACTATATCGCGGCAGATACAACCGCATTCATGCAGCTAATATTGGGCGATCTATTTAAAGATTTTCCCACACTTAAATTTGTCATACCCCATGGCGGAGGAGCAGTGCCGTATCATTGGGGACGTTACAGAGGGTTGGCCCAAGATATGGGCAAACCTCTACTTGAGGAACATTTACTTGAAAACGTATTCTTTGACACCTGCGTTTACCATCAAGCAGGCATTGATTGTATGTCTCGTGTGATACCCGCAAAAAATATTCTATTTGCGTCAGAAATGGTAGGAGCAGTTCGCGGTATCGATCCGGAAACGGATAATTATTACGACGATACTAAGCGCTATATTGATGCTTCTCCTGACTTAAGTGATGAAGACAAAAACTTAATCTTTGAACATAACGCCCGGCGCGTTTACCCGAGAATAAAATTTGATTAAATAACAATTAAAAGTTAAACAAAGAAGCAACGCCATGACCTCCTTAAACGAAATAATCTACACAGTTAAACGTAAGCAAACTGTAAAATTGGTAAGCAGAGTCATCGGAAGAACATTAATCGTTCGATTAAAAGATAAACAACTGCGATTTATTACCCAAGAGACATGCAAACAGGCTTTCACATCATGATTGGTGAAGCCTCTCTCCAGCAGGAAATACCAAAAAACAAGGATCAACAAATCATCATTGTGGGCGGCGGTCCTGTTGGCATGGGTCTGGCAATTGAACTAGGTCAACGCGGTATTTCAAGTTGTATTATCGAGCGTCGAATTGGGACTCATCGCATCCCCAAAGGCCAAAATCTGATGCAGAGAACCCTCGACCATTTTTATTGCTGGGGTATCGTAGACGAACTGCGTGCGGCTCGAGTAATGCCGGTAGACTATCCTATAGGTGGCATCACAACCTACGGTAACTTAATGAGTGAGTATTGGTATAAACCGCAACAGCGCGAAGCCGTGAAAGACTATTTTTTTCAGGCTAATGAGAGGCTACCACAATATTGCACGGAAGACGTTCTCCGTAATAAAATTTCCACAATGGTAAATATTGAAAATTATCAGGGTTGGCGGGTTACGGATGTATCTCAAGACAAGAGACAAGCTCAAGTATTCCTCATTAATGAAGAGGACGGTGAATTAAGATCTCTGAATGCACAATATGTTGTTGGATGCGATGGTGCCCATTCTGTTGTTAGAAATTCAATTGGCATTCAACGAAGTGGCTCCAATTTTGATCAAAAAATGATGTTGGCTGTTTTTCGATCAAAAGAACTTCATGAAGGACTAAAGCGATTTCCTGAAGTTAGCACCTATCGCGCTATGTTTCCTGAATCAAAGGGCTATTGGCATTTTTTTGGTCGTATTGATGTTGGTGAAGGCTGGTTCTTTCATGCCCCAGTGGCTTTGGACGCAACCACGGAAAATTATGATTTCAAAGCATTAATCCAAAAAGCAGCTGGTTTTGAATTTAAATGTGAGTTTGATTATGTTGGATTTTGGGACCTTCAAGTGGCAGTTGCAGAGACTTATCAATCTGGGCGTATATTTATCGCTGGTGATGCCGCCCATAGCCACCCACCGTATGGTGGGTTTGGGGTAAATAACGGCCTTGAAGATGCCCGAAATTTGGGTTGGAAGTTGGCGGCAAAACTACAAGGATGGGGAGGTGAAAAACTGCTGGCGTCCTACAGTCAAGAACGTCATCCCATTTTTAAAGAAACGGGAGAAGATTTTATAACAGCGCGGATCGAACGCGAGGGAAAATTCTTTGAAGCCTATAATCCAGAAAAAGATCTAAACGCATTTTTGGACGCTTGGGAAAAAAAGAGGGTAGGCACTTCTAAAATGGCGACAGCCTATGAGCCACATTATGAGGGTTCTTCAGTCATTGATGGCCCACCTAATGGTGTAAATTCGGCTCATGGTGAACATAAATTAAAGGCACGGATTGGTCATCACTTGGCACCATTAAGTCTATCATCTGGAAGAAACGTGTTTGAGGAGATAGGCAATGATTTTTGCCTTATTGCGTTGGATGGTGATGACGAAATTATAAAGAACATGGTCGAGATCGCAGATAAAATGGGCATCCCTTTTCGTGTGATATGTGACAATCAAAAAGATGATCGTGAGAAGTTTCAGGCGCGATACATTCTTGTTAGGCCGGATCACTATATTGTTTGGAAAGGTAAATCGAGCCCCAAAAATATCGAAGGATTATTTTCTAAAGCTATAGGCAAATGAGGGAACTTCAATTCACCTCTAATATACCAAAACTATACAACAGAAAAACAAAAGAAGGGTCAAGTTACCTAGGCTTCAAGAACTGTGTTTGACACTTAAATTCTTGAAAAACCCTTCAGTGCCATTGTCAATAAAAAGACCTATTCCACTTCTCATCTTGGAACCGTGTTTAAGGTCTTTAACGATTATAGTGGGATGTTCATTATCGTGAACAAAAAGTTTAGCTTTATCCCCACTAACTTCTATTCGCATTTTAGTTCAAGAGGGTACGCTCAGGTTCGTGCCCAAACTCGGGCAGCGCGATCACCTATTATAACCTATGTTATTTCGTTCTTCGTATGGATTGGTGCAATAATAATGTTGTTGGGTTTGTCGATAGACCCAGCGACGAATCACAAAACGTGATATCCGACGAAAATATCGAAAAATCATCCGCGACAGTTACAACTCTCTATAAAACCTCTCACAACTCTCCCGATTGAAAGTTGTAAGAAAGTTGTAAAAGTTGTAAGAATGGGGCGAATGAGGGGACTTGAACCCCCAACCCCCGGCATCACAAGCCGGTGCTCTAACCAGTTGAGCTACATCCGCCATATTTCTTTTTGTGTAAACCCGAAGTCTTTAAGCGTCAAGTAAAAGTCATTTTTTTATCTTTTTTTGGAAATAAATAAATTTCTAAGTTGCCCCAAAATATTTTTCCAAACGACTAATAGCTGACTCCAATGTATTATTTTTCTTGCAATAACAGAATCTGACAAAATTATTTAAATCGTCATTTCTACCTTGCTGGTAAAAAGCACTAAAAGGAACAGCGCCAACGCCAGCATCCGTAATTAAAGTTTTACAGAATTCAGTGTCCAGCCCAAAATCACCTAAAGGGGAATAATCTGCCACCAAAAAATAAGTCCCCTCGCTTCTGAGCACATTGAACCCAATACTCTCCAGTCCCTTGGTAAGTAAATCACGTTTGAGTTCCATACCCTTACCTAAATTAAAAAAGTAGTCTTTTTCTTTTTTTAATCCACGTGCAACCGCATATTGTAAGTTTGGCGGCACTGTAAATGTTAAAAATTGATGAGCTTTTGAAGCCGCTTCAATTAGTTTGGGAGCACCTATTGAGTAACCAATTTTCCAACCAGTCATTGAAAACGTCTTGCCCGCTGAACTGATCCGAACACACCTTTCATACATACCCGGCAACGTTATTAAGGGAATATGTCTAGCTCCATCATAGGTTAAATGCTCGTAAACTTCATCGCAGATTGCATAAGCATCATATTTCTCTATTAGAGACGCAATAAACTCTAATTCCTGCAACTTATAAACCTTAGCAGCGGGGTTTGTTGGGGAATTAAGAATAATTAGCTTTGTTTTAGGAGAGAAAGTTGCCTCTAATTCTTCATAGGGCAATTGCCAATTAGGAGGTTCAATTCTAACGAGCTTGGGCACCCCCCCTGCACGACGAACCATAGGCAAATAGCAGTCGTATAAGGGTTCAATCATTATCACTTCATCACCTGGGTTTATAAGCCCGAAGAGCGAGGATGCGATAGCTTCGGTAGCGCCCGCGGTGATCATCGTCTGGTTCTCCCAATCTAGATCAATACCATAAAAATTATTAGAGTGTTTTGCAGTAGCTTCCCGTAGTTCTTTTATACCCATCATAGAAGGGTACTGATTGGACTCATGTTTCAAAGCCTGAACTGCTTCATCTAAAATATCATCCGGCCCATTTGAGTCAGGGAAACCTTGACCTAAATTTATTGCATTGAATTCAGCGGCTAAAGCTGACATTGTGGTGAATATAGTAGTACCATATTCGCCGAGTAACTGATTGGTCTGTTTCAAGTATAGGTGTCTCCTTGTGTAACTTGTAGTTTAAACAATATACATTAATTGAAAAGATTTTCGTTATAGCCTTTTTAAAATGCAGTTGCCTATTAATTAATCAAACTATTATAATTGCTTAGTCATAAATTTAACCTCAACCCCCAGAGTATCATGTTTTTTGTTATTTTTTAAAAAACTTAAAAACTGGCATGAGACGTGCTACCTATTTGACGTCGTGTCTATTTCGTATGCCCAAAGTTTAGCTGTTTTGACAGAAGTTAGAAAATTTAATAAAAATTAATTCTTATAGAAAAAGGTGTGATATGAAAAAAATTGAAGCTATTATAAAACCATTTAAATTAGATGAGATTAAAGAAGCGCTTCAAGAAATTGGTTTGCAAGGAATAACAGTAATTGAAGCCAAAGGTTTTGGACGTCAAAAAGGCCATACAGAATTATACAGAGGCGCAGAATATATCGTGGATTTTTTACCTAAGGTAAAAATTGAGTTGATCATTGACGATGATCAATTAGATGCAGCAATTGATGCAATTCAAAAATCTGCTCATACTGGCAGAATCGGTGATGGAAAAATTTTTATTAGCTCGATAGATGAGGCTATTCGCATTCGTACTGGTGAAAGAGGATCAGAGGCTATTTGATTCGACAAATTTATATTGAAATATTATTCTCTCATTTTTTAATAAGAAAGGAACAAACATAATGTCGTTTGATTGCAAAACTCCAGAAGACGTTGCAAAGGTCGTCAAGGAGAATGACGTTCGCCATATTGACTTAAGATTCACTGATCCTCGGGGAAAATGGCAACACCTAACGCAATTGCCAGAAACAATAGATCAAGATGCATTTGAAAATGGCATTTTTTTTGATGGATCGTCGATTGCTGGCTGGAAAGCCATTAACGAGTCAGATATGGCATTAATACCAGATGCAACTACCTGTGTCATGGACCCATTTGCCGCCCAACCAACAATGATTATGATTTGTGATATTCGTGATCCAATGACCGGAGAGTTATATTCTCGCGACCCTCGCTCAACGGCAAAGAGAGCCGAACAATATCTAAAAAGTACAGGAATTGGAGATACATCATATTTTGGACCGGAACCAGAATTTTTTGTTTTTGATGATGTTCGCTCCGAAGTATCAATGAACCATACTTTCTATAAGGTTGATCATGATGAAGGACCATATAATTCTGGAAGAAAATTTCAAGACGGAAATACAGGTCACCGTCCTGGAGTGAAAGGTGGATATTTCCCTGTACCGCCCGTTGACTCTAGTCAAGATCTTAGATCAGAAATGG
>Ga0209630_10004811_pt1 | contig 11699 bp, 7 predicted proteins | sample COG_01_FD_184745 | JGI IMG/M metagenome (GOLD analysis project Ga0209630, IMG submission 184745) | Pelagic Microbial community sample from North Sea - COGITO 998_met_01 (SPAdes) (version 2) | ecosystem: Environmental > Aquatic > Marine > Neritic zone/Coastal water | place: Helgoland, sampling... | reverse complement strand
TGATCAGTAAAAGGCCTACCTTTACCTTTGGGAGGCATGACCTCCTCGTCATCTGCTGGCAAACTGATCCGGAAGATCATTTCACTCTCCTCCGGATCACTGGGCACGATGGCAGAATATCCGTCCAAATCTCTTGTTGCACCGTCAAAGGTATCGAGTCTCAATCCTGCTTCACGATTTTCCTCATCCGGTCCGTGACAGGCAATACAACGATTCGAAAGGAGAGATTTAATTTGAGTGTTAAAATCGATCCTTTCTTCCGCAAAAAGGAAGAATGGAAGTATAAAAGTAAGGAATAAAATTAAACGCATGAAATATCTTTATTTATAAACTTATCCAATATCTTAGCCCCAGCAACTTAAGACATTTTCAAAATTTAGTAATAAGGCGATGAAGCCTTGCGGGTGAGTCATGTTGTAAAAGTTAAATAATTTAAAAATTTGGGATCGTTAATATATAATGAAATATAGAAAGTATTTATTTCACAAAAGTTCATCCTAACATGTTAATTTGTCTCTTGTATTGTAAATATTAACTTAAGATTTGTATTTTTGATAAGTTATCCAGAGATAATGGCTTTATTATGTATAGTACACGCAAGTCCCCGTGGACTTTGATTTATTTTCAGGTTGAAGATATTGTAAAATAATTGCAACTCGTGAAATAAAAACCAACGCTAAAGCGAAGGCAAAACAACAATGTTATTCGCTTTGAATAAAACGTTCGAAATCTGACATTTCAAAACGGCTACCCACAACCAACGGGGTTCTTTGATGAATACTGGTTGGCTCGATGTCCATGATTCTTTTTTCTCCGTCCAAAGCAACCCCACCAGCCTGCTCCGCTAATAGTGCAACAGGGTTTGCCTCATAGAGTAGGCGAAGTTTACCTTCGGCGTTGTCACTTGTGGGCGGATAAAGAAATACTCCACCTTTCAAAAGAGTACGGTGAAAGTCTGCCACCATGGACCCAATGTATCGGGATGAATAGTTCACCCCTAAAACACCTGATCTCAAGCGATCAATATATTCACCATAGCGCTTAGGAAAACCATCACGATAAGCTTCATTTACCGAATAATATTTTCCCTGCTCAGGCATGGTCATATTCTCATGACTTAAGACATATGCACCAATGGCTGGGTCCAAAGTGAAACCGTGAACACCATGACCCGCACTATAGACCAAAATCGTTGATGAACCATAAACCACATAACCGGCCGCTATTTGTTTGCTGCCCGGTTGCAAAACCCATGCCTCTGGATTATCCCCAGATACATCATCCGGCTTACGTAAAATTGAGAAGGTTGTCCCCACACTGACGTTTACATCAATATTGGAGGAGCCATCGAGTGGATCGAAAACCACGGCATACTTAGCTTCCTCCGAGCCTTCATGAACAATCATCGGATTCTCATTCTCTTCCGATGCCAAAACTCCAATACTTTCCCGTGCACTCAGGCAATGCACCAGTGCTTCATTGGAAAGAATATCGAGCTTTTGCTGAACTTCACCCTGAACATTTATATCACCATGCTCCCCAAGCACATCGGTCAGACCCGCCCGTCGAACCTGTGCCTGAATCATTTTTGTAGCCAGTGTTATACCGGATAACAAAAAGGAAAACTCACCTGATGCTCCAGGAAAACGTTTTTGCTCACGCATGATGTGCTGCTGCACAGTTATGATGGAAGAGGATGAATTACTCATATAAGCTCTGACTACTAGCATGAAAAGAATGGAAGTCCAAGAATCAATCCTACGTAAAAACAAAATCTGTATTGTCTTTCAAAAATGAATCTTATTGGTTTTAAAGATGAAAATTTTAAATCAATTTGCCTACCTCCTCTTATTGCAATTTTCCATCACCACCCTCTTTTCAGAAACCGTTAAGGATCGAAAAGGGGCCGTATTGGCCGATCGTGTAAAAATGGAGCAAAACGAACGATGGATTTACAACGATATTGAGGCAGCGTTCGAAAAAGCCAAAGTTCAGAATAAACCACTCCTAGTAACCCTGCGATGTGTTCCCTGTCTGGCGTGTATCGGAATGGATGCAGAAGTCCTGCTTGAAAATCAGACAATCTCAACTCTGCTGGATCAATTCATTTGTGTACGGATCATCAATGCCAACCAACTGGATCTGTCCAAATTTCAATTTGATTACGATTTGTCATTTTCCGTCCTCACTTTTAACGGGGATGGTACGCTGTACAACCGGTTTGGCTCATGGGAACATCAAAAAGACCCTCAGAATAAAAGTACTAAAAGCTTTGAATCTGCACTCGAGGGAGCCCTTGCACTCCACTCAAAATACCCAGCCAATCAAAAAAAACTTTCCGGCAAACAAGGGAAATCCATTTCTTACAGAACTCCTTTAGACATTCCCGGTATTAAAGGGAAATTTAGGGAGGAACTCGACTGGAACGGACAGGTAGTCCGAAGTTGTGTACATTGTCACCAAATTAACGACTCGACCCGCTGGCTTGAACGAAACCGACGACGTTCACTAAATTCTCAACAAATTTATCCTTATCCAGCCTCCAGTATTCTTGGCTTCGTCCTCAATGAGGAATATCCCATTCAGGTGATTGAAACAAAAGCAGGTTCTCCGGCACAGGAAGCAGGGTTCAAACCTGGTGATATAATCCACGAAGCTTCCGGGCAGGAAATTACTTCGGAGGCCGACTTCAGTTGGGTACTTCACCATCTTAGCTCGGTTGTGGACGAACTAAAAATTATGACCCAACGCGGCAAGCAAAAGGGAATTTTAAAGATTAATCTTTCCGAGGGTTGGAAGAAAAAATCCGATATTTCAAGAAGGGTCGGTACTTGGCCAATGCGTGCCATGGCCTTCGGGGGAATGAAACTCGAGGAACTCAGTCCTTCAGCCAAAAAATCCATGGGGCTTTCTCAGAACGAACTAGCCTTGGAAGCCAAACATGTTGGACAATACAATAAACATGCCCTGGCAAAACGAGCGGGATGGCGCAAGGGCGACATTCTTATTGAAATTGCAGGAGATAATCAGCGAAGGAGTGAAGGCGAATTAATCGGTTGGATTTTGGAGAAGCAAAAACCCGGTCAAAGCCTTCAGGGAATTGCACTGAGGTCTGGAAAAAAAATTAACCTCAAGATACCCGTGCAATGAAACCAATCCTTATTACTTTTCTCTTTCTTTTGCTTTTATCAGTAAAGCTAGATGCCAAGGAAAATTACAATGTCCTCTTCATAATCTCTGATGACCTAACTTACACCGCACTTTCCTGTTACGGAAATAAAGTTTGCCAAACCCCAAATATCGACAAACTCGCTGCAGGGGGCGTTCGTTTCACCCAAGCATACTGCCAGGGAACTTATTGCGGCCCGTCACGTGCCTCCTTTATGTCAGGATACTATCCGCATGCCACCGGTTCACTCGGCTACAAAAGCCCCCGACCGCAGATCGGAGATCGGAGCACATGGTCCCAACATTTTCGAAATAATGGCTATCATGCCGCACGCGTGAGCAAGATTTATCACATGGGAGTGCCGGGGGGAATCGAAAGCGGAGGCGACGGAGCGGATGATCCCCTCTCATGGGATGAAAAATATAACTGCAAAGGGCCAGAATGGCGGGCACCCGGCGATGGGGAAACCCTCCAGAAAAACCCAAACGGCAAACGACCCGTGGTTGGAGGTAATACATTTGTTGTGGTCGAAGCAGACGGAGATGACCTGGTTCACTCGGATGGCAAAGCTGCAGCCAAAGCGGTCGAATTGCTCGGGAAATATAAACCCATGAATAAGCCGTTTTGGCTTGGGGTCGGATTTGTCAGACCACATGTCCCCTTTGTTGCACCCCGTAAATATTACGAACCGTTCAAACCGTACTCAAAAATGGTGCTACCCCAAAAGGTACCCGGCAACTGGGATGATATTCCACAAGCTGGCATCAATTATTGTACCAGCGAAAACATGCAGATGGACATTCGTAAACAAAAGAAAGCTATTGGTGGATACTATGCTTCCGTAGCTTACCTTGATGCTCAGGTTGGAAAGGTTATGGACGCTTTGGAGAAGTCGGGAAAGCGTGATAATACCATCGTTATATTTACCAGCGATCACGGATTTCATCTCGGGGAGCATGATTTCTGGGCAAAGGTAAGCCTGCGTGATGAATCAGCCAAGGTTCCCTTAATCATTTCCGTCCCGGGAAAGAAACCGAGTGTTTGTAATTCATTCGTGGAACTCTTGGACCTCTACCCCACCCTTTCCAGCCTTTGTGGTTTACCAAAACAAGACAGACTTCAGGGGAAAGATATTTCACTCATGCTCGATGATCCATCCTATGAAGTTCGCGAGGAAGCATTCTGCGTGGCTCCCATGAGAACAGGTTTTTTACTTAGAAATAAAAAATGGGCGTTCATTCAATATGGTGAAAAACTGCCAACCAAATTGAAAGGGGGCTTCGAACATGGCAGAAATGGCATCGAACTTTTCGATATGGAAAAAGATCCACAACAATTCACTAACCTTGCCGATACCGTAGAATGCCAACCTGTAGTCGAATCCTTTCGGAAAAAACTAAAGGACAAATTGATCGCGATCCGAAAAAATGACTTGTTAAATTGATTACATGGTAGGTAAAAATTCAATGCACATTCACAAGGGCGCCAAAGTCAACTTATGAACGATACACAATTCATTATTTTTACTATCTTGTCTGTAATGTTCGTTCTGTTTGTTTTTTTAAAAAAAAACAGGAAACAAAAGATTGTTAAGCCTTCAATCAAAATTTCTAATCCTCGCGGTATTTTATTGGATAACTTGCTCAAACAAAAAAAAGACCAAAAACTAACTTCCGAGCAAAGATCTATCATTGCAAATAACATTGGCTTATACCAATGGCTACCGAGTGAGTTAATTGCACCATGGGAAGAAAGGATTCTTTGTTTCCTTGAAGAATTTCCTATTACTTTTATGAAGAAGGAAATGCCCAGTGAAGAGATGAGAATTCTTGTTGCTGCTGAAGCATCTTTGTTAATTGTACAACGACCTCTTTCAGATTTTCGACACCTTAAAGCGGTTCATTTATGGGAAGAAGAGATAAAGGGAAATAAAAACGCTCGTGGAAGTGCAACTCGCTTTGAAGTTAACCTGAGTTGGGAATACTTAAAGCAATCCATGAAAAAAGCGAGGGACGGACATAATCTAACCCTTCATGAATTCGCCCATCTAATCGACTTTGCTGATGATGGGATTGCCCAAAGCATTCCCGTGTCTAGGAGATCAAAAGAATTTAAGGAATGGCAAAATATCGTTAATCAGGAGCATGCAAAACTGATGAAAGCCTATGAATCCGGTAAGAATTACTCTATTCGTGCATATGGAGGCTATGAATCCATCAAAGGGGATAAACCGGAAATTTTTTCCTGCGGAACCTCAGCATTTTTTGAACGAGGAACAAGATTGAAAAGAGAGAGTCCTAAAATTTATGATGCCTTTAAAAAGTTTTACGGAATTGACCCCGCATCGTGGAGAAAAAGAACCGATGAAAATTAAATTTACTCTACTGTAACTGACTTTGCTAAATTCCTGGGCTTATCTACATCAAGCCCGCGAAGTCTTGCAAAATGATAGGCAAATAATTGAAGAGGTAAATTAGCAAGAATGGGACGAATGACTTCATGTGCATCTGGAATCCTGAAAATGTCGTCAGCTGCTTCTTTGGGAATCTCAACTCCTTCTGGTGCAATAGCCAAAACAGGACCTTTTCTTGCTTTGACTTCTTGCATGTTAGCAATGGTTTTGGCTGAGAGTTCTGTCCCTTCAACAATAAATACACAAGGGCATTCGGGGTTTATTAAAGCGATTGGTCCATGTTTGAGTTCTGCCGCAGGATAGCCCTCAGCGTGTGCGTAAGAGATTTCCTTAAGCTTTAAAGCTCCTTCCAATGCAACTGGGTAAAGGCTTTGTCGTCCGAGAAACAAAAGATGCTCTGCCTTAGCATACTTTACTGCCAATTCGCGGATTTCTTCTGCCTGTTGTAACACTTTGTTGACCATTTCAGGCAAGTCATTCAACGCCTGAACAATTGACTGCCCATCAGTTGGTGATAAGTCCCTCATCCGCCCCAAGGCTAAGCCCAACATAGCACATAAACATGCCTGTGATGAAAAAGCTTTTGTGGAAGCTACTCCAATTTCTGGACCTACTCTTTGATATACTCCTCCATCAGTCTCCCTTGCCAGCGACGATCCAACAACATTTGTAATACCCAATGTTAAGAGGCCTTTAGTTTTTGCTTCACGAACAGCTTCTAAAGTATCAAGCGTTTCACCTGACTGACTGACTGCAATAACCAACGACTTACCTGCTTTCGGAGAATTCCTATACCTGAACTCAGATGCGTGTTCAACTTCGACAGGGACACGAGCCAAACGCTCAATTAAATACTCACCAACCATGCACGCATGACGAGCGGTACCACAAGCAACAAAAATGATCCTATCCAAATTACGAAGTTCATCTTCATGACCCTCCAAACCACTCAATTTTGCCGTAGTACCATCATCTCCAAAACGCCCGCGTAATGTATTCCTTAGAGCTGCGGGTTGCTCGAAAATTTCTTTCTCCATGTAGGTGTCAAAATCTCCAAGCTCAACTTCCTCTGATATTTGATCCACCGGGTGAGAGACCGCTTTTGCCTCCCGACCTTCCATTGTCGTTATACGGAATTCACTACCATGAAGTATTGCTAATTCCCCATCGTTAAGAAAGACAGCTTCTTTAGCGCGCCCAACAAACGCGGATGCATCACTTGCAATGAAATTTGCGTCCTCTCCCAGCCCAACCACTAATGGAGAGCCTCGTCTAGCTCCAATCATAGTGTCAGGATAATCCAAACAAAGAACTGCGATTCCATAGGCTCCCCTGCATTGAGGAAGTGCCAGCCTAACTGCGTCAATAAAACGATCATTACTTTCTGGAAGTTCAGAATAATGATAAGCAATCAAATTACACAAAACCTCAGAATCTGTTTCTGAATAAAACTCAATTCCTTTTCCTGCGAGGAATTTTTTTAGGGTCCCGAAATTCTCTATTACGCCATTATGAACCATGACAAATTTTCCATCATGACTCGAATGAGGGTGGGTATTTGAAACAGTAACTGCACCATGAGTTGCCCACCTAGTATGAGCTATTCCCAATGATGAAGATGAACGCTTTTTTTGGACTAAAGCGGCTAAGTTTTTAACCCGCCCAGTTTCACGAGCCATTGAAAATTCAATACCCTCGTGAAATGCAACACCAGCTGAGTCATATCCCCTGTATTCGAGCCTTTTAAGCCCGTCAATAAGCGATCACGACGCTCTTCCGATCTCTAAATATCCAATTATTCCACACATTTAGTTCCTTTTTTAATTTAAGAAAATAAAAACTTCAATTTAATAAATTCCATCTATCTAAGGAAACGAATCAAATTTTTCTCGCATCTTAATCAAAACACTTTCAATACATGTTAAGTGAGAATTTGTTCGCTAGAAATTTGTGTTATTATTTGCTCTTTGATGAGTTTCTTTTTTACCAGTTTGGGGAATACCAGCACGAATTTTATATTGGTTGTTTCTGATAGTCATTCCATTAACGCCATTGGTGCATACAATGGTACTCTATCTTTAACAAACCCAACACCTAATCTTGATCGAATTGCATCTAAAAGTGCTATTTTCACGGATGCATTTTGTGGTAATTCCTCATCTGGTCCAAGTGGAGCCACTCTTCTAACTGGCAGTCATTCTCATATTAATGGATTTGTGGAAAATAAGAATAACTTCAATTTTTCTCATGAATCATTACCGAAAGCTTTGCAAAATGCCGGATATGAGACTGCCCTGATTGGAAGATGGGATTTGGGTTCGAAACCATTACATTTCGATTATTGGAAGATTCTCGCCGATTCCACAGAAAAATTTAATCCTCAATTTTTAATGGAAAATGGGAAAAAAAGAATTGAAGGACATGTTACTGATATAATAACTGACTTAGTAATCCAATGGCTTTCCCAGAGGAAAAAACACAAACCCTATTTCCTTATGGTCCAGTACAATGCCACCTCAACACCGTGGATGCCTGCCATAAGGCACCTCAATTTGTACGATGACAAAATATTGCCAGAGCCAGAAAATTTAGAAACTAATTATAGCGGAAAAGCATCACCCGCACGGTACCAAAAAATGAGTATTTTTGAAGATTTAGATTTTGAAGAGGATCTGTTTTTCAAAAGCCAATTAATTGATAAAAACAAAACCAAGGAACAACCTGACTCTCTAGCAAAGAAAAACTTAGATGCAATGACACCGGAGCAATTTTCTGCTTGGACACTATCATGGAGACCAAAAAACGAAGCTTTATTAAGAGAGATCCAAGCTGAAAATAGTAATTTAAGCTTAAAATTTCAAAGGTTTGTAAAAAATTATTTGAGATGTGTTCGTGGTATCGATGAAAATGTTAAAAGAATTGAAGAAAAAATTACAGACCTAAATTCGAGTAAAGTATTGTTTGTTTACACATCTAATCAGGGAAGAATGCTAGGAGAACACTCATGGTTTGGAAGCAAATGGATCTACGAAGAATCTATTCGTATTCCACTAATTATCAGTTCGAATTTCAACCAAAGCTCAAACAAAATAATACCACAACTTACTCAAAATATAGACATTGCACCGACTATTTTAGAATATGCGAATCTGGAAAACCTCGAGAATACTCAGGGTGAATCGTTGCATAGCTTATTAGAAAATGATGACAACAATCAAACTTGGCGAGATTCCATTTATTACCATCACCATAAATTCCCTGGAGAACATATGATAGCCAAGCACTACGGTATAAGAACTAAAAATTTTAAGCTCGTGCATTTCTATCAGTTCGGTGAATGGGAATTTTATGATCTTCTAAAGGATCCTCAAGAAAATGAGAATATTTATAATATTCAGATATTTAGCCCTAAAGTTACTGAGATGAAAAAATTACTAAACCTCAAGCGCTCTGAATACGAAGATAAAACTAATATTTCAATTATGCCCGAAGATTGGAGGAAAATTTATCGTGGCCCTGCAGCAAGAAAAAAATAAATTTGATAAATACATCGTTTTATTTTGGTAAAATTAAATAAATTCGCCCATAAATATAAAAAAAGTCTTGTGCAGATTTAGAAAAATATCTAAATATGCATTTTAAAGGAATGCATATCCTGAAAGGTGTCGTTTGGGAGGACGGCACCTTTCTCTTTTTTAAATGCTTTGTGTTTAATTTATATTTCTGATTTACGAAACTTATTATAAAATCCAAATGTAATCGAATCATGAATTTATCCTTAAAATTAATTATTGTATTAATATTTTCTCAATTTTCATTAATTGGTAATAAAAAACCAAATATTTTATTCGTCTTCACAGACGATCATGCACCTCATGCAATCGGTGCCTATAACGGATGGTTAAAATCTGTTAACCCAACGCCGGTCATTGATAAACTTGCCCGAGATGGAATGCTTTTCGTGAACAGTTTCTGTACAAATTCAATTTGTGGTCCCAGTCGGGCGGTTATTCAAACGGGAAAACACAGCCATAAGAATGGGTTCATGAATAACGGGAATACTTTTGACTGGAATCAGCAGACTTTCCCAAAGCTTTTACAGAAAGCGGGATATCAAACTGCAATTTATGGTAAAAGCCATCTTAAGGGAAAACCGCTAGGATATGATGACTGGGCGGTTCTTCCTGGTCAGGGCTTATATTATAATCCGGACATGATTTTCCCAGATGGGAAAAAACGCATAGATGGGTATTGCACAGATGTAGTAACGGACTTGGCAGTTGATTGGCTCAACCAAAAAAGATCCGATGAAAAGCCTTTTATGTTGATGGTTCAACACAAAGCCCCTCACCGAAATTGGATGCCAGCTCTCAGGCATTTGTCTCTCTATGACGACATTGATATTCCTGAACCTCCTACCCTTTTTGATGAATGGAAAGACAATGCACCAGGGGCAAGGCTTCAGGAACTGGAAATCGACCGACATATGGATTTAAATTACGATCTATTCTTAGATTTGACTCCGGAATTTAATCAGCCTCCCTCCCAGTTAAGGCAGGATCGGTCGGCTTGGCACAACATGAAAAGAATGAGCCCCGGACAACTCAAGGCATGGCGGTCTCATTATGCACCAAGAGATGCCGCTTTTCACAAAGCCAAACTTTCTGGTAAAGATCTTGTACGCTGGAAATTTCAAAGATATGCGAAAAACTACCTTCGGTGCGTTAAGGGGGTTGATGAAAGTGTAGATCGCCTGCAAAAGGAACTTACTAAACTTGGGCTCGATGAAAATACCATCGTCATCTACTCCTCAGACCAAGGATTCTATATCGGTGACCATGGATGGTACGATAAAAGATGGATGTACGAAGAATCATTAAAAATGCCCCTGATTGTCAAATGGCCAGGTGTCATCAAACCGGGCAGTCGTGAAACGGAATTAGTACAGAACCTGGATTATGCTCAAACATTTCTTGAAATTGCCGGTGCTCCTCGACCTAAAGATATGCAAGGTCTTTCATTAGTACCTTTAATGAAGGGGGAAAAGCCTACAAAATGGAGGAACGAGATATACTATCATTATTATGAATATCCAAGCGTCCACATGATTCCACGCCACTATGGCATTCGTACCAAAAGTCACAAGCTCATGCACTTCTATCAATTCAAAGAAGAATGGGAAATGTATGATCTCAAAGATGATCCCGATGAACTTTCCAATCTCTATGGTAAAAAAGAGACCCTAAAATTACAAAATAAGCTAAAGCTAAAGCTCAAAAAATTACAAAAGACCTACGAGGATGATAGTGATATGTCTGTTCGTCAGGACTACATAGAAAAATTCAGAAAGAAATCCTAAACTAAATTTTTAACTGTTTTCCATCCGATATTGATTCAATAATTGTAGGATGCAGCCAATCTTTTAATGACCACATCTTAGCAAGTACTCGGTATCGATTTGGCTTAGTTTTAAGAGATGGTTCGTAATCAGTGTAAAAGGCAGTAAGGAGATTCCCCTTTTTATCCAAACTAACTGTGGAAGGGTATCCAATATCTTTGGCATTATCTCCAAATTGATGGATTACCCAAGGAGGTCGCCATGTTTTTCCTGCATCAATACTTAATCGTGCACCTATGCCCATAAGACCGCGATTACGGATTCCGTAGGTCAGCAACAAGCATTTATCAGAAAGGGCGGTCAAATCTGCAGGGTGTTGCATGGGCAGGGTAAGAGGAAATTTTTCTATCCACCTTTTTCCAATCTTACTTAGCTCACAAAGTTTTACATGATGATCGATATGAGTTCGGGTTACGGCCAGCAATCGTTCTCCTCCCAGATTACATAATGTGGCTTCATTCGAATCACCGGAGCCAAATTTTGTCCTCCGTGTCCAAGTTTGTCCATCATCATTAGATAGCACCATCCAAGTTTCGCTTGGATTTCCATGCCCTTGAGAACGATAACACGAATAGACTAATTCATTTGAACCTAGCTGAATGATTCGCCCAAATGGAATCGTTGATTCAATTCCTTTGGGAACCAAAGGATTAGGTTCAGATTTCCAAGACTTACCACGATCATTTGATCTTGATAACCAATGACCCGAGAATCCAATA
>Ga0209630_10004809_pt1 | contig 11708 bp, 9 predicted proteins | sample COG_01_FD_184745 | JGI IMG/M metagenome (GOLD analysis project Ga0209630, IMG submission 184745) | Pelagic Microbial community sample from North Sea - COGITO 998_met_01 (SPAdes) (version 2) | ecosystem: Environmental > Aquatic > Marine > Neritic zone/Coastal water | place: Helgoland, sampling... | reverse complement strand
ATCTCAGATCGTTTTTGTTTAAACTCTAATATTAGAAATGAACCACAAATGAATCCTCCCGCTATTTCAAATAAATAAGCTTGTGAAAAAGTTTGCGATGGTAATAGTAAAAATAATCCGCCAATGACATAGCAAAATCGATGCAGCTTAGAGAGCGCACTCGTGAGGTAGCCGATAAATCCAGCAGAGGTAAACCAAATTCCAGCGATCGCAGTGAAAAATGCAATAGCAATATCAATGTTGTTTCCAACCATAATGAGATTAGGGGCTAGTACGAATAGGAAAGGAACAATAAAAGCTGGCCAACCGAACCGGCATGCTGACCAAGCAGTGGCCATGGGCCCCGTTTCAGCGAGCTTAGCTGCCGTAAAAGCTGCTAAGGCAACTGGTGGAGTAATCATTGACATTAGTCCAAAATAAAGAACAAAAAGGTGCGCAGCTAATGGCTCAACGCCGAGATCAATAAGTGGTTGTGTAGCCAATACTGCTAAGAGAAAATAGATTGCCGTGGTTGGCATTCCCATTCCTAAAATTATGCAAATAAACGCTGTTAGGATTAAAAGTAAAAATAAATTACCCTCACCTACCTGAACCAACATAAAGGTAAGCCCAAAACTTAAACCTGTTGCTTCTAACACACCAATAATTAAACCTGCTGCAGCACCAATAATTATGATATCAACAGAAATCTCACCAGTTTTCTTTAGGCATGTCCAAAGAGTAATTAAATTTAGGCGATTTCCTTTGTAGGTAAAAATGCAACCTAGTATGCATATTGATGCAGTTCCAAATAACGCTGCCGTTTCAGGGGGCGCATTTAACCAGAATAAGGTGCCCAATAAAATGACAAACGGAACTAAAAAATACCAACCTGATTTCATAACCTTCCTAAATTGTGGTATCTGATCTTCAGGTATTGGCTTAATTCCTATTTTCCCTGCTTCCAAATCTGCTTGGAGAAAGACTGAAATGTAATATAAAAGTGCCGGTAAAATAGCGGCTACTATAACTTCTTGATAAAGCGCATCAGCAAATTCTGCCATAAGAAAGGCTGCTGCCCCCATTATCGGTGGCATAATTTGTCCGCCAGTTGATGCTACGGCTTCAATCGCACCGGCTACTTTTGCAGAATATCCACCTTTTCGCATTAGCGGAATAGTTATAACCCCTGTTGATGCGACGTTAGAAACTGCGCTTCCCGAAATTGAACCAAATAAGCCTGATGCCACGACGGCAATTTTTGCTGAACCGCCCCGAGAACGTCCCATTAATGCTGCAGCTAAATCAGTAAAATATTCTGATCCCCCAGACTTTAATAATACTTGGCCCAAAAAAATAAAAACTACAACAACTGTAAAAATGATTATTAATGGCGTGCCTAAAAGCGCATTTGTATCCATTCCTAAATACGAAAAAAATTTAGTAATCTCAAGAGATCTCCCTGATAATGTACCCGGGATGAGGTGACCAAAAAGGCCATAGGCAAAGAACACTAATAGAATGCATAAGAGCCCCCATCCGGCGGTTCGCCTTAGTGCCTCAGAAGTAAGAATGATCAGTAAGAAACCAAGAAAAGCGGCTTCTTTTGGCATGTAGGCAATTTGGTCCAGAAGTATAGGATATCTGAAAAATAAGTACCAACCCAAAAAAAAGCCAACTGCCGCGGCTACCGCATCGTACCAAGGAAGGTCTTTATAAAACTTTTTAGATGCCCTGACGTTTAGGTAAATTATTGCAAAAGCTAGTCCAAGTATGCCGCATATAACTTGTTCAGTTATAAGCCCTATACCTAAATCTATAAGAATGCCACTGGCCCAAATAATTCCTATAACAGCAAGTGTCGATGCAAGCCAGGGAGTTAACGCCCGCGCCACTCTCGATTGTGGTGCGGGCGCATTATTTGTTCCCTCGGTAGTATTTTCTACCGCCAAATACCTTTCTCCTTAAATAATTTGATTGACCCAGGGTGGTATTCTAGATCTCCCTGTTTCTTTGACATGGACTTTGGTGAGAATCCCCGCCACATCCCAGATGCTCCAACAAGAGCTTTTTTATTTTCAAACATTGCTTTAGTAACTCTGTAAACCACATCATTGGATACATTTTTTCCAGCAAACAACATATAGTCAAAGTGAAACAAGTTCGTAGGCACTTCAACACCTGGAATTTTTGCATTCGGCTTTACTGTTAAAATTTCAGCTCCCGGCATCATTTCGGCAACTTTCGCCTGATTAGCCGCGGACATGTCCATTGAAATAAATCTTATGCCGCCAACCTTTTTAGCAATTAATTTCATAAACCCTGAGCCATATGCACCGATTGCAAAGTCAATTTTGCCAGCCATTAGAGCTTTCCAACTGGGAACTAGTGCAGAAATGGGAATATTTTTAGTATCTGAGACTGTTAGATTGCCAGTTGCTAACGCTGTTTTAATAATTTCGTTAAACAAAGGTGCACCCTTAAACCCAGTTGGAGTTCGCGATCCTTTAAGATCACCAACGGATTTAAATTTTGAGGGCTTCGCGACTAATGGCCCTACGCGAAACTTCATTAAAGTGCCGACGAGTTTAATATTTGGATTAGGTTTACCTTTGGACAGAACTTGACCTTTAATTGCCCAAGCTGTCTGCATAATGTTAGCTACACCAAATTCTAACGTACCTGCATTTACTGCAGGAATATATTTTTGTGTTCCGGCCATTGGAGTTGGCCTCATTTGCATGCCGCCGAACTGTGATGTTATTTTAGCAATTCCAGCACTTACTTGACTAGTAGCCCCTTTTGCCGTTGTGCCAATTCCCACCGTTTGGGCGAGTGCAGGACCCGCCATTATTAATCCCGTTGTCGCTAACATTAGTATTTTTTTGTAGGTCATATTGCGATCCTCCGCTTATTGTAAAAATCTAGCAGCCTTAGTTTGTCGTATCCGAAGTGAAAGGCTGTCATTAAGTTTTCATTTTCTTATTATTGAATTGGAGGATACAGGTGTAATAAATAATTTCAACCATTTCGGGAAATTAAATACTGTTTTAGTCTCATTTGTATTTTATTCAGAAAGAAAATTAGAATACGGTCATTGTGCTTGAGATTATAGTCTTGTAAACAAACTGATACTCAATAAAAAAAACTAGTGTAATTTTTATTTATTAATTGGAGTTTTTTAGTGGCAGATGGAGACAACTTGATATTAGTTACAGGTGCTTCTGGAAGAACTGGCAGAGCGGTAATCGCAGCACTTAAGAGTCGGAACGTTAACGTTAGAGCTTTTATAAGACGTGAGGAAGTTGGCAAAGAACTTATAGAAGCTGGGGCAAGCAATATAGTTGTTGGGGATTTATTTGATGACAAAGCTTTGGAATCTGCCATCATTAATTGTGACCAAGTTATTCATATTTGTCCGCCGATGAATTCAAATGAGGCCACCTTGGCCATGAAGATTACAGATTTGTGTCTTAAGCATAATATTCAAAGATTGGTTCTTTATTCGGTACTTCATCCATTATTATCAGAAGTGCGACATCATTCTCTCAAATTACGGGCGGAAGAATATCTCGTAAACTCTGGGCAAAACTACACAATTTTGCAGCCAGGTCGATATATGCAGCACCATCAGTTGATATGGAGAGAAATAATAGAAACGGGAAAACACTGCATGCCTTTCAGCGTTAATTCTAAATTCAATATTGTAGATTTAGCTGATTTAGCAGAGGCCGTTTCTAACGTTTTGGTTGGCGAAGGCCATGATTTTGCTACTTATCAGTTAGCGGGGCCAGAAGCTTTAAGTCAAGTTGATATGGCCCGTATAATTTCTGAAGTCCTTGGCAGACCAGTTTTTGCTGAAGCAAAACCAGCTGATGAGTATATACGCATAGCAAAAAAAAATGGTATGCCATCTGAGCGGATTGAACAATTATGTGCTATGAACGAGCACTATGATAAACATGGGCTTCGCGGTAATAGTAATATCTTAGAGTGGTTAATTAAGCGCCCAGCAACAAACTTTCACACGTATATATCAAGTAATTTTAATAAAAATATTTAATTTATGATGGAGAGGCCCGAATGACAATTTCTGTTGACCAACGTGATCCCAAATTGAAAGGTCCACTTGCCGGTGTTCGAGTAATTGAAATGGGCCAACTACTTGCTGGACCTTTCACAGCCTCTCGGTTAGCTGATTTTGGTGCGGAAATCATTAAAGTTGAGACACCAGTCACGGGGGATCCAATGCGCGAGTGGGGGCATCATCGTTGGGAAGGAAAATGTCTATGGTGGTCGACTTTGGCCAGAAATAAAAAGTCGGTCACGGCAAATTTGCGTGACAAACGTGGGCAAGCTCTAATCCTAAGACTTGTTGCGGAAGCAGATGTGTTAACCGAGAATTTTAAACCTGGAACTTTAGAAAAGTGGGGCTTGGGGCCTGAAGAATTACTTAAAGTAAATCCAAGTCTAATTATATCCAGAGTATCGGGCTACGGCCAGACAGGTCCATATGCAGAACGTCCAGGTTTTGCTAGTGTGGGAGAGGCTCTTAGTGGAATGAGATATATTAATGGATATCCAAACCAACCACCGCCTCGTACAGGCTTGTCACTTGGCGATACCCTTACAGGGATGTTTGCTGCTCAAGGTATTCTTATGGCTCTCTATTGGAGAGATGCTATGGGTGGTGGGAAAGGGCAAGTGGTAGATACGTCAATTGCCGAGTCATGTTTGTCGATGATGGAGAGTTCCCTGCCTGAATATGATAAGCTCGGTGTTATACGGGAACCAAGCGGAACTGGGATAGCGAATGTAGCGCCTTCGAACTTATATCCAACTTCGGATGGAAAATACGTTATTATTGCTGCAAATATTGATGCTATGTTCAAACGACTATGTATTGCGATGGATAAACCTGAGTGGATTACGGATGAGAGGTTCGCTGATCATCGAGCACGGGGAGAAAATTCAGAATTGCTTGATGGTTTAATAGGCGATTGGACAAAAACTATGACAGCTGAAGAACTCTCGAAACATCTTGATGAGAATGGTGTGGTTGTTGGCCCGATAAATACAATAGCAGATGTAGCCTCCGATCCACACTTTCAAGAACGCAATATGATACGGCGTGAGCATGACGAATTTTTCGGAGACATCGCAGTACCAGGTATAGTTCCAATTATGAGCGAAACGGCCGGTGATATTGGATGGTTGGGTTCAGAAAAACCTGGTAGTCATAATGAAGAGGTTTATAATGGCGTGCTCGGAATAGATATAGAAGAATTAGCGGAAATGGAGAAAAATGGTGTCATCTAAAATTGAGATTTGTGAGGTTGGCCCAAGAGATGGTCTCCAGAGTGAACCACGTATATGGACAGTTGAAGAACGAGTTGAGTTAATCGATAGGCTCTCATCTACAGGTGTTCCAAGAATTGAGGCGGTAAGTTTTGTTAATCCGAAACGTGTTCCTCAGATGGCTGATGCCGAAGTGGTAATGGCAAAAATCAAAAGACCAAAGGGTGTAAAATTTGCGGGACTAGCCCTAAATGCTATGGGTGCCGAGCGGGCAATTGAAGCAGGCGTTGATGAAGTCCGTTATGTGGTAGTAGCCAGCGAAACTTTCAATCAACGGAATCAAGGGGCAACCATTAATGAAAGTCTCGTTGGATTTTCAAAAATAGCGGATAAAGTTGTAAATGCTGGATTAAAACTCTCTGCAACAGTCGCTGCTGCATTTGGCTGCCCCTTTGAGGGCAAGATAGAAGTTGATCAGGTGGCAAAAATAGCTAGTAAACTTGTTGATGGAGGATGTGTTGAAGTTGGAATGGCTGATACAATTGGATCAGGGGTTCCTACGCAGGTGACAGAATTATTGAGTGTTGTGAGGCATACTGTGGGTTCCGAGATAGGTCTGGGGTTCCATCTTCACAATACGAGAAATACCGGTTTTGCAAATGCGGCTGCTGCAGCAAGTGCGGGCATATTATTCTTGGATGCTTCTGTCGGAGGATTGGGGGGATGCCCTTTCGCACCTAAAGCAACAGGTAATATTGCGACTGAAGATTTATGCTTTATGCTCCGAAATATGGGTTTTGAAACTGGTATCAAAATAGATTCGTATATTGAAACTTCTCTTTGGGCAGAGAAGTTTTTTGATACACCTCTTCCGGGGCAAGTTATGAAAGCCGGTTTGTTTCCAGATACAGTGACAGGTTAAAATGGTAAACACCTTTTCTAATTCCACCGCGTATGGGAAAAGAGCCAAGTTAGGGTTAATTGTACCACCAACAAATACTGTAAATGAAGCTGAATGGCACATAATGTTGCCCCCTGACATTTCATTACATGTAACGCGAATGCCACTTCATACCGATGTTTTAAGTAAAAAAGGCAAGGAGGGGCTTTATCGTGATATAGAAAAATCGACGACTGATCTTGGAATGGCTGGTTTAACTAGCATAGCTTATGGTTGTACAGCTGGGTCAATGGCTGACCCAATAAATGAATTAACCGATTTTATGAGTAAAATTTCAGGAATTCCATGTGTCAGTACTGCTGGTTCCATAATTGCAGCACTAAATTATCTCAAAGTAAAAAAACTTAGTATTGCTACTCCTTATCACGAAGAATTAAATAATCACGAGACTCTTTTTTTAGAGAGAAATGGTTTTAATGTATTAAGCATAAGTGGCCTTGGTTTCGGCTCTGGTGGGGCTCATGAATATATCCAGATTGCTCAGACACCTATTGATAAAATTAAATCTCATATTCTTTCTGTAAATTGTGATGCGGCTGAAGCCCTATTAATATCCTGTACAGATTTTCCATCTTTAAATTTAATACCTGAATTAGAACAAGAAATAGGAAAGCCAATAATTTCAAGTAATCAGGCAACCTTGTGGTGGGCCATTAGGTCAGCGGGTATTGATGATTTTTTTGTTGGTTATGGAAAATTATTTGAAACCTGAGCATTAAATTATAAATGAAATCGCCAAGTATAAATGGTAGTACGATCAATGCATATTTTAACGCAAACTATTATGTAATAGCTGAACAACCTTTCTATATAAAAATTGGTCAGAAAAGTAAGCCCCTTCAAGACTATTGTTTTAAAAATAACTATCAATCTGCGGTTTTTGTTACAGGTTATAATCCTTTTAGTAAAATTGTGACGGATAAACTGAATCTATTGGCTCACAATAAGCTAAAATTAATGCTTAATAATATGGATATTGAATTTATTTTATGTACTGCGATTGATTTGGAAAAGGATTGGCCTGATGAAGTTGGAGTTCTGGCTCTGGATATAACACTGCAAGAGGGCAAGGTTATTGGAAATATATTTAAACAAAATGCTATTGTCTGGATCCCTGATAGCTGGATTCCAGAAATAGAATTGTTAAGATAATCTAATGGATAGTGATAAAGATAGTATTATTTAGGAGCAGCAAATGTCAGATATTATAGTTGGAGAAAATAGAATCCATTATGAGCAGGTAGGTGATGGACCTAACTTGATCTTACTTCCCACTCTTCTGGCAGAAATGTCTGTTTACGATAGCGTTATCGATGAACTTAGTTTGTATTTCCGAGTGACAAGAATAAATTTCCCTGGCTTTGGATCCTCCACAGGGCCAATAAAACAAAATATAGAGGCATATGCAGATCTGATTTCATCTGCAATTAAAGAATTATCTCTTCCGCCAGATACGCATCTCATTGGAAACGGTTTTGGGGGGTTTGTTGCTGGCACAATAGCAATACATCACGGTACAATTATTAACAAACTTGTTTTAGTTGATACTGGCGCGGCTTTTCCAGATCAGGCAAAAGAACCCCTAAGAATTCTCGCAAATAAGGCCAAAAGTGAAGGAATGGAATCGGTTCTTGATCTAGCTATAAAGAGAATGTTTCCCGAAGATTTTATTCTCGAGAATAGAAGCATTATTGATACCAGGAAAGAATATCTCTCAAAGGCTGACCCAGATCTTTTCGCTAATGCTGCTCTTGGGCTTACGTCATTAGATAATAATCCGAAGTTGGATAAGATAACTAATCCTACATTAATTATTGTTGGTCTTGCTGATGCTACTACTCCCCCGGAACTCTCATATGACCTTCATAAAGGAATTGAGCAGTCACAGTTGATAGAGTTACCTGGTATAGGTCATTGCCCCCAGCTTCAAGATCCTATGAAATTCTTAGACGCAGTACTTCCATTTTTAAGTTCTTAATGGTTCAATTGATTAAAATGAGGTTTTAATTAATCTGAGGATTCCTTATTTTAGCAACGTTACCCATAACTTTATTCACTTCGTCTTCACTATGGTTAGAATCAGGCAGCCACATTACGAAAGCTTCAGCTTCTTTATCATTAGAGCTAACATAACAATGAGGCATAGAACTATCAAAATAAATGCTATCCCCTTCTTTCAATCGGACAGGCTTATAATATTCGGTGCGAATATCAATTGCTCCCTTTAGAACGTAAATAAATTCTTCACCATGATGAGCAACTTTCTCGACCGGGTAATCATCCGTTTCAGGGCTCACCCGGGTAATCAGAGGTTTCATTCTTTTATGCTGCAAGCTACTGCATAAGGCTGAAAATCCATAATGATCAGCTTCTGTAAAGGTTTGTTCAGATTTTCGTGTTACTGCTAACCTTGCTGAAGGAGCTTGAGTTGATGGTTTTACTGTGACCAGATCAGCTATATGCATTTTTAGGCCCTCAGCCAGCCGGATTAAATTTATAAAACTTGGAGAAATTTGATTATTTTCAATCTTTGATATTGCTGAAAGTGACAGTCCAGAGGCATTTGAAAGCTGAGATAAAGTCAAATTTGATTTTTTTCGCAGAGTTCTTACATGTAACCCAAATGACTGACGGTTGTCATCAAGTTTGGGTGGTTTTAATTTGGGTTCATTATTGGATAACTTGATGCTGTTGGCCATATATTTCTTCTTTTAATTGCAGGGTACACAGGTCTTCGTCAAATTATTTTTGGCTAAATTCACTAGAGTAATTAACTATAGTATTCATTTTGAAATTTAAGTCTACCCATCAAATAAGTAGTTCTCTAGATTTTCGGTTAATAAAAACCTCTTTTAAACAAGTATAAATTTTCTCTGGGCTTCAAAGCTAAAAATAAATGTAATGAACTTTCACGTCATTTTTTATAATAATATACATTATTCTTGTCAAAAATTATATCTTTACGGTGCATTTTGATCATTGTATTTAAGTCTTATTCTACTAAAATATAAATTTTTCTTAAAATAAAAATATAATTTAAGTTTTTTTTGTTTGATTATTTTCCAAAAATACAGAGAAACTCTACTAAAATGTTAGATTGCATACTGGAGGACTACAATGAGTGACGTAAACAAATCAATCAATCAGAGTTATAGAACAGACATACGTGATGGAATGGCGATTGATTGGGATGTGCCAATTGAGATGGACGATGGAGTTATTCTAAGGTGTGATATTTATAGGCCCATTAAAGAGGGCGAATATCCCGTAATATTGTCTTATGGTCCCTATGGTAAATGGCTACATTTTGAGGATGGTTATGGAGATCAATGGAGAAGAATGTGCGAATCGCGCCCAGATGTTCCAGCTAATTCAACTAACAAATATCAGCAATGGGAGGTTGTCGATCCCGAAAAATGGGTCCCCGACGGCTATATTGTTATTAGGGTTGACTCGCGGGGTGCGGGACGCTCACAAGGTGTTATTGACATATGGTCTCTTCGTGAAGCAAAAGATCAAGCCATTTGTGTTGATTGGGCGGGTGTTCAATCTTGGTCAAACGGTAAAGTGGGTTTAAACGGAATATCTTATTACGCAGAGAATCAATGGCAAACGGCAGCCTTGCAACCGAAACACTTGAGTGCCATGTGTGCCTGGGAAGGAGCTCTCGATTTTTATCGGGATATGGCGTGGCACGGTGGAATTTTCTGCAGAGGGTTCGTCGAAGATTGGTCAACTGCTCAAGTTTATACTTTGCAAAATGGACTTGGATCAAGGGGCCTCCGATCCCGTATGACGGGAGATTGGGTTTCTGGTCCCGAAACATTAACCGAGGAGGAGCTTGGCGCAAACCGCCGTAATTTTTACGCTGACTGCTTGGCCAATAAATTGGATACAGATGAGTTTTGGCAATCGCGCATGCCGGATCACTCAAAAATTAAAACCCCTATGTTGTCGACGGCAAATTGGGGTGGTCAGGGACTTCATCCAAGAGGAAATTTTGAGGGATTCGTGCGTTCAGCATCTAATCATAAATGGCTCGAAGTTCATGGCATTGAGCATTGGACTCATTTTTACACGGATTATGGAATAGATTTGCAAAAACGTTTTTTTGGTCACTTTTTAAAGGGCGAAGATACAGGTTGGTTGCAAAATCAACCCAAAGTTCAACTTCAAATTAGGTATCCAGGCGAAGTATTCGTTGAGCGGCACGAGAATGAGTGGCCTCTAGCCCGCACAGATTGGACAAAATACTATATTCACCCTGATACCATGACGATTTCAACGGAAAAACAGGTTACTGAATCTTCCGCAGAATATGGAGGGTTTTCAGACGGCTTAACTTTTTTATCAGATCCATTGGAGGCTGACCTTGAGATTACGGGTCCCCTAGCTTCAAAACTTTGGGTTTCTTCAGAGACAAATGACGCAGATTTATTTTTAGTACTCAGAGCTTTTAGTCCCGATATGAAAGAAGTGACATTTCAAGGTGCACTCGATCCACACACTCCTTTAGCTCAAGGTTGGCTGCGTTGCTCACATCGTAAACTTGATAAAGACCTGACTTTGCCTTACCGGCCATATCACACTCATGATGAAATTCAGCCACTTAATAAAGATGAGACTTATGAAGTGGACGTTGAGGTATGGCCAACATGTATTGTAGTTCCAAAAGGTTATAGATTAGGTTTCTCTGTTCGAGGGAAAGATTATGTTTATCCAGGTGATAGTGGAACTGATTTTGGTGAATATGCTGGATGGACAGGCTGTGGATTATTTAAGCATGATGATCCTGTGGACAGGCCTGCCGAAATTTTTGGTGGCACGGTCAAATTGCATACAGGTGCTAATCGGCAGGCGTATATAATGTTACCAATCATTCCTTAGGATTATTATTTTATGACTGACTTTCGTGATAATATGGCAATCGATTGGGATGTTCCAATCGAGATGGATGATGGCATTATTTTGCGTTGTGATGTCTATCGTCCTCTAGATACAGGCCGCTACCCTGTGTTAATTAGTTATGGTCCATACGGAAAGTGGCTGCACTTTGAAGATGGTTACATTACATGTTGGCAACGAATGGCTGAAGAGCATCCGGACGTAACGGCAAATTCGACAAATAAATATCAACAATGGGAAGTTGTTGATCCCGAGAAATGGGTACCAGAAGGGTATGTTTGCATTCGCGTTGATTCTAGAGGTTGTGGCCGCTCCCCAGGCTATGTGCAATGTTGGAGCCCACGTGAGACTAAGGATTTTTATGATTGTATTGAATGGGCAGCGAGAGAGCCCTGGTCATCTGGAAAAGTTGGATTAAATGGCATTAGTTATTACGCTATCAATCAATGGCAAGTAGCAGCTGAGCAACCGCCGTCTCTGGCAGCCATGTGTGTTTGGGAAGGAGCGGTAGATTTCTATCGTGATATGAGTCATCACGGTGGTATTTTAACCACTTTTGTTAAGA
>Ga0209630_10004807_pt1 | contig 11709 bp, 14 predicted proteins | sample COG_01_FD_184745 | JGI IMG/M metagenome (GOLD analysis project Ga0209630, IMG submission 184745) | Pelagic Microbial community sample from North Sea - COGITO 998_met_01 (SPAdes) (version 2) | ecosystem: Environmental > Aquatic > Marine > Neritic zone/Coastal water | place: Helgoland, sampling... | reverse complement strand
GCAGAATCATACCAAGCTAGACCACGATCCCAGCGAAATACGAAAATGCCCCAATTTAAGCTTCACAGATAATAATTTTAAAGGCAAATGAAGGATCAAATTTGTGACAATTGAAAATTATGTAAAAACAGGCAAAATTGCTGCAGAAGTTAGAGAAATGGTTCGAGTAAAAGATTGGGTCGGCAAAACAGTTTATGAAATTTGTGAGGAAGTAGAAAATGAAATTAGGAAAAGAGGAGCCAAATGTGCATTTCCAGTTAATACAAGTATCAACGAAGTTGCAGCACATTATACAGCAGAACCAAATGATCCAATTACAATCAAAGACACAGATTTAGTAAAAATTGATCTTGGTGCACAAATTGATGGATACATTGCAGACACAGCTGTTACAGTTTGTTATGATGCACAATTTGATGGATTAGTTCAAGCAGCTGAAGAGGCACTAGGTAGTGCAATGTCAATGATCAAAACAGGAGTTAAAGCAAGTGACATTGGCCGTACAATTGAAACAACAATCAAACAAATGGGATTCAAACCAATTGCAAATCTTAGCGGACATTCATTAGAACAATATACAATCCATGCAGGAAAATCAATTCCAAATATTTGGTCAATTGGAGGATTTTCATTATCTGAAAATACCGCTTATGCATGCGAACCATTTGTTACAACTGAACAAGGAGGAGGATTTGTAAGAAATGGAAAAATAAAAAATATTTTTGCAATCAATTCCAGAAAGAAAACAAAAAATGTAGAGGCAGATAAATTATTGAATTTCATATGGGAGAATTTTAACATGTTACCATTTGCATTAAGATGGATTACAAAAGAATGGGAAGAAAAAGAAGCTAGAGAATTACTAGACATTTTGATAAAGAAAAAAGCTGTCCAAGCATATCCAGTATTAATTGAAGTAAATGAACAAAGAGTTGCTCAAGCAGAACACACATTCATTCCAAATGAAAGTGGGGTAACAGTGACAACAAAAGCATTAGAATAAGAAATGAGTGAAGAAATCAGACCCTGTCCAAAGTGTGGAGGATTAATGTTTAGAGAACAAGGCGAAACAATCAGTTGGTTTTGTCCTTCATGCAAGTTAAAATTTAAGACAAAGTAATTTTTCGTTGGCCATATTCTTTCAGAACCAAATTCAACATATTTTCAGCCTGAGATAAATTAGGAATTCTCTTTTTGTTTTGAATAATTCCAGATTTTATTTCATTTAGATATTTTATTTTATATTTTACTTGTACAATTTTTTGCATTCTATTCAATTCAGAATTTTTTAAATCAGAAACATTTGCCAAAATATCAGCAAATTTTACAACTTTAGATTGCCATGAAGAATTAGAGAGTTGTTTTAGATAGTTTTTTTCTTGTTGATTTTTAGGTAGACGTGTTTCTTTTGTTAAATCAGAAACAATTTGAGCAATTTTTTTACCAAAATGTTTTGAAACATCATCAAAATCAGACGAAGTATCTTCAATAGAATCATGTAACCATCCAGAACACAAAATGGATTCATCCTTAATTCCCATCATCTCAAGATTTTTCACTACATCTTGTAAATGATGCCAATAGGGAGTTTTGTTATTTTTACGATATTGTCCCTTATGCTGTTTTATTGCATATTGTTTAGACAGATCCAATTTATTTTTCTGCGTCATCTAATCAAATTAAAAAAAGATACTGTATTTATCCAATTACAAAAATAGAGAGTTTAACAAGTTATTTTTGGAATATTTCACCATAAATTTTTTCGATAACTGTAATTCCATCACAAAAGGAGCAATCAGAAGAAGGCATAAACAAAACATCACCTTCAGAAAAATCTCGTCTGTTGAGTTTATTGCATTTAGGACATCTTTCAACAGTATATGCCAGTATTGTTTCTTCTTTTGAAAAAATCATTGCGGAACTCCTGCAGTATTTCCAACCCCAATAACCACAACAGATTGTCCTTCAGCAGTATTTTCTAGAATCATCTCATATACCTGTGAACGAACATTATCAGCCTGATCAGCAATTTCTTTACTCATCAGAGTAATTGCCTCTTTTACAGATTGCTTTACAATAATTGAAAAGACTGGAATTTGATTGGTAGTTGCAATGGCTTCAATTTGGAATTTTTCAGTACCTATTCCACCTATAGCAGCTCCAAATCCTCTTGCAATAGATGCAGAATCTTCACCCTCCATTTTTAATGCTGCATCAACCATTATTATTGCATCAATTTTATTAGTTTCAATAATTTTTTGTAATGCTTCATCAGGTCTACCAACAGTAGAACTAGGTCCTTCAGCTTTTAGTAAAAATAATTTTCTTTGTTCAAAAGTAGTTCTTGCCATAACAGTTTGAAATGAAATAATTTCTTTTTCTTCATTTAACATCATTTTACCAACTACCATAGGTCCAATTCCATCACCAATTGGCTGTCCGGTTTTAAATGCGGGAATTGCAGCTTGCATTGCTTTTGCATGCTCCATAATAAAGGGTAAAATCATTTGTAGAGGCAAAATTAATGGATAATTTTTTTGTTTTTTTGCAGTCAAGAACATATGATTTACAATTTTGTGAATCATTTGTAGTGAGGAAGCAAGTTCAAGTAATGTCTGAACACGGTTTAATTCGATTTCTGAAATATTAGGCAATAGAGATTTGATATGATTTCGTGTATAGTCTTCTCTAGATCTTACAGTATGTCTTACTTTTTCAACAATTCCATTAGGATCCATGTCGACTGGCATTATTGTGAAATAGTCTAAAAATTGCTCAATTTTTTTTGTAGGTTCATCTACAGGTTCTAAATTTTTCTTAACATAATCAATTAATTCTTTTTTAGAATCAGTACTGAATTTATCTAATTTTTTAATTGCTTTTTTTATTTCACCAGAAGTTACTAGTAATTGAATTTGTTGTCCATAAAATACAAAGATAACTATTGGAATTATCCAAACCAGCATCATCAAAGGATCGCTGTCATCACCCATGGAGAACATTTGTTCAAAATCTGTAAAATTCAACAAAAAGAAAACTTTGTAGATCTAAATTAAATGATTCGTAAAATCAATTAAATCTAAAAGCAGAGAAAGATATTGTCCTTTTATATAGTAGGACAGAAAAAACTCGATATGCCACAAACAAAACCAATGATAAGCGTCGTTAACGTAGTAGCATCAGCATCTGTTGATCAAAAAATGGACTTGAATGAAATTACAAAAACATTTCCAGATGTAGAATATCATCCAGACGTATTTCCAGGCCTTGTTTACAGATTAAAAACTCCAAAAAGTGCAACATTGATTTTTAGTTCTGGCAAAATGGTTTGTACAGGTTCCAAATCAGAAGAATTAGCAAAAAAAGCAGTAAAAACAGTAGTGCAGCAACTTCGAAAAGGAGGCATCAAAGTTAAAAAAGACGCCGTAGTTTCAATTCAAAATATCGTATCTTCAATTAACCTTGGTGGCAAAGTCAACTTGGAGCAAGCAGCAAGAACTCTACCAAGAAGTATGTACGAACCTGAACAGTTCCCAGGTCTTATTCACAGAATGCTTGACCCAAAGACAGTCATCTTGATTTTTGCATCAGGAAAACTTGTTTGTGTTGGAGCTAAACTTGAGAAAGAAATTCATCGTTCAGTTCACCAAATTCATAGTCTATTAGAAGAAAAAGACTTGATGGTTTACGATTAAACTAAAAACTATTCATTCAATTTTTAATGGAATTTCAATGCTTCCAAAGTTTTCATTAACTCTAAAAGTATAATTCTTTGAAGAATCATATTCAAATTGATTTCCACCATATCCAATATTCGGACCAAACATCATGTTAAAAATAACAGAGGTTCCAGGATTTATTGGGATTTGACCAGACACAAAATCCATGCCAGCATATTTGAATGCCTTTGAACCATCCCAAACATCATAACTACAGATAGATGGACCTGTACACTTTAATGAAATTACTTCATTGCCGGTATTTTCAGCTAAAATTCTTAATCTCAACATAGCTTGACCAGAAGAACTGATTTCAAACTCATTTCCAAAATTTCCAATTCCAGGATAATAGTAAGTGATTGGACCTACACCGTATTCATTTGAAGATTTTTTAAATTCTATAAATTCAAGATTTTGTTTTATTTCCTTTTCACAATTTAGTCGCTTGTATGTAGATTTAATCGATTGACATTCAGCCAGTAAAGGATCGACATCATCAGAAACTAATTCAACAGAATCATCACTAACAGAAATTATTCCAGTTTTTACAAGATGTGTAATCCCACTAAGAAAATCAGATTCAGTGATTTGGCCTTCTGCCCACCAGCCTGCATTATTTTTTACCCAAGCAGGAATTTTATCACTTTTTTCTGTAGATGAGGTTTCATTTATTTCAAGAATCTTTTCTTTAATTAAAAACTGAATACCTTGAATGAAAGCATCATCATCAATGTCATCATTTGCCCACCAGCCTGCATTATTTTTAATCCATGATGGAACTTTTTCAATAGATGAAGACATGCGGTATTTTGAATCTATATTGTCAAGTAATGGCTGCATATTTTGACCAGATATTTTTACAACTGCAGCTGAGAATATTTCAGATGTCGAGCCATCTGGCATTGTAAAATCAACATATTTTGCATATACAGTATCACCAGGCATTGAAACTAATCGATTTTTTGCAGTTTCACCAGAATCAGCAATAAAAACACGACCTTTGAAAATTCCACTGTAGACACCAGTTTCTACAACTTGTATTTCAAGACCATTAGGAGAAGAGTCAGACCATACAGAAATGAAAAACTTATCAGCAAAATTTGGATATTCTTTTTTGTTCATATCATTATCATGAACATAAATATCAACAAAAGAATTTGAAGAAATAATTTCTTGTTTCCAATAAATTGTACCAATATTGGAAGATTCTGCAAACGCAACAGGGATTGTAAAAACCAGTAAAGGTAGAATTAAGATAAGTAAGTTCATAAAAAAATATTTTATTTTAATTATATAAAAACTAGAACTAGGGATCAATAGTGCTAACTAAAGGAATAAAAATAAAAATAGAAAATGAAGTTATTCTAGGTCTAGGTGAACATCCAAACTACCAAATGGTTCATTGATTCTAAAAGTATAACTTTTTGAAGAATCATACTCAAATTCAGTTCCACCATAGCCAATATTAGGACCAAATAGTATATTGAATTCTTTTGCAGTTCCAGGATTTAGATTGATTTGTCCACTAGTGAAATCCATTCCAGAATATTTGAAGGATTTTGAACCATCCCAAACATCATAATTACAGATTGCAGGGCTAGTACAATTCAAACCAACAATATCAGAGGAAGTATTGTCTGCAAGCATTCTAACTGATAGAATAGGCTGGCCAGTTGGACTAATTTCAAATGTATTTCCTTCAGAATTTACTCCAAACCAATAATAATTAATTGGTCCAACTTGAAATAATTCAGCGCCAGTTTTGTATGTATGAACAAGAATTTCTTGTTTAATTGGTTTTTCACAATCAAGTCTCTTGTATGCTTTGACTATTTCTGAACATTTCTCTAATTCAGCTTCAAGAGAAGCAATTACAGGGTCATCGCTTGATGATATGGATTTTTGTTCCTTTTTAGCAAATGCCTTTTCAGTAGCAGCTTTTGCTACATCACTGGCTTGCTCAGGTAATACTTTCATGATTCCTTCTTTGATCAAGAATTGAATTCCTTGAACAAATGAATCGTCATCAATCGTTCCTTCTGCCCACCAGCCTGCATTGTTTTTAATCCAGGATGGGATTTCATTACTAGAACTTACTCCTTGTGTGGTTGGAGGAATTTCCATGATTTTTTCTTTGATCAAGAATTGAATTCCTTGAACAAATGAATCGTCATCAATCGTTCCTTCTGCCCACCAGCCTGCATTGTTTTTAACCCAAGCTGGAACATCTGCATAAACAGATGAAACGCCTGATCCAACAAGCAGGAGTACAGCAATTGTCGAAATTGCAGTTAACACGGTTTTCATTATTGAGGAAACGAATTAATTGTATTTAAAATGGTGCTAAATTAAATTCTAGTGCTAAAATATTTTAAAATTTTGAAAAAACATGGTGCTAACTTATTTTTACATAATTCTTGTTTATATGCAAATTAAAACTTAGAGTTAGAATAATGAAACGTAATCATTATAGATCAAAAAAAAGGGAGAACTATGCAAGATTATCATAATGAACTAAATGAAAAAGAGATAAAACAATTTGTAAATGAAAAATTCTTAGAAGTAAAAAGTAGCAAAAAAGTAAAAAATTTAGTTTCATTTCAAGCTATGAATAAATTTTTGATAATGAGTCACAGTCAAGAACAATTACGGGTATTAGGCAGAATTGTCGCAAGTAATAAAAAAATAGAATTATCAGAAATAATAGTAAATTATGAAAATAATTTGAAATTAGCTTTGCAATCAAAGCCAACAATAAAAACACATAGTAATGTTTTGATGCATATTTTTGGGTTTTTTTCCAAAGAGTTCTCAGATTTAGAAAAAGAAAAATTTTTTGAGTTGTTAACAAATTATAAGAATGAAAAAATTACAATCGGGAAAATACTTGCAGAAATTCACCCAATAGTGTATAAATTCAACAAAACATACCTGGCAGGACAAACATATTTTTTGCTATATTCAAATCCAGAACAAGGAAATATCTTTAAAATGTTAGAAATCAATAAAACAAAAAAATAGAATAAGTAAAAATAATTTACGAATTAAGAAAAGTCAGTATTATAAACCGGTCTAGCACCTTCAGGCACTTCAGCTGAAGCAGATTCAGACACAGGTTTTCCTCTAACCTGATAAACCCTCACTTTATGAAATACATTGTGTGAAGAAAATATTGCCAATCCAGCAATTGCAGCACCAATGAAATTTCTAATAGTAATTTCCAAACTAGGTTCAGAAGCAACCAATGAGAGTTCAAATACAACATGTAAGTTGTCAAACAACCAAAACGCAAGAGTGACCCAGGACAACAGACCGCCAATCAGATAACCTAGCCTAGCCTTTTGCCTTACAAAAGAAATAGCAAAAATAATTGCAACGTACCAAATAGCTGAACCAGCTAACCAAGGTATTTGCCATACATCAGATCTATCATCTAGCCAATAGTATGTCGTACCAACAAAAGCCATAGCGCACAAAGTAATTAACAGAATTTTTTGATTCATTTTGTATGAAGTTTTTTCTCCCTCTGATTTAGAAATGGAATTGAAAACTTTTGCCTCTTCCCTGGCAGTTTTAATTGCCTGAGTCATATGTGCCAGTTGGACTGGAATCAATTTTTGTGCTGTATCATCTTTAACTACAGAATCATGTACTAAACTATCAACTAGAGGTCTTGCTAGAGAGGCTTTAACTGGAGTAACTAAATCAATCCAATAAGAAGAAAGTCTAGGGGTCAAAAATGGAATCTGAATTACGGTTAGATTTCTATTGAGAATGGAAGAGTATAATCTCATTAGTTGTTCATATGTCATGATATCAGGTCCACCAATTTCTAAAATTTTTCCTGTAGTTTCTGGATTTTTCATCGAACCTATCAAATAATCCACAACATTTTCAACTGCAATTGGTTGTGTTTGTGATTTAACCCATTTTGGACAAACCATCAAAGGTAATCTTTCAACAAGATATCTAAGCATGGCATAAGAACCACCTTCAGCTCCAACAATAACAGATGCTCTTAATTCAGTGACAGGAATATTTCCACTTGCCAAAATCTTGCCCACATCATGCCTACTTTTCATATGTTTTGATAATTCTAGACCTTCGTTGACTAATCCACCGAGATATATGATTCTCTTTACGCCAGATGCAGTTGCAGCTTTAAGAAAATTTTGAGCCTGCTGTTTTTCCCTATTTGCAAATTCAGCCCAATCCTTTTTTGAGCCTTCCATAGAATGAAGTAAGTAAAATGCAGTTGTAATTCCCTCAGTAGCTTTAGTTAAAGAATCAACATCAAATGCATCAGCCTGTACACGCTTGATTTTCTCTGAATCAGGGTATTTTGATCTGGACATTGCAGTTACAGTAAATCCAGAATTAGTTAATTGATTAAGTAGTTTTTTTCCAATAAAACCACTTGCACCAGTAACTAAAATATCGTAGGGTTTAGTTTGTGTAGAAAGTTCAGACATTTTTAAAATACATCACTCAATTTTTTCAATTTTCTTATGTCAGTGATTTCAATATCACTACTTCGTGTTACAATTTTTGCTAATTTTGGATTTGCTTTTTCACCTAGTTTCAATACAGTATCACCTTTCAAACGTACTTCAATAGTTGTTTTTTTCTTTGCCAAATCTTTTGCAAGTTCTTTTGCTTCAGAAAGCTGTTTTAGAAATCCAGGCATTTTATTTATTTTAATTGGAATATCAATTACATCTATAATTTTTGTACTTCCTTCAACACGAAAATTAATCGTAGGTTCATCATTGCATGTGATGCTTAATTTTCCTTTATCTAGATAAGATAAAAAATTGGCGGGTAGATCAAAGTTTTTCATTGTCAACCACACTCTATTTTTCTTTTGCTGTAATGGTTAGTTTTCCACTTAGGGAAACTGTACCAGTTGGGACAACTTGCTTATCTTTCATAATCTTACCAGCCATTTCTAGATTGTCAAACTCATAAGTAATTGCGGCGTGTTTTTGTGTAAGTTTGTCAAAGATTTCTGCAAGAAGGTTAGCCCATTCTTGTTCTTCTGTTCCTGCCATGAAAATATTTTTGATTTATGATATTTAACCGAAAACACAAGTTCGTACTAGTGCTAAGAAATTAAATTTAGAAGAGATTGGCACTAGTAGTCATGATTACCATTAGTTATATATCGAAAAAATTAATAATTTCAATGGTCTACATTAGGGCTAAAAAAGTCAAATCAGATCAATATCTCTATTTAGTAAAAAGTGTCTGGGATTCAAAAAAGAGCACATCAAAACAGGAGATTGTCAAATATCTAGGAAAAGCATCAGAAGTAATAAAAGATGACATTCCAGAAGAATTCAGAAATGATCCCAAAATCCTATCAGTTTTGGCATCATATAATCCAGAAGACATAAAAAAAAGAGAAGATGCGACAAAAAAATCAAAACAACAATTATTTAAAAAATTGACAGATGGTAACCTGGATGAGTGTATTAAAATTTACAAAAATTATGTGGAAATATTCAACATATCAGATTTCTTTGATAAAATTCTTAGACCAGTAATGAGTAAAATAGGTTCAGACTGGGAAAATGGTAAATTAGCAATTGCAACAGAACATGTTGCCAGTAATGTAGCACAAACCTTAGTAAAAATTATCATGGATCAAGTGTCAGGTACAGGAAATAAAAAGAAAGTAATGTTATGCGTACCAGTTGGTGAAGAACACCATATTGGGTGTGATGTGCTAGAAACATATCTCACAATAAAAGGATTCAAAGTTTTCAATATGGGGACATCAATACCAACTGATTCAATAATGGAATTCATCAATATGAAAAAACCAGATATAGTTTTAATTTCAATTACAATTCCAGATAATATTTTAGCAGGTCAGAGATTAGCAAAAAAAATTAGGGAGAATAGTAAAATTCCAATTTTAATTGGAGGTCATGCATTACAAATTGAGAATCCCCCAAAGTTTGAAGGTAATGTGATAGGCGATATGAATTTAGAAGAGATTCCAAAAATTATTAGAAAAATACCATTAACTAACTAGGAATTTAAAAAAGATTCAATTTTTGGAGTACACAAAATAGAACTGTGTGCAGCAGAGTCAGTTCCAATTCCATAACTAATAGTTGAATCACCCACAAAAAATAAGCCATCAATTCCAGGTATCTGATGAGGCATTTTTGATTTCCAAACTTTTCCAGGTTCCTTTACTACAGATTCAACTAATTTCCAGGCCATCGGACGTTCCCACAATAATGAAGAATCAAATTTTGGGTAGATTGACGATATTTCTTGTTTCATTTTACTCACAATACTTTTAATTTTTTCAGAATCCTCAGTTTCAGAAGGCAATACAGGAGTTCCTGCAATGATCAAATGCTCACCTTTAGGAGATACAGAGGGAGTGATATTAGATATGAAAAAAATACCTTTTGTGACATAGTTATCACCAACAGGAAAAACTACCTGACGAGTATCAATTTGAGAATTTAATGCAAAATGAACTTCAACTACAGAAGTAGTCTTATTCAATTTATCAATTTTTTGAACAAATTTTCTGTCAATTACATCTTCATCAAATAGTTGATTCAATGCAGTATAAGCAGGATAGGAAATCACTACAGAATTTGTTGGAATAAGTTTTTCTGAATTTGAAGAATCCTTTACAATAACTCCAGTAACCTTAGAATTTTCTACAATGACTTTTTTTACAGATTGTTTTGTCTGAATATCACCATTTTTTTCTAAAATATATTCACCAAGAACCTTACAGATGGAATCATAGCCACCTCCATCTGGATAAGCAAATTCACTTGTTCCACCTTTAAACGGATTTGCTCTAATAATGGTTCTGGCAAATTCACCTAAAGAAATATGATCAGCTGTATCTGCAAAAGCTAACATACATACTGCTTCAAAAAATGCATTTGTGTCAGCATCTAAATCATGTGTAATTTTAGTCAAAGGTACATCATCCCAGGATTCTGTTTTTTCCATAGATGAAAATGCTAAAGGCAATAATAGTTTTAGAAGTCTAATTCTGCTCTTAAATGGGATTAATGATAATTTTAACAGATCACCCATTCCTTTTGGATATATATGAAAACCAGTTTCAGCATAAAATGCAATATCATCAACTTTTGCAAGCTTCAAACGAGATTCAATTCCCAAATTCTTCATAATTGTAAAAATTGCTGATTTTTTGTAAAAAGGCATTATGTGAAAACCATTATCCAAAATATGGTTTTTGTATTCCATTGCAGCAGTTCTTCCACCTAGTTTTGAAGATTTTTCTAAAATCATCACACTATGACCTTTTTCTGCCAAAATAGCACCAGTAGTCAAGCCACCCACGCCTGCACCAATAACAATGGTTGGAGGACTCATGCCTAAAATCAATAATTTTTCTATTTAATAGAGACTAACTTAATTTAATAGTGCTAACTATTTTGAAACAGACTTTGAATAGGATTCAGCACATACAATAAACTCAGACATTACCGAATTCATTTTCTTAAACAATAATAATTTCAGGAATGGAATTAATTTTAAAAATCCATTTAATTTCAAATCAACAGAGATAGAAATATCAGTACCAGTTGGGTTAGATTCGTATTTTTCAATAAAAGAAGTACCTTTTGCAGGACCATTTAAAATGAATACCTCATGTAAATTTGGTGGAATAATCACATGTTTTGTTTTAATTTCTATTTTTCTACCAAGAAAATCTATAGATTCTAAAACTATTTTTTCATTTGAGGAATTTTGAATAATTTTTAATGATTTGAAATATTCAGGCATAACGTTATGAAAGTTTTCAACATCTGTACTAATTTTAAAAATTAAATCACGATGAAGATTACTTTTTTTAACAAGATTGAATTTACTCATTTGTTATAGGGATTTTCAAGTAGTCCCATAAATTTGATTTTATAACTCTCATATCAGGATAATATCTTTGTATTTCTAAACATAAATTTGCTAACGATTGTTT
>Ga0209630_10004806_pt1 | contig 11711 bp, 14 predicted proteins | sample COG_01_FD_184745 | JGI IMG/M metagenome (GOLD analysis project Ga0209630, IMG submission 184745) | Pelagic Microbial community sample from North Sea - COGITO 998_met_01 (SPAdes) (version 2) | ecosystem: Environmental > Aquatic > Marine > Neritic zone/Coastal water | place: Helgoland, sampling... | reverse complement strand
TGCTGTTCGTGCCAAGCACGCGACGCGCAAAACCCCAAATTCGCTTCAGGATGCGTTGAGAAACGTTTCTAGGCCTCGCTTGCGGGAACTCTTAACCGCCGGGTAAAATAGGGTGGGTGTCTGGGTTGAGGATTTAATAATAAGTTTTCAGTGCGTGTACGTATAGAATACATCATATAAATTAATAATTACATTATTAATAAGATCTAAGATTATTTATATTTATTTAATTTTATTTACATTGCGGCCATCGTGGGTTACTTTATTTCTGACTAACAACGCAGTGTGACGCCTTCCGTTTCTGTGGACGACAACTGTTCAGCGGGACGTCCTTATCGTTGCGCCTGGCGTGCAAGTAGTGCTAAGCGTCTTCCTCACACGTATGCCACTTGTGAACGAAGAAACAACGATAACGCGTCTTCCGAGGAGGCGGTAGTAGACGTCGAAGTTGACCGATGCATCGATGAAAACTCAGCTTCAAATCTAAACTACAGACTTTTAACTCGACCTCGTCCCAAACCAGCCGACCGCGACAACCTAAAAATCCCGAGTCAAATTAGGAACCAAATTCCAGCCAGTTGAAGCAAGTGCTAATAATATTTGTACTGCACTTAAGGGGATGCACTTCTTCAAGGTGAACCCGTTTACCGACCACACCCCGGCTTGGACTTGCCGACGACAGAAATAATGCCACTGTCGCAAGACGATATTAACGGATGTAGGGAAGCCTTCAATAAGTTTGACAAGGACGGGAGCGGGACGGTAAGAGTTGCGCAACCCTTTAATCAGTGAACACCTTATTTCTGTCCTGGTTCTCCGTTCCCTTTTTTGGTTCGAACTTTTGAACCTTGCGACTATTTCACTCGCCTGTTCGGGTCAACAGAAAATTCATGTGCCTCGTTTCGTTAATTGTGTACACAGATTGATGCTTCCGAATTGAAGGCAACCTTGAACGCCATGGGACAAAATCCTACGGAGGAGGAGATTTTTCAAATGATTTCACAGGTTGACGATGACAACAGTGGGGAAATAGAATTCGCAGAGTTTCTCAAGGTCATAGAGAATCAGAAGGATTCCGCAGCTAAGGCAAACGACGAAACAGATACAATTGAGGCATTTGTTGCTCTTGGAGGAAATGGAGACAAGACAGGCGAAATCTCAACTGACAAGCTTCGAGCAGTAACCAAGGTACTTGTCATTCTGAAAACGGTGGGGCCAACTGATCTCAATGCACTTCTTCTGTCTCTACAGGATTTCGGGCTGACAATCGATATCGAGAAACTCATAAGAGAGACCGATACTGACGGCTCTGGAAAAGTTGACTATGCAGAATTCAAAGAAATGATGGCTTGAGTTCGGTGCAGCACGGGAGGTAACACAAAGAGAACCGAAATGGTTCGCGTCTTTCTCCTTACACATCCAGTACGCGTGGGAACGAAGAGGATGCGAGATGCATTCGAGGAGTGCCGTGATGCCAAAAAAGGCGCGAGTGATAACTTTCAGCCGTGTTATTCGAACAGATGTAGAGAGGATACATGTGTAACACTCCGTCACTTTCCTGTCTTGGCAGGAGCGTCCATGGCCGCTCCAGCAGCGAGGCGCTCTTCACGGCGAGCAATCTTGCGCTCTCGTGAGGCCTTGGTCTTTGACCGCCGTGCCTCAAACTGATCTGCAATCGACTTCTCGCGAGCCTTCTCGGCTTTTGTCTTGTGAATTGCCTCCATGAGCACGCGCTTGTTCTTGAAAACGTTGCCCTTGCACTTCAAGTACATTTCGTGGTACATGTGCTTGTCTATCTTCTTCGCCTCACGATACCTGAGGGAATCAAAAGATTCGTTTTTTAAAAAATGCAATAAAAATAGCTTGTAGAAGTGAGGTAAAAATAAGGTGGAAATGTGATGCTCCGATGGGGTGACTCACTTCTTCAGAAGACGACGGAGGACGCGGTGACGGCGGAGCCAGAGTACTTTCGTCGGCAGGCGGGCTTCGCGAGTACCCCTTCGCTTACCTGTAGAGTTCCATAAGTAGTGGCAAAGCGCTTAGACGAGTAGAAAACAAAAAAATATGACCCGCATTCCACTCACCGTATCCGGTATGGCGTCCCAGGCGCTTGGCAGCGAGGCCTCTCATTGTGCGTGCTCGGGAATGGATCTGATACAAAAAAAAAATAGCTCAGCTTGAAAGCTCACTCGATTTTTTAGCCCTAAACAAGGGCGCCTCCATAGCGTATAACTCGCCGGTACAAATGTCATGATAAATACGGGAAATTACCTTATGAGGCTGGCGGATAACAAACCCATCCTTCACAAGCTTTCGAATGTTTTGCCTCGAGTTCGCCATCGATATTTCGCTAATCTGTGGGCCGTGGTCAGGAACGGGGTCAGAAACCCTAAAAGTAAGGCGGAGGCACTTCGTCTGGAGGGAGAAGGCGTTTGACAGGCTATACGCAGTAGCCATGCGAAAGATATTGACGCTCGACATCATCACGCGCATCGTAAGAAGTACATCTTGGCTGTATCTTATGCTGCTGCCAGGAGGCAGCACCACACGGTACGGTCTGTCTCGAAAGGCGGTCCGGCGTTGGGTTCGAATGAGTGAATCGCGTACCTCGTTGGGATCCATCCATATCTTTCGGGTTCCGCATTTAAGGACGGAAGCGGCAAGGCGCTTTTGAAGCTTGAGCGACACCATCTTTCAGCGCAAGGCAGACTTGGCGGATTCGTACCTGGTTGTGATTTGCAGTTTTAGCCCTACAAGCCTTTTCTTTCGAGAAATTCACATCTCCGAGCACAAAAGCGCCTTCACTTAAAATTTTGCAATATCTATGATGATATTCTGAATTTCAAGCAGCAGGACATTTTTTTATCGATATATTAACTACCGTAAGTACTTGATAAAGTTTCGTAATAATATTGATTAAGATATGATATTGATTGAGACCAAATAACATCAAATAACTTTATTTATTTATGAAATTAAATAAGCTTCGTATTAAACTTCCTTATTATCATTACGATCCACACAATCACTCCAATGGGCAAACAGTATAAATATTCCGCTTAATAATAATACGAATGAAGGTAATGAATAATAAATAAACAAATATTAACATATTTAAAAAATATATTTAAGAATAATATCATATGATATGATATTATTCTTAAGTTAAATGAAGGTATCTATATAATTATTAAGGTATCGAACCGAACGAAACGAAGGTAATAAGTTTCGTATTTATCTGTAATACTCGTATAAAATAAGAAACTATCCCGAGATCTGCACATACCTTGAGTGAGGGAATCGTCAACCAAGCAAAACGCGGCTCATGGCTCGAAGATATGACTCGCACACCACGACATTTAGTCCCGAGGGTCGACTTTACCAAGTTGGGCCCTAGCCGTCCACGTGATTTTCTTTTGTTTCCGGCGCGCCATAGTTTATTTACTATTTTGGATGCCTGTGTTGTCTGCGCCCTAAGTAAAGGTCGAGTACGCCATGGAGGCAATTAGCCACGCAGGTGCTGCAGTTGGAATCCGAACTAACTCTGGTGTTGTTCTAGCCGCAGAAAAGAAAATTCTCTCCAAGGTACCGCTCGAAGCTTCGCACACCTCTACGTTTCCAACTAAACAACATCCACCTTTTCCCAGCTTTTAGAAACGGGCGTGGCGTCCGAAAAGATGCACAAGTTGGCTGACCACATAGCCGTGGCAGTTGCTGGCGTAAACTCAGACGCAAACCTGCTCATGAACTCTGCAAGGTGAGATATCAGGCTACATGAATCCACCAGCTCGACTTCGCTTGCTGCTCAACTGGTTCTTGCAGACTTTTCGCACAACGATATGCATTGAGCTACTCTGAACCAGTGCCGGTTGAGCAATTGGTCCATAGTCTATGTGATCAAAAACAAGGTTACACTCAGTTTGGTGGTCTTCGACCTTTCGGGGTTTCCTTCCTGTTCGCTGGATGGTGCGAAACTCAAAAAATAACAAATCGGGAGATGTTTTCATGTATTGCCAACTTCTCCGCAGGGACAAGGACTGTGGCTTTCAACTATATCAGAGTGACCCATCTGGCAACTACGCCGGCTGGACGGCAGGGTTAAAGTATTCTTGGTTGTCTTGAATTGGGTCACACGGGCGACATTGTTCACTTTTCATGCTCTTTTGTTGTTTCATACTCTGCGGCAACGGCAATCGGTGCAAATAGCCAAGCTGCGCATTCCATTCTAAAGGCCGACTATACTGAAACTATGAACGTTCTAGATGCCAAGAAGTTGGCCGTCAAAGTGCTTAAGCAAACGATGGATAGTACAACACTGCTGCCAGAAAAAGTTGAGATGTGCGAGATCGCTTTTTCAAACACGGAAGCCTGCCCAGTACACTTTCGAGTGTTGTCACCGAACGAACTCATGAATTTATGCGGCGAAGTAAATAAATAATGACACGAGCAAAACCACATGTTCACCGACTGAAGTTGTGGAAACCACAGAAGACATATGTTCACTAAATTATGACAATTCTAAGTTAGCAAACTTTGTGGTAACACAAGATTTATCCTAGAATTCATGCACAACGTACTTTCTATGCCTCTGACACAAGTGTGTGAAACATTTCAGCGATGTGAGGTTGGTCGGCACGGACGACTAGCTTCATAGCAACAGAGTTTGATGAACCCATTCCCATATTCAATTGAACTAGGACGGAATGATCGCCAACAAAAAATCCCGATAGAAGAGTCGTATGGGATCGTGCACTAGTCGGTATCAGCTCTGAGCCTTCACATGCATGCAACCCGAGAATACCCAAAACAGCTTCAAGAGCCTCGTCAAGACTGTCTCGAGATCCGAGACTATACTCATCTACCTTTTCGTCTTCAGCGGGAAGGGCATCCCATACCTTCAAAGAAATGTTTGGGTGAGATAGGAATGGCACACTCGCATGGTTTGAAACAGACCTTGCGGAATGCAGATAGCTGGTTCCCATTAACAAAATCAGTCAAAATGACGTCAATGTCTTCCAATGTATACTCATCTTCGTAACCTTCACTCTCAGCTTCTCCACTACTTGGGTCAATTTCCTTCGAGGTAAACTTTAATGTGCATGACATCTTAGCAACTGGATAAAGTCCCTGCATTACAAAACAAATTCACATCTTGAGGTCGTGTACGTAGGAAACTTATCCAAACCTGCGCCCGTTCATACGAGACAAATGTCGAACCAAATTGACCAAGTGGCATGGTGCCTAGAGGAACGGTCAGCACTTCAGCAAAGGCTTCAGTTCCCTCAATAATTTCCATCACTACAGAAACATTTTCGAGGATTTGATCTTCTATTGTGTTGCTGCACTTGAAATGAAAAACAACGTGCTCCTTGAAAATATGTTTTGTGCAGGTGACCTGATACGATTCAACAAAATCGGCAATGAATACATCTAGACACATTTTCGTCCGTGCATTACTCCTTACCTTGTATTCCGTCTCAGCTTCAGTGAGCTCAACAGCGTGACAAGTCTGCAGGTACCAACAAAAGATGCACAAGATCTCAGTTGTCGGGGTTTTAATTTGTGTTCGAAACGGATAAAGAAAAGCTCTTGCCTTGAAGATGGGACCATAACTCATGAATTCTGGTCTGCTCATGATAACGTTTTCAGATTCTCGAAGATCGCATTCAGAGGAAGAAGAGGTATTTGGCAATGTGCGGTCAACAGAAGTTGCATGCATGTCTGGATGTGAGGCATTATCATTCTCGAGCTGGCTAACTGCCCCAACGTCAAATGCGGAGTCGACAGTTTCTTGCAAATATTTTTGAAGGGATAACTCCAATGGGGCCAACAGATATGTCGACGCGTCGTCATTACGATGGGAATCAGTTTCTGAAGAGCTTTTCCTTAAAGCAGACAAGAAAAAAGCGGCACGGTCCCGAACTTCGTCATCATTATCATACAGACAACGTTGAAGAAGTATCGAAACACGTGCACGTAATGCAACAGAGCATGAACCAAAACTTGCTAGCGCACAGACTGCTGAGGCGCGAATCGTTGCGTTTTCAAGAATGACACGATTATAAATGTAGCGTATGTACTTGCCAGGATCTGCCGTCGATGGGCCAAGCTCGCCAAGGAGATGGAGTACTTGGGACGACAGATATGTGAATTCACAGTCCTCAATGAATTCGCTCAGGTGTGTCAGCCCTGCTTCTGTTGCATCAGGGATTTTTTTGACAAGACATAGAATGCAGTCGACGATTGCTTTTTTGTACTCAAAACCCCCCTCCTCGCGTAGAACATTTGAGAGGAAATTCATGAGAATGCGATGCTTGTGCGGAAACTTCAAGCAAAGTTCCTGGATTGCCTCGACGACAACAACTTTAAACTCGTCCTAAAGTATAAAAGCGTTTGAGCAGACACCTTAAATTTGCAAGGCGTGCAAATTTTTACCTGAATATCAGACATGAACGTGGATATTTGCTTCATCAATCGATCGATAGAAGATTCGTTTCCAGTTTTTAGAAGTGTGGTGATTGCCAGTGTTGCAATTGACCGGTTTTGATCCGAAATCATGCTTTCCATGTCTTCGTTACAAGTTGTTATAGATGATGGGTTGTTCATCGCGACTTTATTTAGTGCACGGATGGCGGCAAATCGAAGTATCGGCTTCGAAGACGACAAAAAAAGCTGAAGAACAGTAACAGCGGGCTGCAGTTCCCGCGCCGTCACCTCGTTCAACTCGATTATGACCCTTCCAATATTATAATTAGAGCACCAAAAATGAAAAATGGCTGACAATATCTACCTTGCTGCCTCGAATATGACCATCTCTGACTTATGCCTCAGACAACTCTCAAGAAAATCAAAGAAAGGTCTTCCGCCGGACACGGCGTCTGCCTTGCTATCTTGAATTACCTGCAAGGAAACAAAAGCAATCAGGGTGCAGCAGGGAAATGGATTTGACTTTCCATTGACAGAAACTGTTCAGAGAAACGCTCACCTGGGCAACATATCGAATGACCAAACACTGGGCCAGAGAGGAACGCATAGGACTTCTCGATAGCTGTGTAACCAATTTACTAACAGCAAGCCGATCGTTCTGTTTGATTCGATGCAAAAGTCCAAGTGCGTGATATTGGACTAAAGGGTTTTTTGAAGTCATGGCTTCTTGAACCTCGTTGCTCCAACGCTTAACGATCTCAGAGTTTACCTTGAATGAATACTGTCAAAGATCCAAAGTTGAACGAAGAAAAACAGAAAATGCTAGTAACCTGCAACAGGTGATGCCCAGAGACAAGGGCGGCAGAGGACACAGTTGCATTCTTATCAACGACCGCCTGCTTCAGGTATCTTTCGATTTGGCCCAACAGGCCAGCATCTGTGATATTACACAGAACCCTGATCGCATTTGAGCGATAAAGGTCTATTTTACTGTTCATATCCTTCATCAGTGATGAGGTAACAATGATAACCTGTAGACACATATTCAGCAACGGTGACCGGACTTATCGACACAGAAACTGAGGCAAAATATTCCAACCTCATCAGCAGATGGGCAAATTTCTTTAATGATCAAATAAACCATCCGTCTAAGGTTACTGTCACTTGATTGAAAGAGCTTCGTGACAGCAAAAAACACCTCTGTAGCTTCAACCTGCACACGAAACACGCAATTAGCTCATGGTTGAGAACATGGATACCCAGGCGCGCAGCTAAAAACCGATCATACAAAATACCTTCGTGAACGAGTCGCCTTGATTGCTGAGATAGAGTAACTTGGTGATGACCTAAAACGAAAGATGGTCAGCAACTGAATGAATGAACAAGGACGAGAAAATGTGGGCATAACTGACCTGCTGACAGCGCCGCGCGTCAAGTTGAGATTCGTTAAAGCAGCGTGCTTCTTGTAGAACCGCGCCTTTTTCGATGCCCCAGAAAGGGGAAAAATCAAGTCCCTCTTCCGAGTCCTCATCTCGCTTCTTGCCGGACTCAGCATGAGCATCGGACATCTCGATGAGATGTAGGAAAAAGATCAGCCACGCAAGTCGAATAGAGGACCGGTGGTGCCGGCAATATCTTCAGCTGCAATAGACCAACAGAAACTGAACAAGCGAACGTCGATATATATTTGGTATTCGGGCGGCACATCCAGAAGACAGATAAATAATTTTTTGCTGAATTTATTTCAAGGACAAGCAAGTAATAAGCAAGCAAGCAAATATGTGGTACAAGCAAGTTTAAATAATAATATTATTCTATATACGTAGACTACGTACGTACGAAGGTATTCTGATTTTCATAGGGTGTGACACTTTTTTTTTGCATATAAACGCATATATAATAAAGAACGTAAAGACTTTATCATTACGATCCACACAATCACTCCAGTGGGCAAACAGTATAAAGATTCCGCTTATGTTCACGTAAGCGACTTATCCTTATTTACAATCAAGTTAAGTTATTACGTTAAAAGATGTTAAAAGTGTCTCACCCTGATGAAAATTAGAAGAGATTCGTACTGTTACGAAACTTACTTTCGAAAGGTACCTTCGGTACCTACCTTCGTAACCCTTAGTATTTAACTCTCCAAACCCTTTCTCTGTACTGTACTCGTACTCAAAAGAAGCCTTCACGAAACGCTGAATCAGAAGTTGATCTGCAAGGTCAGCATGGACAAGGTAAGCAATCGCCAAAACTTGCACATGCACATGTATAACACGGCACCCTAGAGCGTAGCGCTGGCACCGATATCGGATCAGTGACTTGAACAACCCTGACCGTGAATCACGGTCTTACGTCCAACGACGTTGGGCGGAAACCGTAGTGCGGCCGGCTTCGCTTCGGCTGAACACGCGCGAGATTCCAGCACCTTCAACCATGTCATGCCCGTCCATACGCACCCCTGTGATTTTCACGCTTTGGATTTTCTTGTTGACGAGGCAACTCATTGTGGGCCAGTGCTTACACCCTGCCCTTCCTGCTCTCATCTCAGGTTGTTGTGATTGATGGTCGCGGGCACCTGCTCGGCCGCCTCGCCTCTATCGTTGCGAAGCAGCTCCTCCAGGGCCAGCACGTGGTGAGTAACGTAGCCATACATTCGAACTAGTTTCCACACACTCCTTTTGGGAATTTTGGATGCGTAGGGCACGGCGTCGGCGTTGCTTGGAATCCGGCGGTCGTCTCTTTAGGGTTTTGCTTGGTTATCCTTCCCTGGCCACTGGCTGCCTTTCACTACCGTCTCACGTCGTTACGCCATATTTCCATCAGGTTATTGTGCGCGCTGAGGGTATTGTGATATCTGGTGGCATTGTTCGCGCCCGCCAGAGATACGATTACTTCAAGCGCCTTCGCATGAACACCAAGCCCTCGCATGGCCCCTTCCACTACGCTGCCCCTGCGCGCATGCTGTGGCGTACTGTCCGTGGCATGCTCCCCTACAAGACAACGCGTGGCGCTTGCGCGTTCGAACGCTTCAAGGCTTACGAGGGTATCCCCCCCCCTTACGACAAGGTGAAGCGCGCAGTGGTCCCTGAGGCTCTCAAGGTGCTCCGCCTCGCTGCAGGGCACAAGTACTGTGTGCTCGGTGACCTTTCCCACCAGGTTGGCTGGAAGCACAAGGCAACCGTGGAGGCGCTCGAGGAAAAGCGCGCTGCCGCGGCGTCGGAGTATTGGACCAAGAAGAAGGATAACAACAACAAGTTCGCGGCGGCCAAGGAGGCGGCGAATGCGCAGCTCGGTGACCTCGCGCCCCTCATCGCGGCTACTGGCTATTAAAATTTCCTTTCCAAGTGGGAGTTGTTTTGGTAGTGGCGTGTTACTCGGGATGAATGTGACGATGACAGAGAAACATAAACTCAAAGGAACTTTTATCTTCAACACACGTTCGATATTACTAACATTTAGTATCTAAAATCACGAACCGTTTTGAAAAAGTGAGCGACGTGCTCCTCTGGTGTGCCCTGCATAACCCCGTGGCCCAAGTTGACCACGTGCTTCTTATCACCAGCCTTCTGGATAGTGTCCAACACGCGGTCTGTGATGACCTCCTTACTGGCGAATAGAGTGACGGGATCCATGTTGCCCTGTACTGCCTGTTCAGGTCCAAGCCGTCTGCGAGCGTCCTTCATATCCACTGTGCCATCAAGAGAGATGACGTCAGCACCAGTGGTCTGGAGCCTCTCAAGGAGCCCACCGGAACCTGAGGCATACAGAACAAGGGGCAAGTTGGGATGCGTCACCTTGACCTCTTCAACTATGCGCTTGAGATATGGTAGACAGAACTTTTCAAAATCTGCAGGACAAAACTCAGAGGCCCACGAGTCGAAAATCTGCACCACCTGCGCCCCGCTGTCCGCCTGATACTTCACATACTCGACGACAGAGTCCGTGATCGAGGAAAGGAGTGCGTGGTACACCTCGGGAGCATCAAACGCCATCTTTTTGATGACCTTGTAGTGAGTAGAAGTGCCACCCTCGACGATGTACGATGCAAGCGTGAATGGCGCGCCGACGAATCCGAGCACAGTGGCATTGTTGCCCACCTCCTGGCGAAGCAGACCCAACGCCTCACCAACAAACGGAACTGACTTCTCAGGCTCCAACGCGGTGATCGTCTTAACATCCTCCATAGAACGCACGGGGTTCATGATTATAGGCCCTGTGCCCTTCACGATATCGAATGGTATGTTCATGCCTGATAGCGGGGTGAGGATGTCGGAGAAAAGAATTACGCCATCGGGCTGGAAGGCCTCCCACGGCTGCAGCGATATCTCGACTGCGAGGTCCACCTTCTCCGATCGCTCTCGAAACGTGGGGTGACGCTTGCACAGATCTTGGTAGATCTTCATGTACCGACCAGCTTGTCGCATCATCCATATAGGTGGACGTTCGACCTTCTCGCCGCGAATTGTGCGAAGCATCAGGGGATCCTTTGTTGCGGAGTCGATTGCGGAGGAGCCGGACTCAACCTGGATGGCGCCAGCCCTGGTTGCCGTTCTCCTAACTAACTTGTACCTGGACGTAGCACGGAAGCGGAGCGCAGGCCGTGTGCAGGCATCGCTGACCATGGCTGCCATCGTTTCCGACGAAACTTGCTCGCTTGGGATTAATCAAGAGATGAGTATGCCGTGGTACGGAACTCACGAGGACACAGTGGCCCGATCCTCGCATTTTTTGTAATCTTATGTAGATGATGTTTTACGCGAGCCTGCATGTTTTAACCTACGAAGGTAAGGTTTCGTATGTATTAAATATATCCATACATGCATAGATCGATATACATGGTATCGCATGATACATATAATACATTGATTTACCATCGATCGAAATTGATTGTAACCGTGTTGAGGCGTATTATTACAGTACGTTATCTTCGAAGGTACAAATAGTCTAATAAATAAATAAATATGTGTTTACTTGTAGAGTTATTTTCTTGTAGAGTTATTTAATGTTATTTATTTATTAAATAAAGCAAGAATAATATAGAATAATAGAATATTATTATAATATTATTATTAAGAATTATATTAAATATTTAAATATGTTCTTAATCTTTACCGAAGGTATAATTTATCTTGATTATTAAATATCATAAATTAAATAATAATAATAATTCTACAGGATCGAACGAGGACTGTGTGTGATTCGCTCAATGTGGGTCGGCATAGCCTCAGAGGGATAGATGGTTAATTGTAGTATGCGTTGAACTAATTACACTCGTAATAACG
>Ga0209630_10004798_pt1 | contig 11724 bp, 11 predicted proteins | sample COG_01_FD_184745 | JGI IMG/M metagenome (GOLD analysis project Ga0209630, IMG submission 184745) | Pelagic Microbial community sample from North Sea - COGITO 998_met_01 (SPAdes) (version 2) | ecosystem: Environmental > Aquatic > Marine > Neritic zone/Coastal water | place: Helgoland, sampling... | reverse complement strand
CCGCTGCCGCGAGATCCTGACCCGCCTGTCCCAGCGCCCCGAGGACGGGGATCCCCTCTATACGGAGGTCGGCCTCAAGGCCCTGCTCAACGAGGTCGTCGATCCGCATCTGGGCTTCGACCTCGACATCGCCGTCGCGGTGAACGCGCTGGAAGGCGAGGCGCCGCCGATGGTCAAACGCCTGCCCGAGGTGGTGCACGGCCTGTCCACCCTGGTCGAGAACGCCGCCGACTTCGCCGCCTCGGCCGTGTGGGTCTCGGCGACCGTCGATGAGGATAGCATCGCCATCGAGGTGCTGGACGACGGCCCCGGCTTCGCCCCCGACATCCTGCCGCGTCTGGGCGAGCCCTATGTGACCAGCCGTCCGCACGGCAAGGCGCGCCGGGCCCTGGCCGCCCAGCTGCGCGCCGCCGCCCGCCCCGCCCGCGTGGGGCTGGGCGTCGCCCTGGGGCGCAGGAAGGACGGGCCTGTGTCGCCGCCGCCCTATCCGCCCCTGCCGTCCAGCGAGGCGGTGATCCCCAGCCAGGGCGGCATGGGTCTCGGCTTCTTCATCGCCCGCACCCTGCTGGAGCGCACCGGCGGACGGGTCTCGGTCGGCGCCGGCGACGGTCCGATCGGCCATCGCGGCGCCCGGGTCACCGTGCGTTGGCCTCGATCTGCGCTTGAAATCGTCTGATTACAGGCGCTTCCTCGGTCGCGACCAAACGCCGCGCATGTCTTGACCCGCACGGTCCGGACCGCGACTTGAGGCCCATGGAGACTCTTGAAATGTCAGCTATCGAGGACCGCGTCGCCGCGCTTCACGATAAAACCCTGCTTCTGCTCGACGACGATCAGGCCCTGCGCACCCGACTGGGACGCGCCCTGGAATCGCGCGGCTTCGAAGTGACCACCGCCGGATCCCTCGCCGAGGCGACCGATGCGCTGAAGATCGCCCTGCCCGCCTATGCCGTGCTCGATATGCGGCTGGAGGACGGCAACGGCCTGAAGATCGTCGAGGCGATCCGCGAGCGCCGTGAGGACGCCCGCATCGTCATGCTGACCGGCTACGGCGCCATCGCCACGGCGGTCGCGGCGGTCAAGGCCGGGGCGGTCGACTATCTGTCCAAGCCCGCCGACGCCGACGATGTGGTCAAGGCCCTGCTCGCCATCGGCGACGCCTCGCCCGAGCCGCCCGAAAACCCGATGAGCGCCGACCGGGTGCGCTGGGAGCATATCCAGCGCGTCTATGAGCTCTGCGACCACAACGTCTCGGAGACCGCGCGCCGTCTGGGCATGCACCGCCGCACCCTGCAGCGCATCCTGGCCAAGCGCGCGCCTCGGTAAGGGTTAGTCCCTCAGCGTCCGCATCGCCCCCAGCCGCGCGAAGGCCAGCGTCAGCGCCTTCCTGCGCGCCGGGGCCAGCGTCAGCACCGGCGCGTCCCTGACCACCGCCCCGCCGAAGCCGTCGGCGACGATCAGGCCGGGCTCTTCCGGCAGGACGCCTTGCGGAAACTCCGGGGCCACGGCGAAGAAGAAGGCGTCGCAGAAGGGCGCGTACTCCGGCCATTTGCGGTCGACGCGATAGTCCTCGATCCCGGACTTCACCTCGCAGATGACGATGTCGCCCTTCTTGCCGAGGGCCATGACGTCGGCCCGCCGCCCGTTCGGCAAACAGACCTCAAGCAGAGGCGCATAGCCCATATCGAGCAGCAGCCGCGCGGCGCCGCGTGTCACCGAAAGCGTGGTTTCGGGCCGGCTGAAGACGAGTTCGATGTCGAGGAGGGCGCTCACTCCAGCATTATGTTCCGGGTCCGTTCCGGTCGCAAGCCGCCGGGTTCAGCCAAACCGCTTGCGGTTCTCCCGCCATTCGGCCGCCGTCTGGCCCCAGAGATCGACCCGCGCGGCCTCGAACGGCGGCGGCAACCGGCCCGGTCCCCGGTTCACCGACCCCAGCCGCTCCGCCAGCTTCGCCGAGGCCTCATTGGCCGGATCGATGGTGTGGATGATGTCGTCCCAGCCGAGCACATCCACCGCATAGTCCATGGAGGCGACCGAGGCCTCCAGCGCATAGCCCTTGCCCATGGCGTCGCGGTGCAGGCTCCAGCCGACCTCCTTGCCCGGCCATTGGTGCGGCGCCCAAGGCCCGATCCGGCCGATCCACTGGCCCGTTTCCTTCTCGATGATCGAGAAGAAGCATTCGCCCGTCAGCGCCCACGCCCCCGCGCAGGTCATCAGGATGCGCCAGACCTCGGCAGGGGTCTTCGGCCCGCCGATGAAGCGCGTCGTCTCCGCATCGGACTGGAAGTCGCACCAGCGCTCGAAATCGCTCATCGCGGTCGGGCGCAGGATCAGCCGCCCCGTTTCGATCACCGGACCCTCGGTCACGCCAGATCCTCGATTTCCGCGTCGGTGAGCTCACCGGGCACGATGGTCACCGGCAGCTTGCGCCCCGTGAAGGCCGCGCCGTGCTTGAGCACCGCCGAGACCAGAGGCCCCGCCGACCGCCCGCCCCCGGCCGAGGCCAGGACCAGGATCTTGATCTCGGGATCGTCGCCGACGGTCTTGCGGATCGCCGCCTGGGCGTCGCCGGTCTCGATGATGAAGATGGGCTGGGCGCCCGAGCGTTCGGCGGCCTCGGCGCCCAGACGGGCCAGCAGGGCTTCGGCCTCGGCCCTCTGCTGGCGCTGGATTTCCTCGCGCACCCCGGCCCAGTGCTCGTCGGAACTGTCGGGAATGACGGCCAGAAGCGCGACCCGGCCGCCGGTCGAGCGGGCCCGGCGCGCAGCGTAGCGCAGGGCGGCGTCGAACTCGGGGCTGTCGTCGACGACGACCAGAAACTTCCTGGGCATGAGGGCTCGCTTCGGCCGCGACCGCTCTCGACGCGGCCATCCCCAGTCAAGCGCGTTTTGGTCCCTGCGCCAATCGGGTCGTTGACCCTGGACTTCGGGCTTCAGACTTCGGGCTGCGGCGGCGAGGTGATCACCTCGACATTGTCGTTGAGCAGATAGGACAACTCCGACAGGGCCACGGCGCGCGCCTCGGGCGTGGTCGCGGCCTCGACGGCGGCGATCTTCTTGGGGATGTCTTCCGAGATGCCGCGCAGGATGCATTTCAGGTCGCCGTCCGTGCCCCGCTCCTTGAGGATCAGATGGCCCTGCATATCGGTCTGCGACAGATGGGCGGCGCGGTCCTTGAAGCCGGTGAAGTCGGCGCCGGTCATGAACCCCGGGGCGTCGGCGGCCTTTGCGGCGGCCCAGGCGTCGACCACGGCCTTCAGCGAACCGGACTGGCTGACGATGTCGCGGAACAGGGGCTCTCCGGCGACCGAGACCGGCGCGCCCGCGACGGCAGGCGGCTGGGCCGCGGCCAGGGCCACATTGGGGTCGCTCATCATCAGGACGAGGCTCAGGGCGATACCGCAGGACATCGAAACTTCTCCGCCGGATCAATTCAGGAATCAGGACCGGAATAACCGTTGAACCGGCTTACGCCTCACCCGTAAACGACACCTTGAGATCGACAGGAAACGTTTACCATGACCGACTGGACCGCGTTTGAGGCCGCCGCCGCCCGCGACGCCGACGCCCGCATTGTCGACCAGTTCGCCGCCGACCCCGGCCGGGTCGCGCGCATGGGGGTAGAGGCCGCCGGCCTTTATCTCGACCTTTCCAAACAAGCCTGGACCCGCGAGGGGTTCGAGACCTGCCTGGATCTGGCCCGTTCCGCCGGGGTCGAGGCCGCCCGTACGCGCCTGTTCGGCGGCGAGGCGATCAACTCGACCGAGGGCCGCGCCGTCCTGCACCCCGCCCTGCGCGCCGCCAGGGGTTCGAACTACCTCGCTCTGGGTGAGCCGGTCTCGGAAGACGTCGACTACGTCCGTGACGCCATGCTTAACTATGCGCGCATCGTTCGATCGGGCTCCGAAACGGGCGCCACCGGCAAGCCTTTCAAGGCCATCGTCCACATCGGCATCGGCGGCTCGGACCTCGGCCCGCGCGTGATCTGGGACGCCCTGCGTCCGCTTGAGCCGGAAATCGACCTGCGCTTCGTCGCCAATATCGATCCGCGGGACATGGCCGAGGCCCTGACCGGCCTGGATCCGGAAACCACCCTTGTCATCATCGTCTCCAAGACCTTCACCACCCAGGAGACCCTCGCCAACGCCGAAATCGCCAAGGCCTGGCTCGCCGCAGCGATTCCGACCGACAAACTGTCGCGCCAACTGATCGGTGTCACGGTCGCACTCAAGAAAGCTCACGAGTTCGGATGCGGCCGAATCTTCGGTTTCTCGGACTGGGTCGGCGGCCGTTATTCCCTGTGGTCGGCGGTCAGCGTTTCCTGCGTCATCGCCCTGGGTCCCGACGTCTTCGAGGCGATGCTGGCCGGCGCCGCCGCCATGGACGACCATTTCGTCTCCGCTCCCCTGGAGAAGAACGCCCCCGTCCTTCTGGCGCTGGCCCAGATCTGGAACGTCGACGGCCTGAACCGCCCGGCCCGCACCGTGGCCCCCTATGCCCACGCCCTGCGTCGCCTGCCCGCTTTCCTGCAACAGCTGGAGATGGAATCGAACGGCAAGCGGGTGCATCGGGACGGCTCGCCCGTCACGCGCCAGACCTGTCCCGTCGTCTTCGGCGAGCCCGGCACCAACGGCCAGCACGCCTTCTTCCAGCAGATCCATCAGGGCCCGCAGGTCGTCCCGGCCGAGTTCGTCATCGTGGCGAAAACCCATGAGGACGCGCCGGAAAGCCCCCTCTGGTCCAACGCCCTCGCCCAGGGCCAGGCCTTGATGTTGGGCAAGACCACCGAACAGGCCCACGCCGAATTGCTCGCTTCGGGCGCTGACGCCGCCGAAGCCGACCGTCTGGCCACGCACAAGACCTTCCCCGGCAACCGCCCCTCGACGGCCATCGTCATGGAACGGCTGACACCGGAAACCCTCGGCGCCCTGCTGGCCCTCTATGAGCACAAGACCTTCGTCGAGGGCGTGGTCTGGGACATCAACTCCTTCGACCAGTGGGGCGTGGAGCTGGGCAAGGTGCTGGCCAAGGCCATTCTCAAGGACGTCGCGGCGGGCGGCCCTTCGGCCGACCTCGATCCCTCGACGGCGGGCCTGCTGACCCGGCTCCTGGGCTAGACTCCAGACGCAGAAACGGGCGCCGAAGCGCCCGTTTCCCGCCCTCAGCTACAACCTACCAGCGGCGGTCGTAGCGATAGTCGCGCCGGTCATAGCGGCCGCGGTCGCGGTCGTAGTCGCGGCTGTTGATGCCGTGATCGCGTTCCCAGTGGCCTTCGTTGCGGTAGCAGCGGCCGTCGCGGAAATAGCCGCAGTCCGGACCCCGGTCGTAGCTGTAGCCGTAGCCGCCACGATAGTTGCGGTCGTCATAACGCGAGTTCGAGGAGGCGGCGGCGCCGACGGCCGCACCCGCCAGGGCCCCGCCGGCGACATAGCGGCCGTCGCCGTTGCCGATCAGGGCGCCCGCGATGCCGCCAATGGCGGCGCCGACCAGGGCGTTCTTGGCGGTATCGTCGTTGTTGCGATGGTCACGATAGCTTTGGGCATTGGCCGAACCGGCCAGAAGGCTCAGGGCCAGAACGGGAGCCGCGGCGCCGGCGGCGAGCTTCGAAAACTTCATCATGGTGCGTCTCCTTGCGAGAGGTTGGGCCGGCGGATGCCGACGTCATAGTCTCCTTCTAACGCCCCGCTTCTGAACGACCCGGGTTCACCGCGTTCATAGGGGGTTCATCTTCATAAAGCCGCGCGCGCCTTGCCGGACTTGTCGCCCGCGTCCGCGCCGCATACCGTCGGAATTCAAAGGGGGCGCGATGATCCGCAGGCGTGGCGTATTCGGCGTGATGGCGAGCCTCCTGGTCGCGGGTTGCGCTGTGATTCCAGCCGCCCAGCTGCCCGCACCTCCGCCACCGCCGGTCGCGGCGCCCCCGCCTCCACCTCCCCCACCGCCCCGTCCTGCTGCTCCGCCTGCACCGGCAGACGTCCGCATCTCGGCCCGATCGGAGATCAGCCCGCCAGAAACGCCGAAAGACGTCCCCGGCGTCCTCGCGCTGCACGCCGATCCAGTCGAGGCGTCCGAGGTCCTGATCGTCCTCGCCTCGACCCGCTACGCCGCCGATGACCTCAAGGGCGCGATGGAGGCGCTCGACGCCGCCGCCTCGGTGGTCGAACGGGCCTATGGAGCCGACGACGTCCGTCTGGCCCGCCCCCTGGGCTCGCGCGCCCGGCTGAAAATCGACGCCGGCGACTATCCGTCAGCCCATGCCGACCTCGACCGCGCCCTGGCCCTGCGCCGCGCGGGCCGCACGACGTCGGACGCCGACGCCCCCGACGCCGCCGAGATCGCCACCCTCATCTACGACCGCGCCAAGGCCTTCGACGCCCAGGGTCGCAACGAGGAAGCCGAGGTCGCCGCCCGCCAGTCCTACGACCTGCGCCGCGCCGTGCTCGGGCCTGTGCAGGAAAAGACCGCCGACAGCCTGAACCTCTACGCCAACACCCTGACCGCCCAGGGCCGCCACGCCGAGGCCGACCCGGCTTATCGTCAGGTGCTGGGCATGTATGAGGTGCTGCACGGGCCCAAGGACTTCCACCTGGCCATCGTCCTGTCCAACCTCGGCAATTCGCTGCGCCGCACCGGCCGGGCGCGCGAGGCCGCACCTCTGTATCGCCGCGCCGTCTCGGTCGCCGAGGTCTCGGGCGACAAGGTCCTTCTGGCCCAGTGCCTGACCAACTACGGCTGGTTCCTGCATACGCAAGGCGATGGTCGCAAGGCCGAGATCCAGTTCCGCCGCGCCCTTGATCTGGCCGTCGCCCTCGTCGGGCCGGATCACCCCTTCGTCGGCGCCGTGCGCGCCAATATCGGCTTCAGCCTGCTGGACCAGAACCGTCCCGCCGAGGCGGAAGCCCAGTTCGCCGCCGGCCTCCACGCCCAGGAGGCCGGTCTGGGCCTCGACAGCCCCGATCTGGTCGAGACGCTCGGCGGCTACGGCCGCACCCTCGCCGCCCTGAACCGTCCGGCCGAGGCGGAGGCCCAGTTCCTGCGCGCCCGCACCATCGCCGCGACCCGCCTCGCCGCCGCCCATCCGATCGGTCTGGACCAGTCGGGCCTCTACGCCGGCTTCCTGCTCGACCAGAACCGCCCGGCCGAGGCCCTGGCCGAACTGCGCGGCTCGCTGGGGACCCTCGTGGGACAAGGTTCGGGCGGTCGCGACTGGCGCACCAGTATCAAGGGCGCCGGCCCCCTGTTCGAACAGAGGGTCCAGGCCGACTGGCGTCTGGCCAACGCAGCCCCCTGAAGAACGGGAATCGTCAGGCGACGCCGCCGCCGTTCGGGTTCAGGATACGGGGATGAAGGGGATAGGGGCAGCTCTGGGACTGGTGGTCGCGCTCGCGGCCTCATCCGCGCTCGCCGGAAATCCCGACCGCGCCGCCGTCTCGGCCCAGGCCGACGCCGATGTGAAAGTCGCCTCCGACGCCCAGTCGGCCAATGACTGGGAGACCGCCGCACGCGCCTACCGCTCGGCCTGGATGGGCCACCGCAAGGCCGTCGGCTGGCAGTCGGTCGCCGCCGCCACCGACGCCTTCAACCTCAGCGTCGTCCTGACCGCCGCCGGGCGGCTGGACGAGGCGGCGACAGTCCGGCGTCAGGCCATCGCGGAACGGTCGCGCGCCATCGGCGGCGGCGGGGTCGATCTCGCCGACCTGTGGAAGCTGGAAGCCCGGGCGCTGGACAACGCCAAGCCCGACCAGTCCGAGGCCGCCTGGCGCACGGCCCTGGCCCTCTATGAAGCCAGTCCTCGCCATGTTGACGCCGCCGCCGAGGCCGCGGCCGGCGTCGCCCTGACCTGGTCGACCCGCGTCCGCCCCGAACAGGGCCTGCCCTGGGCCGAGCGGGCCGTGGCGATCGCGGAAAACGGCGGCTCGGATTCGATGAAGACCTGGACCCTGACCACCCGCGGCCGTCTGAAATCCGAGGCCGGGGACTTCGAGGGCGGGCTGGTCGACCTGCGTCAGGCCGTCGCCGTTCGCGACCCTTCCGACGGCAATCCCCTGCAGCAACTGGCCCTCGCCCTCGACGCCCAGGGCCGTTACGACGAAGCCGCCGCCGCGCTCGACGCCGCCATCGCCGCTTTCGAGCTTCAGGGCGACTACGGCCGACCGGGTCTCGCCGAGGCCATCAACACCCTGGGTCAGGTCCGCACCAGCCAGCAGCTCTATGTCCAGGCCGAGGCCCTCTATCGGCAGGGGCTTCAGGTCGCTGCGGACGACCCGTTCGAGACCTCGGTCATCAACGCCAATCTGGGCTGGAACCTCGACCGTCAGGGCCGCTACGCCGACGCCGAGCCCCTGCTGCGTCAGGCCGTGATCGACATCCGCGTCCATGAGGGCCGCGAGACCCGCAACACCGGCTTCACCCTCGGCAACCTCGCCGGCGATCTGCAGGCCCAGGGGCGTCAGGCCGAGGCCCTGCCCCTGCTGCGCAAAAGCTATGAAAGTCTGGGCCGGACCATCGGGCCCGAGCACCCGGCCATCGGCTGGACCGTCAACGCCCTGGCCGGCGCCGTCGCCGCCGTCGAAGGGCCTTCGGCGTCGGAGCCCTGGTTCCGGCAGGGCATCGATCTGGCGCGCCGCCGCATGCCCCCCGGCCACCCCCAGGCCACCGAACGGGCCGAGGACTTCTCGCGCGTCCTCTTGAAGGCCGAGCGGCCCGCCGATGCGCTCGACGTCCTGCGCCCCGCCGGTCAGGCCGCCCTGTCACGGGCGGGAAGCGCGAGCGAGACGGTCCAGTCCCAGCGCGCCTTCAACCGCAGCCGCAGCCTGTTCCGCCTCACGGTCGAGGCGGCCTGGGATAAGGCCGCCTCTTCCTCGTAGACCCCGGACGGAGCCACCGCCGGGTCCTTGCTGATCGGGGCCCCGATCAGTTGGCCGGGTAGTCCATCACCACCGTCAGGTTGACGTCGCCCGAAGCGGGAACCGTGAACTTGACCTGATCGAAGGTCGGGGCGGCGCGCAGGGTCTCGCCGTGCAGCATGCCCCAGCCCTCGCCCGGACGGCCGTTGACCAGCTTCATCGTCCGGTCGCCGTCGGCGTCATGCAGGGCGGTGATCGAATAGTCGCCGGGCGCCACGTCATGCAGGACGATGGTCTTGGTCCCCGCCGTCGGATTGGCGAGGATTTCGCCGTAGGACCCCGCGTGCTGCAGGAACTGGCCTTGCGTCTGCAGGCCGACCAGCAGGTCGCCGCCACGCGCCTGGACGCCGGTCAGGGTCACGGTGACGTCCCCGGCCAGGGCCGAGCCGGCGGCGAGGGTGGCGGCCGCAGCAGCGGCCAGGGCGATCATGGAGGCTTTCATTGTCGTTCGTTCCGAATGTCGGCGGCGCCAATCGCCGTCTGCAATGTTCTTTATGTTGCAAAGTACATTACGTCAAGCACCCCGCGAGCATCGCCTTTCCACACGCCGTCATCGAACCGTGCCTTGACCCTGTCCCCCTGCCCCCCTACTTGCACGGCGCGTTAGCACTCTCAGGCGCCGGCTGCCAAAACGCCGGTCCGGGGGTCGCTACCGAGGAAACAACAGAGTCTCACTCCGGAGAATATGCAGATGGCGTTTCGTCCTCTCGGCGATCGCGTGCTGGTCAAGCGCGTGGAAGAAGAATCCAAGACCAAGGGCGGGATCATCATCCCCGACACCGCCAAGGAAAAGCCGCAGGAAGGCGAAGTCGTCTCCGTCGGCCCCGGCGTTCGCGATGAAACCGGCAAGGTCAACGCGCTCGAGCTGAAGGCCGGCGACCGCATCCTGTTCGGCAAGTGGTCGGGCACCGAGGTCAAGCTGGAAGGCGAAGACCTGATCATCATGAAGGAATCCGACGTCCTGGGCGTGCTTTCCTGAGCACCCGCGTCGACGACCTTCTTCTTCGAAAACAATAGATAAGGAGCTGCCTCAATGGCTGCCAAGATCGTACAGTTCAACACCGACGCGCGCGACAAGATGCTGCGCGGCGTCAACGTCCTCGCCAACGCCGTCAAGGTGACCCTGGGTCCCAAGGGCCGCAACGTCGTGATCCAGAAGTCCTTCGGCGCCCCGCGCTCGACCAAGGACGGCGTTTCGGTCGCCAAGGAAATCGAGCTGGAAGACGCCTTCGAGAACATGGGCGCCCAGATGATCCGCGAAGTCGCTTCGAAGACGAACGACAAGGCGGGCGACGGCACCACCACCGCCACCGTCCTGGCCCAGGCCATCGTGCAGGAAGGCCTCAAGGCCGTCGCCGCCGGCATGAACCCGATGGATCTGAAGCGCGGCATCGACAAGGCGGTCACCGCCGTCCTCGAAGAGATCAAGTCGAACTCCAAGCCGGTCTCCAACAACTCGGAAATCGCCCAGGTCGGCACCATCTCGGCCAACGGCGACGTTGAAGTCGGCACCCTGATCGCCGAAGCCATGGCCAAGGTCGGCAACGACGGCGTCATCACCGTCGAGGAAGCCAAGACCGCCGAAACCACCGTCGACATCGTCGAGGGCATGCAGTTCGACCGCGGTTACCTGTCGCCCTACTTCATCACCAACGCCGACAAGATGGAGGTTCAACTCGAAGAGCCCCTCATCCTGCTGTTCGAGAAGAAGCTGTCGTCGCTGCAGGCCATGCTCCCGATCCTGGAAGCCGTGGTCCAGTCGGGTCGCCCGCTGCTGATCATCGCCGAGGACATCGAGGGCGAGGCCCTGGCCACCCTGGTCGTCAACAAGCTGCGTGGCGGCCTGCGCGTCGCCGCCGTCAAGGCTCCGGGCTTCGGCGACCGCCGCAAGGCCATGCTGGAAGACATCGCCGTCCTGACCGGCGGCCAGGTCATCTCGGAAGACCTGGGCATCAAGCTCGAGAACGTGACCCTGGACATGCTGGGCCGCGCCAAGAAGGTCACCATCACCAAGGACGACACCACCGTCGTCGAAGGCGTGGGTGAAAAGGCCGACATCGAAGCCCGCGTCGCCCAGATCAAGGCCCAGATCGAAGCCACGACCTCGGACTACGACAAGGAAAAGCTGCAGGAACGTCTGGCCAAGCTGGCTGGCGGCGTCGCGGTTCTCCGCGTCGGCGGTTCGACCGAAGTCGAGGTGAAGGAAAAGAAGGACCGCGTCGACGACGCCCTCAACGCCACGCGCGCCGCGGCTGACGAAGGCATCGTTCCCGGCGGCGGCATCGCCCTGCTGAAGGCCTCGAAGATCCTGACGGGCGTCACCGGCGACAACGCCGACCAGACGGCCGGCATCGCGATCATCCGTCGCGCCCTGCAGGCTCCGATCCGTCAGATCTCGGAAAACGCCGGCGTCGAAGGTTCGATCGTGGTCGGCAAGGTGCTGGAAAACGACAGCGCCACCTTCGGCTTCAACGCCCAGACGGAAGAGTACGGCGACCTGGTCGCCATGGGCGTCATCGACCCCGCCAAGGTGGTCCGCACCGCCCTGCAGGACGCCGCCTCCGTGGCCGGCATCCTGATCACCACCGAAGCCGCCGTGGCTGACGCTCCCAAGAAAGGCGGCTCCGGCGCCCCCGACATGGGCGGCGGCATGGGCGGCATGGGCGGCATGGACTTCTAGGAAGTCCGGTTGTCATCCCGGCCTTGAGCCGGGACTGAACGAACAGAAGGGCGGGTCCGCAAGGGCCCGCCCTTTTTGCTTCTCATTCGATCCTCCCCCATCGGGGGAGGTGGCTCCGAGCCCTTGCGAGGAGACGGAG
>Ga0209630_10004795_pt1 | contig 11727 bp, 7 predicted proteins | sample COG_01_FD_184745 | JGI IMG/M metagenome (GOLD analysis project Ga0209630, IMG submission 184745) | Pelagic Microbial community sample from North Sea - COGITO 998_met_01 (SPAdes) (version 2) | ecosystem: Environmental > Aquatic > Marine > Neritic zone/Coastal water | place: Helgoland, sampling... | reverse complement strand
GATGATGCGCTTGCAAATAAAGATTCTAACTATGAAGTAGTTAGTGCTAAAACTTTAAAGCCTATAGATATAGCGGCTACTGACCAAAAAATTAAAAATCCCTTAAAGGGTAATCCTAAAAACCCTATTACTGGTAAAAAAGTTAAAGCGGGGCAAAGAATAGAACTTGCGCGTATTAATCCTGATGAATTACGTAGAAAACGAAAAGCTTATGCAGCACAACTATACAACGGTGTAGTAATAGAAGAAACATTTATTGATCCAGAAACTAGAGAAGAAGTATCTCAGTTGTTTTTAAAAGTAGATAACTCCCCTAGCAATAGGCGCATTGCGTTAAATGATACCCAAATAGTTAATCCTAGTAAAAAAGATAAAGCTAAAATAAAAGAAGTAGCAGCTGGTATGCAGAAGAAAAGTAAAACTGCTCGTGCTGATAGGTCTAAAGAATTTTTTACTCAACAAAGAGCTATAACAAAACAGGTAGATTTAACAGAAGGTCCAGCAGCAAAAACATTAGAGTTAGATAGACTAGATAGACGAGATAAAAAAGGACTAAAAGAAAAAGTATCTGATGCAAAAAAAGCATTAAATGAGGCGGTGACAGAAAAGTTTGGGGCAAAAATTCCTAAAACTGTAGGAGAAGTGTTAGGTGGTTTTACGGGTACAGTAATTAACCAAACATTAAATGAATCACAAAAAATACTAACAAAAATACTTAACAATATCCCAAATATTAAAAACGTAAAAATAGTTCTTGATGGCTCTGGTGCGATACTAGGAGATGCAGCGGGGCAATATAATGTAGAAACTAATACTATAACAATAGAATCTTTATTAGATGTAGAAACATTATTTCACGAAATGGTACATGCTGCTACAGCTAGAGGTATTAGAAACTTAAAACCCGAATCAAAAGTATTTAAACAATTAACACAACTATTTACTGAAGCAAAACTTGCCGCCGAAGGTATGGAAATAGATGATTTAGACATTAACGGGTATGCTCAAATAAATAGCTTAGATGAGTTTGTAACTATGGCTTTCACTGATGCCAACTATCAAAAGTTTTTGTCTGAAGTAAAAACGGAAGCAAAAATAACTAAAGGACGGGCAGCGAAATTAGAAGGCGATACTCTTTGGAGATCTTTTGTTAATGCAGTAAAAGCTGTTGTGGTTAAGTTTAAAGAAGGTATATCAGGGTCTGTTCTTAACAATGTAATAGCTCTACAAGATGACTTATTTATTGGTCCAGACGATGTACAACAAAGACAATATAAAAACGAAATACTTTATAACAAGAAAAATAAAGTACCTCCAGTACCTCCAGGAGATGCAAAGCAGGTCGATAAAGAACTATCAGAAAAAGCAGGGTTTATAGACAAAGTAGTAACTAAGATTTTTTCTTTCGATGCCGGATTAAACAGAGCTTTAGTAAGAGTTATGAAGGCTACTCCAGGTGTAACACCAGAAAATATAGAAGCCGCGATGTTTAAAATGATGGCAGCTCAAGGACTTCACGCTACTAACTTAGCACAGTTATACGGAAAATACGGGGGTATTGAATACAACGAAGATGTGAATGTGAATGAGTTTGTAGTAAATACTGAACCTGGTCAAGCTAGTATGGCAAAAGTTAAAGAACTAGTTGCTAATTTTGTTTTAGACAATAATGAAACGCTAACTCAACAAGAAGCTGAAAAAATTGCACACAGATATTTTGAAGCAGTAAGATTAGATGCAGTAAAGAAAGGCTTTAACAAAAAAATAGTAGATGATGCGATCGCTGCCAACTTAAAAGGTAAAGACCTTGAGAAAGCGCTAGAAAAATTAAAGATGATTCATTTAACCGATGCAGAAATTACTGCTGGAATTGCACTGGCTGATACATATCCAGAGCTTAAAGAAATTGAAACAACTTGGAATGAAGTAAGACAAAAAACTATTAAAGTTCTTGTAGATAACGGTGTAATGGATGCAAATAAAGCTGCAGAATATATAGATTCAATAGGCTATGTACCTTTTTATAGAAAGGATGAGAACGGAAACTTAATACAATCTGTTGATATTACTTCAGGGTTAATGCAAGCGGGTAATCTTAATAATAAACAGTTTAAAGGTTCTGAAAAAGAAGTTGCTAACATATTTGAAAATATGGATAGATGGGTAGAACACTCAATTCGAGCTAGCATAATAAACCGACTAAAAATTAATAAGGTTGATACTACAATACAATTTGCTAAAGATGTATTAATTAAAAAAGTAGATAGTAAAACAGACGCGGAAGGAAATGTAGTACAACTAACCAGAAACATAGATAGAACACCAACAGATGATAACCCAAATACTACAGAGCTTGTAACAGAATATTATGAGTTTTCTGATCCTATTTTTGCAGCAGCGTTTGGTTCAACATTTGCTTTAACACTGGGGCCTATTAAACAATTTTTTAGAGCCACTGCTAGTTTTTTAAGACAAAACGTAGTGCTTTACCCGTTGTTCTCTCTTTCACAGTTACCTCAAGATTCTGTGTCAGCAATGTTAAGTTCAGGGGTCAAAAATCCGTTTATGATACCTGTAAGAGTCCTTAAAGAATTTTCTCTTACGCTAATGAATATGAGTAAGACTCGTGAAGAAATAACAAAATATGGTGTTGTTGGTGATCGCTCGTGGAACCAAGCTTCTGAAAGGGGTGTACTGTCAAAGCAGACTTATAAAGAAAGAGATACAAGTACATTAACAGGTAAATTAGCTGAACAGTTTGACAATAGTCCGTTTGTTAAAGTATTAGAAAAAATTGCAATGGCTTCAGATAATGCCGTAAGACAAGCAGTTTTTGAACAAACTATGAGAGAAACTGCTACAGATAAATCAAGTCTAGAAAAAATATTTGAGACAGGTAATATTAACCTTGCTGTAACTAGAGCTTTTGAGGTTATTAACTTTAGAAGAAAAGGTTCTAGTGAAATAATTAATACGTTGTCTCAAACAGTTCCGTTCTTTAGTGCGGGCTTACAGGCACTGTCAGTACAAGGACGTGTTTTATCGGGTGGCGGTATAGCTCCAGGTCAAAGAGCAGACTTAGCTCGTCAGACTATAACCACTGGCGTTATGATGACAGGGGTTTATCTTGCTTATGCTGCGGCAATGTCAGGTGATGAAGATTATGAAAAACTTGATCCTAAAGAAAAAGATACTAAATTAATTCTTCCCGGCGGTTGGAGTATACCTTTACGGCCTGATCTATTTACTTATATAGCTAAAGTAGTTCCAGAAAACATACTACGAGATTTACGCGGCGATCAAGATGGAGAAAAAACATTCCAAGCTATTAAAAGAGGACTTATAAATAGTATGTCAATATCAGCAACGCCTCAAGCTGTAAGACCTCTAATAGATATGTATATGAATGAAAGTGGAGCATTTTCAGAAAGAAGACCGATTGTACCTGAATCTTTAAAAGATTTAAAAGGTGCGGATCAATACAAAGAAAATACTACTGAGTTTGCAATTGCGACTGCAAAATTAACGGGTGTTAGTGCCCTTAAAATTGATTACTTTATGCGCCAATATTTTGGGTATACTGCAGGGTTAATTACCATGACGGTAGATGAGATTATTGTTCAGTCTGGTATGTTAGATTATGATCGTCCAGAAAGATCTCTTCGAGAAATAATAACAAAAATTCCGGGAACAACTCCTTTTGTAGTAAGAGAATTTGGGAACAGAGAAGTTAGTGACTATTATGAAATGAAGGAACAAGTAAAGACTATTGTTAATACCTTTAATAAAATGCAAAAGCCAGACAATAGAATGTTTTACGATCGTAAAAGAGTAAACGAGTTCGCTAAAGAAAACGCAAAAATGATTCAGTACGGCCCTTTAATTAGAAATAAAGACAGAGCACTAAAAAAACTTAGAGAGTACAGACGGTTTGTATTAGCACAACCAAGAGAAAACATGGATGGTGCTACAAAGAAAAGGTTAATTGATCAAACTAGAAGACAAGAGCGTCAGATTCTTAGTGACATAATAGAGTACCGAAAAAAGCTATATGACTAGATTTTGGGGGTTACCAATGCATTACCCCCTATGCTAAAGTCCTCAGAATCGCATTCTGAGAGGTCGTTTTTTAACCAATTTCCTTTATAAACGCCAAACTCGGACACCTAGGTGTCCATCTTTGGTTGTTGCAAAAGCTTTGACTTTAATCTTTATTGCTTTGGCACGAGTCTCTATAACATAGATCATAGGAGAGGTCTTTACTGTTGGAATAAAAAAACTCTCTCCCCGTTCCATATGTTCAAATGGAAATATCCACTCTGGTTCGTTATGTAAGTTCAGAGTCAATCACCTCTAATATAGTTTTGTTAATCGTACTTGTATCAAGAATATAAGCATCAACATTAAATTGATCTAGTCCTGGCTTCCAATTAGCTGCCATCTTCTTGCGTTTTTCTACAATCTTAGCCCCGCTTTGCGTCATCTGAAACAGCCACTGTTTCGGCGTAACATTATTCTCCTCAGTTAAAAACTTACGGAAAGCAGGTCTAGATAAACACAGCTCTTTCTTATCAAGATCAAGTCTAATTACTAGATTATGTTTTGGTTCAGTAGTTACCCGACCACCATTAATAATTAATGTGTTACTGTTATTAAGATGCACGAACTCACCAATAAGAGATTGGTAGTTAACGCTGTTACTTTTAACCACGTTGTCTCGTATATCTATCATTTCCCCAACAATATTTTTGTATATACGCTGAGTATCCAGATGAACAATATCAGCTTTTGCTGCGAGTTCGCTTGATACCATTGTTACAGCAACAAGGTTTTCATAGAATCTAAATGCAGTATCATCACCAAAGTCTTTCTTAAACTTATCTACCCACACTGCAATCATCTTTTGTATTTCCTCTCGGCTGTATTTCATTACCTCTTTAACAAACTCTGGGCCAGCCCAACCATAATTGGTTCTAAAGGGGTCAAAGATTGCTCGACCCTCACTAGGATCATCTCTTAATAACTGTGCTTTTCTCATATAGATCTCTATCAACCGAGCTACCTCTCCATTAGGATCTTTCTTTAAGATAGCTAACTTGTCATACAATGAGTGATTGGAGGTAAATATAGCAACCAAGGCGGCGGAAAGTTCATGCTCGCGTTCGGCATTAACAGAAGCTTGCATTCTAATCTTAGCTTTACCCTGCGATACCTTGTGAATGAGTTGAGATAGCGTCTTACCATGAGTGTTTCCAACCTCGTCTAAACCAAAAGGAATATTGTGTAGCGCTAGATAACGCCCAGTCATACCATTTTCTGTTGCATCTAATACAGATAAATCTTTAGGATTACCCCAAACACTTAAGCAGGCATATAACGATGCAGTTTTAGCAGCTCCAGTATCACCGGTCAAACACATAGTAACGCCAGATGTAGAAGTATAAGGCATTAGTATAGAACTAAATCCGGTTAACATAACAAACGCATGGACCTCTAAACCTTCTGTGTTTAATTTGTTTGCTGATAACTTCCATGTATCATATTCGCCGGTCTTAATTAGATGTTTGGCAATACTACGACATAGTGGTGATGTAGGACTATTATTTTCTTTACCCTTTCTATCTATCTCAATTCCTCCGACCACAAAAGCTTCATAGTCTTCGGTCCAACCCATCTGGTTTCTCATAACTTCAGCAGAACCTTTGGCAATTAAATATTGCCCCCACTTAATAATATAGCTCATAATATATTTCCATTGACTAGTTAAAGGGTCAAACAAAACCCCATTCATTGACAAAACTTTTCTTAACTCATTACCATCGTAAACACTACTAAATGGCAACATAAACTCTCTAGACTTATCATTCGGCATCTCAGTAACCATCATCATACAATCCCCGTGCGTAGTACTATATATTCGCTTGGTCGGGTATAGATCATAGGTAGTTACAATCTGTTCTTTCTCTTCAATCAGTTCTCCGTTTGCATCATATGTAGGTGCAGGTTTATATATGATCCCACCATTAGCCCCACGTTTATAACCATTAATCTCTGGAGGTAGCCCATGAAGTTTTGTAGTCACCATTGGTACACCACCTGCTACAGGTATAATTTCATTGTGTATAGGCTCATCAGTAGTTGGAGAGGCTATAAATGTTTTACCTAAAGAAAGTGGATTAGTTATCTTGTTAAAGTGAATACACCCATCACAAACGCCAGGATTTATAGTATTAAAGGTAGCGCAGGACTGAGGCTTATCTTGTGTCTGATTAGCTTTATTCTCTGTTGCTTCTTTGTTGTAACCCTCATAGTCCTGAGACAAAAGATGTATAGCTTCATCTCGGTCAATACAGTGTTGAGCAATAGATAAACCCGCATACCATAAAGGTTCTGGAAGTGCAGTGCGATTATTAATAATATGCCGCATCTGTAAGCAACCTTCGTTAGAGTCTTCATCTAAACTCTTAGTTGCAATCTTTGCGAACTCTGAAGAATAATTATTATGGCCTGCCATCTGCCTGCCCAGATCAGTTGTCTTTTCACGTTTAACTATCTCTTCTAAAGGTACTTCAACCTCACCTAAGAAATCTTTCCAGACAGCAAAATCAGAAGTAAAGTCCGACCAACGAAGAACCTTAGTAGGACTAGGTATACTAGTTTTATGATTAAAGGTATCCGGACAACGTAAAACTCTAGATACATCTGATGTAACAACAGGATCAATCTTTAAGCCATTATTAAAACAAAATTCTTTAAACTTAGTAGCATATATTTTCCATTCGTCTGCAGGGACAGATTCATTAAAAAACCAATAGGCATGAGCGCCTGTACCAGAATCAACTACTACTGGTGGTGGTAACTCATTACTATCTACAAAGTTATCTAAAGAAGCTATGGCCTCTTCTTTACTGCTGTATTCTTTCTTTTGTCCTACATCGAGATCTACAAAGAAAGAACGTAAACTAATAGCGTGTTCTGCCTTTCGGCTATGCCCTTTAAAATTACCAAGTGCAACAAAAATATTTGTATCTTTTTTAGATTGAGCCACTTCAACAAGTTCGTCTATTGACTCAACAAAAATATTTTTAGTTCTTTTAGTAGTCGGATCTATGTCCGTAACGCAGTAAATCCCGCTATTGGGAAGCGCTAGGGCGTAAAAATCTTTCATATCACACCCTGTTAAATTGCTCTAGTTAAATTAGGTTCTATTTGTTTTTCCAAATATTCTTTAGCTGCTTTCATAGAATTAGCAGGTAACACACCACTTTCTAAACCTTCTTCAACTAATTCAATAAAATGATTAATTCTAATATTATTTCTTTTTTGTGGTGTGCCTTCTCTAAACCAAATGTAAAGACATTCACGACTCACTCCTAATATTTTTGCTACGTATGTCAAAGGTAAATTATTATGAACACACGCCTTTCCTAATTTAACCCCAATATTTTTTGGGTCTGCTCTATTAAGGCTTAAAATTAATTTATCACTATAAGATTTAGGCATTATTTATTCCCCTCTTTTTTCCATTTGTTTACTATATCTGCAACACTATCGTCTTTAGTTGTTATATCTTTATTAGTATCATCAAACACTTCAAACTTAACTGGCTGTTGCTCCGTATTATTTGATTGGTATACAGTTAGTTTTATTGCAGACAGCGCCGCTTGACTACAAGCTTGTTTTACAAGTGTATCTTTGTGCTGTTCTTCTACGCCTGAAACGGGAGAGAATAGGATACGGTCATAGCCTGAATTAGGATCAAACTGCATCTTAGTAACTAGCTTTCCTGCGCTCACATTATTTTTAACTAACATTTGAATATAGGCTTTAAAGGGCCACTTACCTTCCTCTTCTTTACCGAAGCAAGAATTAGCTGGCAACACTAACTGCATAACATCTCCACCAGGATCATCGGCAGAGACAACAGCTAGTCGCCAAGATAATTTACAAGCAGAACCTCTTCCCTCAGAGCCAGATCCTTTCACACTATTAGGACATGCATGACAGAACTTGGCTTGAGGGGTTAGAACTTCTGGGTCAGGAGATGTTGAATCGTTAGACCAACATACAGGACTCACTTTTTTCCCCGCTTCAAAGGCTTGATCATAATAAGATCGAGATGCATTGTGAGCCATCTTAACTATTATGACATCCATTGTAGTAGGGTTACCTATACTTATTTCTTGTCCCGCAACAAACTTACGAAACTCCCCACCTCTCATTGAGATGCGTCTAGTGATACTGCCGTAACCACTATTGGCTACGGCTAACGTATCTTCATCTAAGGAAAGGTCTGGGCTATTTTTAAGTATAGCTTCGAGTTTATCCATGACTAATCTTTAGCTCCCCATTTGCTGATAATGTCAGAAACATCTTTAGACTTGTCAGTAGCAGTAGATGGTTTAACTACAGGCTCTTTAGGCGCAGGTTCTTTAACCACTTTTAATTCTGGTTTAGTTTCTGCAACTGGCTCTTCAGCTTTAAAAGATTCTGGAGTATCGTGTTCATACCCTGCCGTCTCTTCAAAACCAAAGCGCGAAGCACCTTCGCCACTGCCTTCAACATACTGAATAACCTGAACTGCTCGTAGTCGCAATGCAACACCAACACCAATTAAACTAGTATAGTATCCACCAATGCTACCGTTAACGCGGATCTCTGAACCGCCCCAGATATTACTATCTATCATGGGCTTACCTTTAGCATCAAAAATTGCAGGCTTATAAGCGGCCTTAGATTTAAACTTAAAGATAACATTGCCGGTAGGTTTGCCATCTTCGCCTAACTCTTGAGCATAAGGTGGGTTAGCAGTTTTAAGTTCTTTCTTATTCTGCTTCTTCATCTCTGCTTGCATGTTCTCAGCGAACGCCGCGTTGATCTGTTCAACTAGTGGCTCTGCTTCTTTTTCAGGGAGTATAAGATTAACCTTGTAATCCCCTTCCTCAGAAAACTTGGTATCGGGTTTAGATAACCAAGGGTATTGTGCTATCCCTTTCGGGGTTGTAAATGTATTGGCTTGTGCCATTTTAACTCTCCTTATTTACTGGTTGGTTTTCTTACAACGATGTTAAACTCTCGCATACTACTAATCCCCGGCGGTAGTCCATCATCGGTTCTACTAGATAAAAACTCTTTAAAGTTTGCTTGGTGGATACGCTGTTGAAACAACTCTAAGCATTCATGCTCAAGCACAAAGTCTTTGAAGTTTGTCCAATCAGAACACACAAAGTTTTCTTTAAGGGTTTTTATAATCGTGCCTCCAGAAGTTTTAATACTGTCAGCACTGACTTCATTCAGCGAACCTAACATCACTTGTTCTATCTGATCAAGATCAGCTTTTAGTTCGCGTTCTGTTTGCTTATACTCTTGATACAGAGCATCTTTTTTATTGCGTATTTTTAAATAGGTATTAACCAATTCATCTAAAGGTATTTTAGATTCAACTTGTTCTACATCACTCATAACTGTAACTCCTCTCTATATAAATCAACTAACTTAGTATGTGCATCTACCTTACCTTGTAGCATTCCATACATCCTTTTCTCAACATCAGACCCCTGTAAGTGAACGACTGTCATTTTGTTTTTCTGACCCACGCGATCTATACGTGCAATACATTGCAGATAAACTTCAACAGACATAACAGGCCCCCAGAACACCACAGTATCTGCGGCAGTCAGCGTTACTCCGTGGCTTGCCGCTTGAGGCTGGATTACTAATACTCTTGGATCTTCTGATAATTGAAACTGTGAAATGATACTAGCTCTTTTACTTGCAGAGACAGCACCGTTTATTACCTCGTTTAATACCCCACTTTTTTCTAAGTATTCAGAGATAAATTCTATAGTGTGACGATATGGAACAAAGATTAAAACCTTCTCTTGAGTCTCATTTAATACCTCCATAAGAGCATTTAATCTCGGCTTAATATCAAACTGTATTGTCTCTTTGGTATCGGTATAAACAGCCCCTCCTGAGATCTGTAGTAGCTTATTCATACCTGCCGCCGCGTTAACAGCAGTAACCATTTCTTCCCCTGCGTTAATAAGCATTTCTTTTTTAAGTTGCTTATAATATTTTTCCGCTTGAGTTGTCATTGGAATAACTCTGGTCTGGTACATAACCTCCGGGAGATCTAGACACTGATCTTTAGCAAAACGGATTGCAGGTTGCAGTGCTTTAAATACATCGTCTTTAGAATTTGGTTTTGGTATCCATTTGAAGCGAGAGATCTGATGCATTGTTTTTTCTTTCCATGCCGCAGATAGTCTTGGGACGTTATCAGGACATACTAGCTTGGCTAATCCAAAAGCATCCATAGGGCTTTGACTTGCAGGCGTACCTGTCATCATCCATAACTTCATATCCTCGTTTTTATCTTTGCCACCTAAGATTTTAAACAGCGCCTTCCATCGAGCAGTAGTGTGTGTCTTATATGCATTACATTCATCTACCACAATTAAGTCATAACCCGCTGACATAATTTCATCTTTAACAATACCTACACCATCATAATTAATAATAGTAAAATCCCAGTCGCCTTGAATAATCTTCTTACGTTTATCAGCAGAGCCGTGGCAAACTTGAGACGTTCTATGCATACAGGTATTAAATACATCCCCCTGCCATGCTGAGTACATGATCGAAAGCGGGCAGATGATTAATACCTTTTTAACCTTTCCTAAATTCATTAAATAGTCAGCCGCCCACAACACACTAGATGTTTTTCCTGTACCTGCTTCGTTAAAACAAAAGGCGCGGTGGTTAATAGAAAGAAATTCTGCTGTTACTCTTTGGTGGTCAAAAGGTTCAAACATACCGGGCCATGCATAATCTCTAGCCATCGGCGAAGGTAAGTTTTCTTTGAATTTAATAAGTTTGTTTAGAGTAAGCATTTCATCAATGCCCCAATAAACTAAAAGATCAGATAGGCCATCGCGTGTATCTACTACTTCACTTTGGTCTATTCTATCTGTGATACGCGGAGTCAGATGCTCCGGCACGGCTAACATTAAAGCCTTATTATTAATAACTTCCATTACTATTCCTTACTTATATACTTAATCAACTATTTACGAGTATTATCTATATTTACAAAAGTGTCAACTTTTATTTTTCTTAGTTTTTTTTCTTGGTTGTTTTTCTTTTAACTGTAGCTTTTTTCTTTGTAGGCTTTTTTGTAGTTTTCTTTTTAAATATTCCGGGTGTATTTTTCCGTACAGATTTATCTGAGTTTCTATCAAAAGAACTATTGTCAGCAAACGAAACTATCTTTGTATTTTTAGCAGTATTTTTACCGCCCTTACTTAAAGGTTTAATATGTTCAACTGAAGTCCCATCACCTACTTTAGCTTTACCAGATTTTATGGCAGCTAACCGCGCTTTGTTTCGCATACTCCTAAGTTTAATTTGTTTGGGTTTTGCTTTGTACTTATTTTCTTTTTTATAATCTCTTGGCACTGTAATTTCCTTTTAAACAAACGGATTAAATGGTACGCGGGGTTTCCAAAATTCGCAACTATCTACTGAACACCACCCACACAAAGGTGTTGGATTAGGTTGCCACTGGTCCTCATCATAACTATTCTCTAATCGTTTAAGAGACCTTTCAAACATTCCCCATGACTTGTCCATGTCTTTGCGGTGGTACTCTTCAGTTAGAAAGCTATTCTTTAAAACAAATAACAAACCACCTTTGATCTTATTAACTTCTGGAAAGTGCGTAAA
>Ga0209630_10004793_pt1 | contig 11733 bp, 6 predicted proteins | sample COG_01_FD_184745 | JGI IMG/M metagenome (GOLD analysis project Ga0209630, IMG submission 184745) | Pelagic Microbial community sample from North Sea - COGITO 998_met_01 (SPAdes) (version 2) | ecosystem: Environmental > Aquatic > Marine > Neritic zone/Coastal water | place: Helgoland, sampling... | reverse complement strand
CGCCCTACAGTACGTGTACGTGGCGTAATATAATACAATAGTTTATTAGTTTTTACCTTCGACAGCAGTCCTTCGACTTTATTATCATATTGTAGTTCATTGTAGACGTTTTAGTATGTACGCGCACCTCCGGAAGTACTTCCCAGCTACTTCCGTACATTCGAAAGTAAGTGTTGCTAGCTAGCTAGCTCAGTACGCTCTATTAGCTCGCTAGCTAGTTCTTTGAGGGTATGTACCAGGGGATAACTTTTAAATAGTAAATAAATAATGAGTAAGTAAAAGTTTACATAGTTTTTCGAAAGGCGAAAACTTTTGCAGGTCGAGCGAAATTAGACCGTCGATTGTGGGTTAAAACTGCGGTACTTTGAAATACTTATTTATTTACCTTTTTTTCCGGCAGTCATGTACTGTATTTACTAAGTGTCGAAGTTTTAGTAAGATATAACCCCTGGGATGTACTTGCAGTAGCTACTGGCTAGTCTATGTAGTATGTGCATTGGAGCTACTAGTTACCTTCGAAGGTAGCCAGCTAGCCACATTGAAGATAGATTACTTCCGAAACTACAACGAACGTACTTTCGAAAGTACTTTCGTACGTCCGTACAAGAAATAATTCCGTAGTGTAGATTATTTCCGGAAATATTATCCATAATATGAATCATAATAACGAACGTTGTACGGAAGTAACGGAAGTACACGTGCATAGGGCTTCGCTACCGTACAACTTTGTACGAAGAAAAGTTGTTATTTCGTTGTTATTTCGTTTTCGATATCATTTTTTCTCTAGTAGGGCTACTGTACAAGCCCTAGCCCTAATAAATGACTACCGTGTACTAACTCTGTCGCGTCAACGCTAATTCGCGGCCTAAAGAGCGTAGGCCTTCCCTATCAAAACCTAAAATGATAGGTGACTTGTATATCTTTCGGCTAATTCGCTGCTTAAAGAGCTTAGGCCTTCCCTATCAAAACCTAATTTAATAGGTGACTTGTAAATCTTTAGGGATACAGTACAGTACGAAAGTACTGCACTACAATACACGTACACGTACACGTACTGCATGCAGCCTTCGAGCTTTCGAAAGTAGATAACAAAAAAGCTGTAGGACCGACGTGTACGAAAGCAGTCCCGGAAGCGTTGCAGTTGAGACAGGAAGTCATCAAGAGGTTGTTGGTTCAGCGCAAAGTTGTCGTGCTGCATATTTCTGTGAAGCTTACCATCAGAAATTATTCAAAGTCTTTTCGTATCGTCCTCAACATGGACTCTTCCTCAGTCTGCTTCTTTCCGGGTAGCTCTGGTGTCTACTCAGCTGGGCGTGTTGTGAATACTCAGCCGAGCATCGTCGCATATCAGCATGCGTATTTGGTCGGCGCCATCGCCGGACGATCGTTAAGAGCAAGAGCCAAGGCGCGAGAGCAGTTGACGCATAGCGCGTGCGTGACAGGTTCCATTATTTCATATTTTCATTAAATTTGAAGTAGATACATGTCAGAACTTTGTTGTTTGGTGGTAACGCCTGTTTTTTCGGACTTGAACATGGGATGTTCGCTAGCGATGAGGTAGCCACTGTGTTCACGGGGGTATGTTTGTCAATTCATATTCGGCGCACTGGCTCAGCTTCTTTTTGTGCAGAACACCGGCGGGACCGGATCGTGGTCTTCTTCCGAAGGGTCATTAGAATTTACACGTGAACCTGCACCCGTGTCTTCACTTGCTATTAAAAAGCACGTTATGTGTTTGATGAGTGATACCGGAGGCGGTCATCGAGCAAGCGCGCAGGCTCTTAAAGATGGTTTCGAAATCATGTTTGGTGTGTATTGACGTTCTTCTCTGGTGATTGTGTTCAAATTTATGTTTCTTTTGCAATTTTCCTTTCAGGTGATTCTTTTGCCATACATGTAGTTGATCTATGGAGTAGTAGCTCGCCTTGGCCGCTATGTAATATGCCGAAGAGTTACTTTTTCTTGGTTAAAAACCCATGGCTTTGGCGTTTGAGCTTCAGATGTTCAGAACCAGAGATTCTTCATGAAGCACTCTTCACGGTTTACTTTCCATCTACTTATATACTTTCAAGCTCTTTTTCATCGAAGTTCGCACCATCTAGGGGTACACTGCTCTTGTCGGTAGACGCTTTGCAAAGGCGTTCCATGAGAATGAGCCAAGTTTGATAGTGAGTGTTCATCCACTGATGCAGCATGTGCCGGTAGGGATTCTCTCTGGCAAGGAAAAAAACGCAATACAGCTCGCAATATTTATTTTACTCTTTTTCTGTTTCCGAGACACTGGCTCCAGCTAAAAGTGTTAGCACGTATGAAAGCAGAATCCAGCTTTGTTGCTGCCAGAGTTCCATTTACGACTGTTGTGACGGATCTCACCCGTTGCCACAGGACCTGGTTTCACAGGGTATGTAACTCCTTCATCAAACAGACTTCTCCTCACTACGCTTTGTTTTTGTCAGCACGTTGATAAATGTTTTGTAGCCACCCAGCTCGTTGCAGCGCAGGCCATGAGTTATGGATTGGTAGCCAATCAGCTTGCATGTCATGGTCTACCGATCAGGCCAGCTTTCAACGCTGAGTCTCTTCCCAAAGTTGAACTTCGAAGACTTCTTCAGCTTGACTTGACTGCTTCAACTGTCATGCTTGTAGGCGGTGGAGAAGGCATGGGTAAACTCGAAGCCACTGCTGAAGCTCTCTCGCAAACGTCGGGTTCAGCTGTTTTATGATATGAGCATCTTACTACACGTGAACACACTTTTTTTAAAAGTAATTTGTTTCTTTTTCGGTTGGATTCTGTTCTTCGGTTGTCCCCTGGGCATCAAATTGTAGTGATATGTGGACGCAATGAGAAGCTTGCGAGAACGCTTGCTGCGAGGACATGGCCACTGAAAATGGTAATCAAGGCAAGTTCGTAACAAATATAAAGAGAAACCTTTTTTTTTTCTTAGTTTGGCAACACTAGGGCTTCGTAAACAATATGTCAGAATATATGTCCGCATGTGACTGTATCATAACAAAAGCTGGCCCGGGAACAATTGCAGAAGCCCTCATTTGCGGCCTGCCGATTCTACTTAACGGTGCGCATGGTCTTTCTGCTAAGGGCCTGAAAAAGAGAGGTTTCATGTGATTGCTGAGCGCTCTTCACAAGCACTTCTATTAGATTTTTTTGTCCTCATCCTAACTCTGATGTATCATGGGACACAGGATTTATCCCATGCCAGGAAGAAGGGAACGTTTCATTTGTTCTAGAAAATGGTGTAGGTGCTTTCAGTGAAGATCCAGTGGAAATATCTCAAATCATTTCTCGCTGGTTCAAAAGTGATGGTATCGAGTTAAATTCCATGTCTTCGAAAGCGAAATCACTTGGTAGACCTGAAGCCACTTTCAACATTGTTCGTGATCTTGCTGGTGAGTAAGTCAAGTACGAAGCCTATTTACCATTAATACTTGTGTGCACAGGAATGTCCACAACCTACTAACTTTTGATCACTTGCACAATTTTTCATACGAGCTCACAAACGTTACATGGTTTCCATGGTGTACCTTCGGAGGTATGCTTTTTAGTAGTGCCTTCGGAAATGCTTTCGGAAGTACAACATGTCCTGTTTAAAACTTTGCCAGCCCGAATCCCGGGCATTCTTGTCGGTGACTGATTAGTTTCACTTCAATACAGTGCACACATGCGTGCATGAGTTCTGTATTGCCGATACATGGGAATGACGCCGGATGTTCGTTTATAAAGTATTGTATACGATTTATGAGGTCGACACTGGCTACCGGTCAATGTTAAATCCTAGCTAGAATGGTTTTAAAACCTTGTCCTGATAAATATTACTTTCTGGGGTTCCGACGTCGCTAATTGTAAATATTGTAAAGATCGGAACCCGAGGTACAGTCCAAAAAGAATCACGTTACATCGCGTTACACAAAGTTGACTGCCAATTAGATTTTAATGCCGCACTTATTTGTTCTGTAACATTCTCTGATGAAGTGAAAACAGGGTCCTAGTAACATGAAAATGACTGGAGGAGTAGAGTGGCAGGTGACCATACAACCTTCATATAAGTGCCCTCTGGCTTTGACAAGCATTTCATCTACAAATCTGCTCGAGACAACGTCGACTTGTTTCTAAAGTGAAGAAAAAAATCCCACCGCCTACTCCAATCCATGTCACCCGAGGTCCGACTCCTTTAAAAAGCGCCCGCCAGCCCTCCTCAGATACAACTCGAGAGAAACAGTCCGATATGCCACTATATCGAGACGTCCCAAACGATTGGCATCGCTCCTTTTTAGTGCTAGTTCTACTAATACGGCCACCTTGTGTCATGAGCCTTGCTTTCACCACGTCAAGTGGTGTGGTGACGGCGCCAGTAAGCATCCCAGCAAAAGCTCCGAAAACCGCAGCCTCGTGTTGTTTCAGTTCATTTTCCTTAGTAATGGATTTCCAAGAAAGCTTCAAATATTCGTAAGAAGTGAATTCAATGGCGTCGAATGGCAAATCCCTAAGAAGAAAGGACCCAAAACCAGCAAACAACCCACTTAAAAAACCTTCTTTTGTTACAATGCACCAAGCAGCACTGCGTGCATCTATAAAATGACCAGCCTGCATTCTAGTCTTAATCACTTCCGTTGGGACACGTATCAATGATGCTGCCAAACCACCCGATGAGGCGGCCAGCAAGTGCGCCCCAGATTTTGGGAGGTCACCCTCGCGGAGCAAAGAATATTTCAACGGCTCGTAAACAGCGAAGAAAATAGCGCTGGCTGGAACGACGCCAAGAAGATTGTTCCCGAGGCCCCTGTAAAGACTTTTCCAACTCACACGCACACCTCCCTTGGCCACCTGTAAGCGTGTCTTAATCGTGTCCAGAGGGTATAACGCGGCTTCAACAACTACTCCGGCGAAGGCTCCAGATAACATGTGGCGCAATATCTCCCCCGACTCCATGTCAAGTCCGTTTGAACTTAGAAATGTGGGTTGTTTCTGACACTCAGCCGGGTCGTTCTCCAGATAAAGAGCTCTCCAATGGCGCTGTGACAGTGCAATGTACCTAATGAGGCATTCTTTGGCACGTGAGCTGCAACTTCTCAAGTTCGATGCTGAACAAACAGGCACGGGTGCACGACTTCACGTACCTCCGGAAGTACATTGCGTATAAAAGGTGTCTAGACTACACGAAGGTAGCTAGAGCTAGCTACGAGTCGTAGCTAGCTACTTCGAAGGTACAGTACACGTAAGTCAACTTACCTTTTACGAAGGTGCCTCCGAAGGTACTTGCTTGAAGGTACGAAAGTACTTTCGTACTGTGAAAGTAAGCTTACCTTCGTAGCTAGCTATTACATGCCTTCGAAGATAGAATATGTCTACAATGATATCATACAAGTGTACCTTCGTAAGGTACAGTATTGGCAATGTACAGTACATATCAACGCGTTGTAGGCGGCAGGGGCTACGTGTACGTGTACGTGTACACTACAGCTAGCGATACAGTAGTCTATTTCCGTACTATTTGTTGATATCTTCCAATCTTCGTACAAGCCCTACCTAGCCCTAGTACCTAGCCTATTTATCCTCGTATTAGTCTACGAAGGTAGCAGCTACAACGTTGTACGAGCTAGCTAGCTAGTGCTACTGTACTGTAGCCCTACAACTGCCCTATCTTTCATTGTAGAACTATTGTAGCGGTAGCCCAAGTACAATAGCTACATATTCATACCTTCGTACGGAAATACGAAAGTAATTCCTAGGCGGGCTCTGATAGTAGATAGCGATAGTGTTCTTCCGAAAGTACGTTGTACTTACTGTACAACGCGTTATTACCTTCGAAGGTACGTGTACACGTACATCCGTACTTTCGGAACTACAACGTAGTACGAAAATATTTTCGAAAGTACGGAATGAAGTACAGTATGATACTTCCGTACGTGTACGTGTACTGTACTTCCGGAAGTATTTTTATCTTCGGAGATAATATTTTCGTACCTTCGAAGGTACTTCCATACGTAGCTACGGAAGTACTTTCGTACCTTAAGTTGTTTTACTTCCGCACAAACGTTTATGAAAGTACTTTCGTACTACACGAAAGTGCTTTCGTACTACGAAGGTAACGTTACTTCCGTAACGTAGCTACATACTGCACGTACTACGAATGTACTCCCGGAAGTACCTTCGAAGGTACGAAGATAGAGTTATTACTGTAAGTGTAACAACTTACCTTTGAAGAAACACTATTGTACATAATGTTGCATGTACGTAGCTACGTACACTACGTGTACTGAACGAAGAAAGAATACGGAAATAGATACTTTCGTACGACGCTGTACATACAGTACAAGTTGTACTTTCGTACCTTCGAAGGTACTTTCGTACTTTCGTACAAGTTTAATATTACGAAGGTATTGTACTGTATGTAGCTATGTACGTGTACAGTACGTGAAAGTACGTACGAAAGTATCTTCGAAGATTATTGGTACTTTCGTACTTTCGTACTTTCGTACAAAGTACGAAAGTACTTTCAAAATAGTACCTTCGTACACACTAAGAAAGTATTGATACGAAAGTACTTTCGTACGAAAGTACTTTCGTACGAAAGTACGAAAGTACTTTCGAAAGTACTTTCGTACTTTCGAAAGTATTCTATGTGTACGTTGTACACGTACAACGTTGTACTGTACGTGTACTTTCGAAAGTACTTTCGTACTTTCGTAAGTACTTTCGAAAGTACTTTTTTGTACTCAGATCTACACAGTACCTTCGTACAATGCTACATACACGTGTACAGCTGTACACGTACACGTGCTGTACAGTAATTCTGTCTGATGTAAAAAACCAAAAACCAATAAAAGTTGTGGTCATAATAAAGTTGTAGTTTCCCCCCAATTGAAATCAGTCAAAGGACTTTCGAGGTTCATGGCATCTTGTACTTGTTGTTTATGACCCATGAGTGCGTCAAGAGCAGCCAACATCATGTTTTGAACAGCAAGTCTCTCTTGACCATATCGGTTGATGTCAGTATCATAGATCGCCTTTCATGAGTTCAGAATTATCATAAAAGAAGGACAGAAAGAAAAAAAGAATACCTGGAGGGCAATCAACGAGGAATCTGTCCGAGAAACGTTCAACTTACAATTCTCCCTGAGATTTAATACCTGAAAAACGGAGCTGTGAGTAAACTAAATCAGTACGTTCAGATGTACTGATCTACCTCATTTTCAGCGTGAGCAAGCTCCCTGAGTGTAGCTTCTAGCAGGCAGTGAAGTCGGGAGCGTTCCTTTTCATAACTACTGTCACACAGAAATCCGTTCAGTGTAAGTTCGTGTTCCTCGACGCGCCTGTATTTCGAAGAAGATGTGCTATCAGAGCTGAAAAATATCACTAAAAAAATATGCTTGATACCTCTTGATGCACGTTTCACTGCAGAAGTGCAGTTCTTCAGCGATGTCCTCAAGCTCACGTTCAGCAGTCCTGAAAATCTCTGGTAAGCGACACCAAAAATACGAGCGGGAAAAATTGGGCGACCTTTTAAGCAGTGCAAGATCACGCCGCTTGATTTTTATAGTCCTCCAAACCGAGTTTTTGAAGTTATCCATATCCTACCAAATATTTGTCCTTGTTAGCAACTTATAAAAAGGGGGTTTGCAAGAGAACATGTTTGCGCTGGCACCTGAAGACAATTATAAGAATATTTTCCAACTGCAACTGCGTTCAGCGACGAATGCGGTAACAGCTGGATACTTCGTGCACTGCTGCAATAAACCTCTGCTTTACCCTTCAACAGGTCTAGTGCACTTTCAGTCATGGCTATATCAGTAACTGTGCAAGAATCAACTACTGAACGCTGTGACTGTATAATTGCATGAATTTCTTTGTCACGAACTTGATCACCCTGAAGAAATAATGTTGAAGCCAGGGAAGTGCAAATTATATGAAGGTCTTCGATATAGAAATACGATAGACCCACAGAGTTAGTTTTTGATCTTGTAAAAGATTTGTATTTTGAGTTCAAGATTTCACTTTGTTTGAGGGCACTGATATTTCTGAGGCACACATCCATTCTTCTCTGCAAGATTGCATTCACACTTCACTTCATGAAATAATTACGTCCAAATCAGATATACCTCACTCAGTCGTGTTTCCTGCTTCGTAAACTCCACGTGTATATCAGCGCCTTCTACTATACACAGCACCTTTATCGTGTCCTCTGACAACTTCTTAATTGCACTGGCACGGATGACCTGAAAAGAGAGAGGTTTTCAGTTTCAGAAACTGTCTTGTTTATCTTATATGGTAAGTTTAACCATGACCTTCTCCTTCTGTAATCCGATTGTGTTCGGAGTTTTGCTCATCAGTGAGGCGAGGACAACTTCAAGCTCGTAGTTGTTCTGAAACGAAGGCAAACTTCAGGACAGCAACGGGTGACGGGGATACGAAATGATTTGCCTTTTCAATCCCACGTGTAGCTTTGAAGAAGTGTGATTTAGACGTGAACTTCTCTGAAAAATAATTATGTTGGACGACATCACAGCCTTCATCGTTACCCGCTAAAAAAAACTGAGAAGAAGTTTATTAGTTTATTTTAACTCCGCAAGGAGGGAAAATAGTGCAGTACCCCATACGCGGATTTGATATATCCAAAGAATGCAGCATCAGGTTTAAATTGGCCGAGTTGCTGCTTAAGAAAACTGTTCAGATAAGAGGAAACTAAGAGGACTTGTGAGAAGTATTCACCTTCTCTGGGTTCTGTTGAGCTTTTTCCGCGTATACGAACAATTGCACCAACCACGTCAGGGCAGCGAGTAACGAGGGCCAGGTGTGCGGACTTCCAACTGCGTAAAGCGCATTTTTGCTGACTTGAATCGGATATCGCAGTTGCTTGAAAATCAGAGATATGTCGTCTTCAGCTCTCAAACCAAATTTGAATTTTTTGTCAACTTTACAAAAAAGAAATAGAGAAAGAGTTGCGAATTCTTTAGCAGTAGGAGAGGTAAAAGTCTTCGGAGAGAGTGAAGTATGTCCATGACAGCTTAAGTAAGACATCAGGTATTGGATGTTGTTGTTTGTGTATGATTTCTCGCCCAAAGGCCTTGGATCCCGGCAGTTAGCCGGCTGGGTGGGAAAACAAACATCAGTTCTGCGTTGTGTATCGTTCGAATATCCTTGATTACTTTGCTTCCGAGAAAGACCACCAATGAATCTGGATTTTTCATTATCAACAGATATAGCGCGAGAATCAGGACATGCTTCATTTTCGTTTCTCAACTTGCAACGCGTCCCAAGTGTCGCGTGAGGAAAACGAGAGTTGAGTTCTGACGATTCGGTGTTTGAAACAGATTTTATCCCATTATTTGCCTTCGTCGTGGGAGACAAAGACGGGTGGGAACTTCGAAGTGCACGAGCGCCCATTTCGCCTGATTGTGGAATTGCCTGTGGAGATACTGCTGCGTACGCTTAGGTTCGCTTGAAGAATATTCACGACAGCAAGTAGAGGGGACAAATTGTTGAAGTTGAAGAACTGCTGTTCGGAAACGATGAACGGTTACCTTTTAGTACACAAAATATGATAAGTTGTTTTACAACGCGTTACGTAGCAGTTACAGTACTGTATGTACCTTCGTACCTAAGGTAGTTCGTACGAAGGTACACACAAGTGCTACATACGCATACTGTACGTAAAAACTTTTACTATCTTCGAAGGTATTCTATTTTCGTACTTTCGTACTTTCTAAGGACGAAGGTACACGTTAGTGCAGTACGTGTACACGTACTTGAAGTACTCCGGAAGTACGAGTACGAAATGATCGAAATGGCCCTTCGAAGGCAGAATACAAGTGCACTCAGTTTCTGAGTTGCCGCTCGATGGTCGCAGGATGAGCAGCTGGCAGGTGGCAATCAACCAGGACCTAACAAGGAAGACCTCAGCCTCTGATATACTTGTCGTAGTGTCAAGTCACGTTGCCGACTTCAACCTGGTAAACTGCACGACTGCGCTGCAGCGCTTGGCCAGATCGACCGACGGGCGCCGGCTGCTCCAGTACGGCGGCGACAGCAGCGCCCTTGCCGTCCTCAACGGATTACTTGACGCGGCGGTGACACGCATTCGGCAGCAGCAGCCCCATGAAGTAGAGAGCAGGACGTCCGCAAGCCTGCTACACGCGTGCGGCAAGCTGGGGATTGGCCTCAGTAGACGCGTTGGAACACTGGTGAACGAAATTGAGAAGTCAGTTAATGTGCGTGCCTCGAGGTTCAACCCACAGGAGTTGTCAAACTCCCTTTGGGGGGTTGCAAAGCTGGGTTTCGATCACGAGAGTGATATCGTGTTGCTTTTAGGCGAAGCGATTTCTACATCTCTCAGTGATGAGCTCCGAAGTTTGAAACGTACGGTCCTGCACGATGAACATGTGTGGCTATCGCGGTCTGTAGGTTGGACAGAGCAAGGCGTGAGCAATGTCGCGTGGAGTCTGGCTACATTAGGCTTCAGTGTGGACAATGCACATCATGCCGAGATTTTGATCGCAACGTTTACGGCAGTAAGTGCACTCGCGACTCGATTTAATCCACAAGAGTTGGCAAATGTTTTGTGGGCTGCTGCGAAGACTGTTACCACAGGTGCGAGAGACAAGAACGAGAAAGATACAAACGAAACGGATAATCACAGAAAGAAAATGGTAATGAAGACCCGAGCTGCCGTTATTTCGGCCACGAGTGTAATAGTATCGCGAATTGATAGTACGTTCATTGCAAGGCAAAGGTTTGAACCACGGCACGTAGCAAACATCGCATGGGCTTGCGCGAAGCTCGGCCTCGATATTGAAACTGGCAGGGGCGATGATCTTCGTGGAGGTAGCATTGAGACTGTATTTTCAGCGTTGGCTATGGCTGTGGTCCGCGTTGCATCTCACATGAACACGCAAGAGCTGTCGATGTGCGCATGGGCACTGGCTGCGTTTGGTGTTGTCGATGGCACGTTTGCTGTGGCAGAAGCTTTTGCTTCACAAGCCAACAAGGCTACACCACGACAGCTAGCGACAACTGTGGCGGCACTTGCTAAACTAGGTGAAGGTGGTGACGGATATGGTACTCTGTTTGATGCCGTTGCGGACGCAGTCATTTCCTTTCCAGACCCCATAAAGTATGAGCTGAAGCCCCAAGACGTGGCAAATCTTGCGTGGGCATTTGCTAAGCTTGGGCGTAAGAAGCAACTGATGTTCAATTACCTATCAGAGGTTTTTGCTGCTCAAGCGGTAATTGACGTGAAGGTAACCGCGTACTCGCCAAAACAAGTATCAATGATACTTTGGGCATTCGCAACGCTTGATATACAACATCAAACACTGCTGACTGCAGCAATACCCATGATAAAAGCTAGAGCGCATGAATTCAACCCGCGTGACTTAACTAATACAGCGTGGGCACTAGATTCACTCGGTGTTAAATCTTTGGGTGAAGACAGGCTGATACGCAAAATCGGCCGCGCCGCACGCCGCCGACTTGCAGATTTCAATTCACAGGAATTACTCAAGTTTTTGGGCGCACACGGGCGTTTAGGAGGCTATGACAAAAAGTTAAATGCTGCAGTAAGCGCTCAACGCAAACGAAGTTACGACTTTCCTTCGTTGGGGTCACGCGATAGCTGCTCAATCGTCACTCTTACCTCCCGTATCCCGATGCATTATGGTAATGCTACAGTCGAACGCGTTGACGATAGTTGCCATGGCTGGGGACGTGGAGATACTGGC
>Ga0209630_10004787_pt1 | contig 11739 bp, 6 predicted proteins | sample COG_01_FD_184745 | JGI IMG/M metagenome (GOLD analysis project Ga0209630, IMG submission 184745) | Pelagic Microbial community sample from North Sea - COGITO 998_met_01 (SPAdes) (version 2) | ecosystem: Environmental > Aquatic > Marine > Neritic zone/Coastal water | place: Helgoland, sampling... | reverse complement strand
CCCCATTACAAAAAGAGATCCAGTTTGAACAGAATTGATCCAGTTTGAACACCCAGTTCTAAGGCGAATTTTTGAAATTTTTATTTTTATTTAAAAAAGAGGGGTGAGCCTTTGAACTGGGCGTCCCAGGGGATATTCATCGCCAAAAGACTAAAGTCCATTTACGTTCTAGGAGAAGGAGCTGCAGGAGTAAGTTTGGAGTAAGAGTTAGTTTTGGGTCTTTCTGCCTTTTCTCTCATGCTCTTCTCTGATGAAGTGAACCGGGGGCCAAGGAAAGAAAAAGAAGGTCCAGGAAAATTTTTTCCCAAGTGTCAAGTGTCAACAAAATTCCAGCGATAACAAAGATAAGAGAGACGAAGAAAATTTGAGATGCAATAACCGCTCCAGAATTGTAAGTCGCGGATGTGCAGCTCGGTGTCTCGTGGTAGATAAGAAAGATACAAAAGCAGATCATGACTTCTCGTTCTTTTAGAAAGAAAAGTTGGTGGAGTGTTGTGGTTTTGGGGACTATTTTCCTTTCTTTTGTATTGAAGAGGTACACGCAAGTGTCTAGAGGTCTGTTAGAAAGTAAGGCTGACCTTGAGATTAAGGGTGACCATGAGATTAAGGGTGACCATGAGATTAAGGGTGACCATGAGATAGTAATCGTTTATAACGTTTATTTGCCAACACGTCGAGATTGGAGACCTTTGTTGAGAAAGCAAATGCAAGACATTGTAGATATTGGCTTATTAGAAAGAGCAGAATTGCATGTATCCATCAGCGCAGAAGTAAATGAAACAACTGATTCCAAGTTCAACTATCTAGCTCAAACATTACAGTTTCAAGAGGCAATACAAATTATAGATGAAATTACACATAAAACGGCTAAATATGACCTGACTTTAGGGAATTTTTATGAATATCCTGGCATTGCAAATCTCTGGAAACTTGGAAGAGTTAAAGGTCCGCAGAGCTTATTTCTTTACTTCCATAGTAAAGGTATGGTGAATCACGGTAACAGTCTGGCAGCGAACAAAAAATACAAACCTCTTTTTTTGACTGTCATCAAACCATGGCAAGAAGTCGAAAGAAGATTTAAAGAAAATAGGAAACTGAACTTGGCTGGTTACGCTGCATCTAAATCTGGCTTTATTTGGTATAATTTTTTCTGGGTAAGAGGGAGTTATATCAAGACCTTAACCAGACCAATTAAAACTGCCAGAAGACATTACTATGAGGATTACATCTCAAGAGTCAGAAGAAGCGGAGATATCGAGTTTTCAAGTTCGGTTCAGCTCAATTTTGACTTTGTGAAGTCGGAAGAAATAGGCAATCCAGATAAAAAAAACGTAGAGAGGTGTTGGAGTATGTGTATAAATGGATTCGTGTTGAACATTTCTTTTGAACCTCATCAAATAATGTGCCGCGAAGATTTTTGCGACTGCTCTCCATCTGCTTAGAGTTGAATAAATTAGATTTCCAGAGTTTCCAAAAAAGCTTTTTGATCCTGTAACTTCCACACAAACTCTGATGGTGCATTTTGCATATTGATCAATCGCGGAGATCTTATCGACATTTGTGTTCTTTCATCATTATCCCACCATGAAACGTGAAAATTTGCTCGGTTAAAAGGAAAATTGAACAGCTTCTCACCGAAAGAAGAAAAATTGGCGCCGCCGAAATGAAGTATTTCGTGATCCTTGTGAATCCGACGGAATAAAGCTTTAAAAACCTTATTGGAGTTCAAAAAATCACGTCCGTTTTTTGCGCATCCTCCCCATTTCTTGCACAAGTATGCATCTCTCCCATATTGGATATGCTTGGTATTCTCTATTAACTTTCTATAGTCTTTGCTAGATTTCAACGTCGCACTGGCAGCTGGAATACTAAGACTTTCTCCATGACTAACAAAAAGTTTTTCATCTTGGCTGGAAGCTAGGAAAATATGACAACCTTGTAATATTGATCGAAAGAAGTAGTCAATATCTTCCGAATAGGCGGGCCAAAAATGCTCATCCATCACACCAATTCTTTTTAAGGTTGATGCTCTGATTCCAAAAGACGAAAAATGAGAAAAAAGATAGAGGCAAACGTGGGGCTTCGCCTCAAATAATATTGCAATATTCAATAGTGATCCTGGTCGGAATCTTGTATCATCATTCGAGATTATTGTATATGAAACATTCCCTTGAAGCATTTTTTTCGCTATCATGTTGAATGAACCGGCAAAGCCAACATTATTGCTGTCGCTTTCAAGCAGAATTATTTGTTTTATAAAAGGATTGAGACACCTAAACTTTTCAGTTTGTGTGCTTGTATGTGGCAGACGGTTCGAGTATCTGCAATCAAAAAGTTTCAAAATTTCACGCATTTGAAACGTAACCTCGATAGAAAACTTATTTAAAACTACGAAAACTTGCTTGACATCATGATCGATAGATTCTAAGTGATATTTGATCAAATCTGGTCGTGCAAAAGCAAATACGGTGACAGATTCCAAGGTAAAATCTGCTAACTCAGCTTTGTTCTTATCTTCAGTAGCTACAGTTTTAGAGTATTGAGCTTTAGAAACAGCCTCATCATATCTGACATCAGTAGTGAACTCTAAGTCACTTGAAGAAGCGCAATTCTTTAACACAAAGGAACAGAATATACACAAAATTAAGCTTGACTTGTGCGAGGTCATCTTTTCTTTTAAGTGTCCGACAGTTTCCTTCGTTCCTCCTCAAAGTCAACTGAAGCCCTTCAACGCCACCTCAGCTTGCATAACTTCCGTTGGAAAAAGGCAATTCTTCCTTTTATAGACTTATGTAAATCAAATATTTTGAGTGTGTAATGCTGAGACAGGGTAGATTTTTAATTGATTACATCACATATACTTATCTACGCGTGCATATGCTCTCAAACTTTGTCAGAGCTGGCAAGACAATAAACCAACAACGTGCCAGTTTTTTTGCCATAAAAAAGATAAATTTGTTTATTTAAAAGGGATTTTTTTCCGGAATTTCCCATGTTTTCGCCATTTACACGAAGTGCCAGAACTGACAGTTTTTTTTTACCACTGCCTATTTTGGGAGCGACTAACAGGTAGCAAGTTCCTTCGCCCGCCTTTTTTCGTGAAGAGTTAGTCACCAGCCATGTAAGAGTGTGCCACATGTTTTCTATACAGGAGTTTTGTCAAGGGAATTAGAACAAAAAGGTGTAGACATGCAACGTTGCCGTTTGTTGAAGTTGATACGAAGGAAGAGGAAAATAATATGGTTGCTCTTAAGTATATTTATGGTACATTTCTGCCTTTTTCGTGCGTACTCTTCCTACTCTGAAAGTTGCTTTAAAACAGAGTGGAATAGTGCAGCCTCTGGGTCAGCTTTTCTTGTTGAGAGTGCTCTTGGAGACTGTGAACATGTTCTCAATAAACTTACTGGATATTGTGCGAAGTCATTCGAGGTCAAAGATTTCGCAATAGCTGTTCATCTTGGAGACAGAACAAACTCGCTGAGACAAGGTGGTATTATTTATGCTGTTCTCAAAACAGTCGGCACGATTGCTTTGATAGGAAAAGTGGACGTTTATGTCAATATCCGCCAAATTTCGCAGCTCGAGGAAATTAAATTATTTGATATTTGGAAGAAATGCAGAAATTTGCATCCCATCTACACATTGCAACGTAACAATGCCGGTATGGATATTGGTGGATTTTTCAATTCCATGTTGGCTATTTCACAAAGGTGCAGAATTTACAAATTGATTTTAAAGCTTCATTCAAAAGAAGATCAGAACTGGTTAAGAAATGCTGTACATCCTCTCGTTGGCACTTCTGCTGCAGTTGCTACTTTACTGAACACCTTCTTGAATGAATCAAATAAGATCGGGATAGTGGCTGGACTACCTACACATCCCTTTAACTGCTCTGTAAAATTGTCTGACCGATTGTTCTTTGGATATGCATTAGGTGACATAGATCATTTATCATCAACTATGCCACATGAAGATAAGATTCTGGAAAAATTTGGAGCACGGGTACCTAGACATAAAAGAATGTTTCATGCAGGTTCTATGTTTGGTATAAATGGTGTAATGTTGAGCGAAGTTTTGCCAGCAGAAAAGATTAAAAAAGTTTTGTTTGAATTGAACGACCCCAATACTCTAGACTTGAATTGGTTCAGAATAATGGCTCGTATTACAGGAGACTCAATAGCAGTAAAACAATCTTATTATTATCGCTTCAATACATGGAAAAGACATACTCCTGGAAATAGCATAGTAGCTCACCATCAACGTGGTATTCTAGCTGATGGACAAGTTGAGCATGCCTGGGAACGGATTTTCTTTTATCTACCTTTTTTATCTGGGAGATCGATTGCACTTCAGTTTCTCGATCAAAATCAAAATCATGCTAACATGATATTGCCAAAAGATATGGATTTGAGTAGTATGGATGAGACAAAATGTTTTCACAATACTTTCCACTATGAAGAATGCAGAGAGTCTTCAAATGCTACTGCAATGTGTTTTCTCTATGCAAATTATGGAGAGTGTTTGTTGAGACCTTCATACATGCATCAAAATTGTGAGGATATTTGCAGCTGTTCACGGACAAATAGAACGGACCATTTCCATTATCACAAAGTGCAGCTTGCTTTCATTACAAATATGCGAAGTGCTGGTCCGTTTAATTCAGTTTCAAAGAAATACGCAAACATTTTTCAGTGTATTCTGCATAGAAAGAAGCATCACACTCTTGCATTTCCGCCAATAGGTGATGAAATATATTTCAGTTCCAAAATGCACATCACCGGTTGCGCGAGACTTGAAACCATGAATTCAAGATTTCAAGCTTTGATTGATGAGCGAGGTTTTCTTTATATATACAACTTCCAAGCAGAACTTTTGTGGTCAACGGAAAAGAGCAAAAGCCATTTTTTAAAGTGGTTCCGAAACCATCTTTTGACTTCATTTCAATTCAAACGAAGACTTTCAAACTCAAAATATTTCGTACTTCATGGCAACAAACAAGGTTTACATATTTCTAACTTGTCTCTCTATCAGGTTTTGCAATGCTATTCCCATTGGTGTTCGCATCCGTTCATACTGACTTCAGAGGGTACAAGGGTGTTGAAGCTTGATGATACTGGGTGCCTAATATTACGTTCAAGTTTCGGCAGTATGTTGGAACAACAGTTATGGTCGTCATGCACTCTCACAGACATTTCATACTAAACGAAGTCCTGAAGCATCATTTTCTTCGGGCGAGTATAATCGAACATCTTTTTTAAGTGTCTTGGTTGACCCTCTGATGGACCAGGGAGGTGAATGGATCAGCAGTAACCTCATTCCTTAAATTGGCGAAAGCACTTTACAGACCCCCCCCAAAAAAAAAGAGTACAAGTACATTCCCCAAATCGTTCTGGCTATCTAGGAAGAAAATACGGCGAATAAAACAAGAAAAATAGGGGTTGAGACTTGCGCACAAGATGTAGCACACAGCATTTACCTGCGTTTGAAAATTGCCTCCAGTCCCTCACCTATGCTCCACAGAGAATGTGTCACAGTTTATGCGGTGCCATCCAGGGAGGGGCTCGAAGGGAATATTAAAAATAGTAGAGTACATTACTAGTAAGTAATAAGTTCTTGTTCTTCTCTTGACCTTGATGCTACTAATCAACAGGTGGAAAAAACATACTAAATAAAAAAAGAAGTAGCATTTTCCATTGTATACACTTGTGAAAAGCAATATCAATCTTCCCACGCCGAATGATGTGTTGCCTTCACGCCGATGTACTTTATTTTCAGTGCTTGGGTTACCATGGCATAGCTGAAAACTACTTGATCTCTCCACAAACCGTGTTTATTAAGCAAGTCATAAATTCTAGACCAGTGGTCCACAAAAACCCTGTCATGCGTGTCTAAAATCCATGTACATAACTCCGGTAACCTAACTTCATTTAATGTAACAAATTCATCGCTAAGAAATTTCTTCCAATTTTCAAGTTCCGCTTGTGGTTGTATACCTCCGTGCCCAAATAAAACATTCACTTCTTCTTCAATATTCTTCCTATCCGGATGCTCACCAACAAAAAGAGCGTACTGGGGATTATCTAATACGAAATACATGAGTCCATTTGACAGCCATTTTCGCATTTGTAACAGTCGAGCATCTCTGGCATCAGTATGTATCAAGTACCGATATTTTTCAAGCTTTGGATGGAACTGAAATTTAAGCTTTTTTCCTGCACTACGATTAGTAAACTCTTTATTCGTATCGATCACAATAATTTCCCAACCATTCACAGGGGGTATTTGTCGATTTGTGAAGAAATACGAATCTATTCCATACTTATTGAACGATAAAAGTATATCTTGTATTCCGTGGAGCTCGTTACGATAGTTCCCGAAATTGTATGAGTAAAGTGCGAACTGTCCTACTTTTGATAGTTCACAGCGAAAGAGCTTTCTTCTAAGAGCTGGTAATGAAAGAGATATCCAATAAAGGATAAATAACGATGTCAACCAGAGTACAATGCATCTTTTTGAAAGGAGCATTACACTTTGGAGGCTATAATATTTATGTCTAAATTTGTTTTCCCTTACCTAGTAGTACTTAATTTTAAACGAATTTACTGACCCGAGATGTATGTATACGAATCTTTTCGCGAGCTTTAGGGCACAAAAAATCAAGTTCAATGTCAGAACAGTGGCATTAATTTTTGAAAAAACTATTCCTATGTCACCAATTTGATGTATCTATCTATCACACGTAGCGACTTCGCAGAAAATACACAAAAAACACAAAAAAACGTCCCTGCGCGCACACGATATATCATCCGTATACTTTCAGCTCCACGCAATAAACGTCGTTACAATACAGCGAGTGAGTTGCCACCCGGAGACCCCTCGCATGTTAGAGTACTAGGAGCGACTTGCCACCGGGGAACGCAACATTTTTTTACGCGCGCTAGGGGTTTTGTTTTTTTGTATTTTCTGGCGAAATCGCTGTATACGTATGAAAGATACATCAAACTGGTGATATAGGAATAGTTTTTTGCTTAATTTTTTGGTACATAGGCACCATAAATTGTCCATCGCCTATTCCCTCCCCGTTTTGTCGAAAAAATTGGTAACCCAAAAACAGCGGAGTCTTGTTCTCTCTACTTCAAAGACAAGCAGAATGAGGGCAAGAACGAGGGCAAAGTAGTAAATGAAAATGCGAAACATAGCACTTCTATACAAGAACCTTCATTCTCGATTTATTTCCGTACCCTATATTCTTGCAACTTTATTTCTGTTTTTGACGATGCGGAAATATGTATCTCCAAAAGACGGGAATTTACGTGAGTTCCAAAGTGAAAAAATTGCCGTTATATATTCATATGGAGAAAATTTAGGCAACGGTGGCATTATCGATGAGTCTAATCTTTCGTTTCTGATTCAGGTGGGTATTAGAGGAAATGTTCCTGGAACGCGCGATCCAAATGATAAAGTTGATTATATCATAGTAGCAAATGGATACAAATGTACCCCGTGTGACAATATCCTTCCTAAAGTACTGAGTCTCCCTGAACTACGCGGAAAGGAAAGTGGTTGGGTTACAGTTTTGAGAAGAAGAAATTTAGGTATGGATTTTGGTGGTTTTATGTATGCAATTCAATGGATACAGATGTATCGGCGTGGTAAGTACAAATATTACATATTCTTGAACAGTTCCCTTCGAGGTCCTTTCATGCCTAAATGGACCCCAGAAAATTTTCATTTTACAGACGTTCTCATCGACAGAATGCGTAAAAATGAAAATCTCAAGCTTATGGGTGCATATATATCTTGTCTTCCGGAGATTGAGCCTAAGCCAGGTCCGGTCATGGAATCCTTGTTTTTTGCCCTCGATTATCTATCCCTTGCACATCTCGTAAGTGTAGGAATATTTGATCCCCAAAAAGCGAAAAGGGATTCAATTTTGTCGAGCGAATATCGCTTACTCAGTGAGATTTTATCACGTGGCTGGTCTGCAGATACGTTATTGGCCCGCTACCGCGCCAACATTGACTGGACACGTAAAGTGCACCACAGTTGTAACGATAACCGACATTCCAGTCGACGTGGTGCACTGGAAGGTGATATCTCTGTAAACATTTATGAAGCCATTTTCGTCAAAATAACGTGGTGTGTCCGCGCAAAAGAAGTTGCAGTCACCTCAAAATGGCTCTTGCAACTTTCAAATGATTATGACGGCACGGAGGGAACTTTTGATAGATTGGGATACGAGAATGGCATAAGTATTGGGGGTACATCAGGTAAGAATGGTACACTGAGACCAGATGTTCCACAAGATGGTTGCTACATTGGTGACACAAGTGACATACTCTTCGGTTAATCAAACTCTTGAACTACAAAGTTCTGCGAGAGTTTCACTCAAACACTGACTTCTACAAAAAAGTAAAGAGCTGTGAAAAGAAGAAAACGGAAAGAATTTCCATGACGCCTGCCTGCTCTTCCAAGCTCTGCTTCATATGCTATTATGTTCAACTTCAGAAATGAAGCGCTGGTCTATCAGAGTTTGAATATTCAGCGTATTCCCCCAAGATATCTCTCGTTTCCCTTTCAATAATTCCTACCTGAGCATTCGAATACTGCTTTCTTCGCCATGGCTCGCCACCATATTTTATGAAAACTTGCGATTGGAGCGCTTCTACACTTGCTTCAAATGTGATAGTTGGATTCCTACAGTGCGAAAAAAGTTCCATACAACTACTTGTATCGTTATTAAGAACATCTTCATCATTTTTTGTAAAGTTGTAAATCATCGGATGATAACTAGCTATTGCGCCTCCTTTTTTAAGGCAATTTTCTGAAAGTCTCAACTCTCTTTTGATAGCTTCCGACCAAGGCATGTACGATTCACAAGTTTCTTCTGTGATGGCTAGATAATCAGAGAAATAAAAATTTGACAGCGTAAGCCACCAGCTTTGTAAATGAAATCGAATCTCACAACTCATCGCCGGGCCAACCATACAAAGATTTTTACTATCAACAAACGGATTTACAAATTTGCTCAACCAATATGGTAGAGAAGTATCAGACATATCTGTTTCATCTTTTTTGTTGTAAAATGGTCCTCGCACTCCATCATTTGTAAATATAAAGTAGTCATAGTTCTTGACTTCTTCATGCTGCGAACGTATAAACTTTGCATGATGACACAAGTCTGAAACTTTATTTTTATTGCTAGGAGCTCCAAACACTTTGACGTTAGGATAGTTCGGAAATACTTCTTGGGCTGATGTTTGAACACCAACTGAATCATAGAAATCACGAACAGTTGGAAAACTTCCACTTAGAGTGAAAAAGAAATCAACTACCCTTGTTCTAGATTCAACAGCACCTTTTATAAAGGTCAATAAATTTACCCTTTTGTTTATCTTGACTGGCACCAGCATATCTTCAGTCTCATAATAGATGTAGTGGATAAGTATTTTAAGACCCTTTCTTCGTGTTATATTACTATGTTGACAAAGTTCAAATTTACAGGTTTTCGCATCAGAAAATTCACAGTTTCCCCCAACATTACTTTGTCTCTCAACTATCCTCCAGTTTAAAAAACAGATCGCTGAAAACGCAAAAAATGATTTGATGAGCAAGTTCAATTTAGTCGTTTTAGCGTGGCATTGAAGTTTACCGTTTCTCTTCATCTTAGGGCATGTATGGGAGACGCATGTGTGATTTTTTTTTCCTTTTTTTTCTTTCACGAAACGCACGTCATCCATTACGTTCAACACCAATTTTCGTTTGCAATGCACGGTCGCTTTCGTCGTCCTTTAGGCCTCACTATCTTTATTAGAGCATAGATCAGGAAAAATAATACTTCTGTCTTTGTAATGAAACAAATTACACAACAACAACAACAACAACAACAACGTGTGCATAAAAGAGTAAATAAAAGAGTAAATAAAAAAGTGAAACGTGAAAGTTGAGAGAATTCTCTCCCAAAAATCACAATCTACTGTAGAGCACAGATCACGAAAACATACATATTACTTCTGTCTTTGTATGAAACACTGTCTTTGTATGAAACAAATTACACCATATCGCACAAACATATAACCCACAACTCCCAACAAAAAAAAATCAGGAGATGCCGTACGAGCCGAAAAATATCTTAATCACCGGTGGGGCTGGCTTTATCGCCTCCCACGCTGCCATTCTATTGGCGAAAAAGTACCCGCACTGCAAGGTTCGTTGTGTGAATTCATCGCCGTCGATCGATTTGTCGTGCGCAAAATGCAAAAAGCGTGCTCTTTTTATTTTTATTTTCTGATTTTCTGTGGACGGCAACGCTCCTCCGCCTTGTTCGATGCACTGACCGATCGATAAGATTTGTTGTTGTTCTTCTTCTTCTTGTTGTTCTCCTTCTTTAAAAACGTTCTTGGTTTATCTGTTGAAATGAATCTGACGCATTATTCGACGTTACGTCTGCTATTAAATTAATGCACAGATTGTCGTTCTCGACAAGCTCGATTATTGCGCCAATGTGAAACACTTGAGCGAACTCTCGCACTTGTTAAATTTTAAGTTTATCATGGGCGATATTCAATCGGCAGATTTAGTCTCGTACATTTTACGAAACGAAAATATCGATACCATCATGCACTTCGCGGCGCAAACGCACGTGGATAACTCGTTCGGGAATTCCTTTGCTTTCACGAAAAACAACATTTTGGGCACGCACGTGTTGCTAGAGTCGTGCAAAATGCTTGGCACCATCAAACGCTTCTTGCATGTCTCCACGGACGAAGTGTACGGGGAAAGCTCGTACGAGTTGAATGCCTCAAACACCGAGCACGCGAGTTTATTGGAACCGACGAATCCGTATTCGGCAACGAAAGCGGGCGCGGAAATGCTTGTCATGGCGTACGGACGTTCTTACGACTTGCCGTATCTCATCACCAGAGGAAACAACGTCTATGGACCGCATCAATTTCCGGAAAAAGCAATTCCTAAATTTATCATGTTAGCGAAAAGAGGTTTGCAAATTCCTTTGCACGGGGACGGGATGGCGACGAGATCCTACATGCACGTCGCGGATGCCGTGAGTGCGTTTGATATCATCTTGCACCACGGCGAAGATCGAGGTGTGTATAACATTGGCGCGCAAGAAGAACGAACCATTCGCTCAGTTGCAAAAGATATTTGCAAAGAATTGAATTTGAACGCTGACGATGTCGTCACGCACGTTCAAGACCGTCAGTTTAACGATAGAAGATACTTTATCGATTGCTCGAAGCTCCTCGCGTTGGGATGGAAGCAAGAAAAATCTTGGGAAGACGGTTTGAGAGAAACCATCGCGTGGTACGAGAGGAACGGCGAAAACGATTATTGGGGCAATCTTTCGGCTGCGTTGGTTGCCCACCCTACAGGTGGGCACGTCACGGTATCGCCGAATGTCTTTGAAGAAATCGCGGGAAGTACGGCGGAAGGAAATGCCGAAGATTCAGCGGAAGCGAACAGACCAGTATTCTTAATTTACGGTCGAACTGGTTGGATCGGCGGTATGCTTGGTCGCCTCTTGGAAGAAGAAGGACACAAGTTCTATTACGGCGCTGCGAGATTACACGATAGGAAAGCCGTGGAGGATGACATTGCTCGATGCAAACCGACCCATATTTTGAACGCTGCCGGTATCACTGGTAGACCGAACGTCGATTGGTGCGAATCGCACAAGAAAGAAACGGTTCAAACGAACGTTACCGGTATTTTGACCTTGGT
>Ga0209630_10004786_pt1 | contig 11740 bp, 12 predicted proteins | sample COG_01_FD_184745 | JGI IMG/M metagenome (GOLD analysis project Ga0209630, IMG submission 184745) | Pelagic Microbial community sample from North Sea - COGITO 998_met_01 (SPAdes) (version 2) | ecosystem: Environmental > Aquatic > Marine > Neritic zone/Coastal water | place: Helgoland, sampling... | reverse complement strand
ACACCATGGTTGTCAGCGCCACGTGCATAACCCCAAGCGACCGCGTCATGGCGTGCGGTTCCAGCGCGTTTCTGCACAGCGGCCCCCATGATCGGGAATCGTGCGTCAGGCGCATAGTTCAGATGGGGCACAGCCTGTTTCAGCTGGTCCAAATTCCATATTTCGGCATCAGGCGCACCGGTGCGGCGCATCGTGTTGTAATTGCGAGAGGCCGCGTCAATGGCCCCCGGATTATGCAGCAGCGAAATATGCGAGCGTTGGCTGAACATGACGTTGTAGTTCAACTCGTGGCTTAGATTTTCCCACAATTTCAACGAATGTTCATAGAACTCGCGGTTGCCCGGCTGCGCATAGTTTGACCGCACGATGGTCGTGTTACGCCCGGCATTTCCGCCGCCGATCCAGCCCTTTTCCAGAACCGCAATCTTCTTTTGACCGTGGTTCTTTGCCAGATAATAGGCGGTTGCCAACCCGTGCAGCCCCCCGCCCACGATAATAACATTGTAATGGGTTTGAGGTTCAGGATCGCGCCATTGACGGGTCCAGCCTTTTTGGCCTGTCATACCTTGCCAAAAGACATTCCAAGCAGAAAATTTGGTCATTTTTGGTTTCGATCTACTTGTTGGGTTCAATCAGCCTTGCACAATGTTCGTGCAAGGTATTTTTGAAAATCCCAAATTGTTCGTTCTTTTGGTGACAGGCGCCCCGGTTCGGCCGCCAGCGCGCTGGCATTTTGCGCAATTGAGCCAATGATCGGTTTGTCCTCGTCGTTTATCCGATCAAACCCTTTGTGCAGCTCTTTCGCATAGGCGTCAAGCGCATCATCAGGAACTGTTCCTGGGTAGATATCCGCCCCCCAAAGGACCTTTACCTTATCTACCCCATGGGGTTGCAGAGACAGCCAGAACGTCCGCTCGGCGGAAACCGACATTACATGACAGGGGAAAATACAGGTCAGGACCGCTTTGCCCCGATCTTCGTCCGTCAAGTCGGGATTGTCGGATTCCATCGCTAATGTAGATTCATAAGATGTCCCGGGAATCCGCCCCTGTTCATACAGGCTATACCCTTCGCCGCCATGCATGGCATTGGCCAACCGCGTCGGCATCGCTGGCTCAATCGTGTCGGCATGGGCAACAAACAGGTGATACCCTTCCGTGAAATTCTGCGCCAGGATTTTCCAGTTTGTGTCCCAAATCTCTTCCAAACGGAAAAGGGTTTCATATTCAGGCAACCGGAAATTGGCCAATCTTTCTGACAGCCCCTTCAATCTAGGTGCCAATGGCCGCGCATCAGGGTCCAACGACACGTAAACCCAACCATTCCAAACTTCGATATTGAACTGCGGCAGGCAAACTTTCTTTTTGTCGAAATTGTCCCGCATATGGGCAGCGCCGATCAACTGACCATCGAGGTTGTATGTCCATGCATGGTAAGGGCAGGTGATACGTCCCTTGATCGTCCCAGAGGGCTGATCAAGAAGCGTTGTCATCCGGTGCCTGCAGATATTGGACATTGCCCGCAATACTCCGTCGCGGTCACGCAGAATGATAATTGGGTCACGGCCAACTTTCATGGTGCGATAGTCACCGGGCTCTGCAAACTCATCTTCGCGCCCAACACAAAACCATTCGTGATTGAATATCTGATCTAGCTCGTATTCGAGAAACTCAGGCGAGGTATATATCTGCGGCGGCGTCGCCTCCGCCAGCTCATCTGGCAAAGCCGCGTTACGCGCAAGTGCGTCCAATAGCTGTTCAAGCGATGCATTGGGCTGCATGTACTTCACTCCTCTTTCAATCGAAACTGTATAGGGTCAGCGCCCAAGTAGGGCTTCGCCCTTGCACGAAAAGAGCCGGCCAAATCCTTGCAACTCATCCATGATGCCTGCTCGGCGTAAGCAGCTCCACATTTGCGCTTGATTGGACGTGATCACGGGTTTCCCCGTGGCTTGTTCTATCTCATCCACCGCTTCGAGCGAACGGATGCCACCGCAGCTCAGGAAAATCGCATCCGCATCCGGCTGGTCGATTTCTTTGGCGAATTTGGCCCAATATGCAGGAGTGACCAATCCCATATCCCAACCGCTGGCAATGTTCAGACCCTGAATATCAAGGACGTCAAACCCCTGTTCCAGCAGGAATTCAGCCTCCGCGGTGTTGATTTCATCCAGATAAGGTGTGCCGACCACCAGCTTTTTTGCACCCAATTCGTTCAGCGCGTCCAAAACGCCCTGAACCAGACACATTGGTTGCGCCCAGGGCGCACCTTTCTTGATCTCGGACATGACGCGATCTTTGCCAATCACAATCGATCCCGAGGTGCAGCTGTAGCTGATTACATCTGGTTTTGCTTCAGGTTGAATGCGGGATGCGGCGTCGGCCATATGTTCGATATGGCGGGACAGGGTTTCGTTGGTAGTGTGGTCATCGGTCTTGAGCCGCGTAACATACACAGCCACGCCTTCAGGGGCCATGTCCTTGAAATCCCCTTCGGCAGAAGGATCAGTGGACATCAGGATAAAGCCCAGCTTGGCGCGATGGTGACGACCAGCATCCATTTCAGGCGTGCGTGGCTTGGACTGGATGGTTTGACCTGATTGGAACATCACAGAATGACCTCTTCAACGGATTTTGGATGATGGGTGAGCGGCTCCCAGCCGTCTTTGGTGATGATGAAGCTGTCGCCGACCTGGGCGCGGAATGTGTCGACCGAGACAGATCCATCGACGGCCAGAACCATGCCGGACTGGATGAGTGTCGTATCGCCAGTGACGAGCTGCGGTGCTTCAAGAAAGCTGAAGCCTGTCGCCCGGCCACAACGGAACGGGTATTCATATCCCGCCCCCTGAATCACCTCGGCGTATTCCGCATGAATGCTTTCGGCAGTGACACCCGGGCGCAGCGCATCAAGTGCAGCCTTCTGGCTGGCGATCGCCACCTCATAGACGGCAACCTGATCATCAGGGGCATCGCCGATCCAGAATGTCCGATCAAAGCCCAGCTTGAAGCGATGAAAGTTGGTCATCCCGCAGAAGCAAAGGAACACCGGCTCACCCGCACGCATAATGCGGGTCGAAGCACGGTGATGGGTTTTGATGATATCTTCGCCCGAGGCCATGATTTGCAAAAAATGGGTATTGGGCGACATATCCCCATCATCATAATGCGCCGCCAGCAATTCGGCAGCTTTGCGGGTTCCTGCCTGTGACGTGGCGATCGCCACCTCGAACTCTGGCACACCATCCCCGATCGCAGCGCGCCCGGCGTTCATCATCGCCGTGGCCACTTCGCCCGCGTGGCGGGCCAGTTGCAGCTCTTGCACTGATTTGATCATCCGCATGTCGTTGAGGATGGGCGTAGCGGAGGCGATCTTTTGCGCATCCACCAGATCATTCACATAGGCGCGCACCAACGGGGGCATATGGCCCGGTTCAATCGCCACGGAACTGGCGGATTTGACGGCCATGGGAAGTTCTTCGCGCCACTCGTTGCCCATGCCGTCATTCCACGGCGCTATACGGTCCACTTGCGCGGCGGCCTGCGCCGAGTTCAGATCAATCGTCGGCGTAATCAACAAGATCTCACCGTCCTTGGGCACAACCAGAATGGTGGGGCGGCCAAACTCCATATGCAAATAGTCGTAGTAACCTGTCAGATAATAAACGTTATCGTCATCTGTAATCAGCGCGACATCAATGCCTGCCTCGGCAAGACGCAATTGAAAACGGTTCAACCTGTCACGAAACATCTCATATCCCTTCAAGTCTGATGCAGGGCCAATTCAACCCGGATCCAACAACATTTGTGCTGGCCCAATTTACTGTCTTCACACGGCTTTTCAAAATGACATTCGATGCTGAATCATGATAACTATTGATTATGAAAAATTTTCGCAGCATTCTCCCGCCTCTGGATTATCTGATGTTCTTCGAAGCTGTCGCCCGACATGGAAACTTCACCCGTGCGGCAGAAGAGCTGAATGTCTCTCAGGCGGCAGTCAGCAAACGTGTCAAATCATTGGAAGCGCGCCTTGGTGTTGATCTTGTGAAACGCAATGGTCGTGCTTTTACATTGACCCAACAAGGGCGGAATCTTGCCAGCAATACAACGGAGGCCTTGAACTTTCTCAGCACCAGCATCCAAGAGATACGCCGAACAAATCACGAGAAACTGTCATTGGCGGCAAACGTGGCAGTCTCGCAATATTGGCTCACACCGCGGATCAACGAATACCTGATTGGACGCAACGCAGTCCCGATCACCTTAACCGCGTCGGATCGCGACGCAGACCTTTTCCTGCTGGAAAATGACGTGATCATTTATTATGGCACAAGCATTCCCACAGGTTGGGACGGTGCTCTTTTGTTTGACGAGTCCTGGCTGCCCGTCGCAGCGCCCGATTTAATCGCCGAAGGGGCCGATATCACCGCTCTTCCGTTGCTGGATTTTGAAAAGTTGACGCCAAAATGGCTTAACTGGAGCGACCTCATCGATCTCAAACCATACTCTGAATTCGTGCGTTCAAATCGGGTCACACTTGGCTCTTATGGCAGTTCTCTGGATGGGGCGCTGCGCGGTAAGGGCATCGCATTGGGTTGTCCGGACGTTTTGCACTACGAAATCTCCGCACGGCGATTGGTGCCATTGATGGACTACCGGGTCGACACCGGCCGCAGCTATTTTGTAATCTGGAAGCCCGGGCATCTAACACAGCGCATCCGCAATCTGCTGGCAGAAATTGAGATCAGAATCTAGTTGGCGCAGGCATATGGTGCTGGATCATTCTCGCCCCGTTGGTCTTGCATTGGCGTACGTGTCCCGATCATTGCAGCAGCCCACGTGAATGACCGCTCATACCTCTGCGCAGCGGCACCAAGTTTTTCTCCCACGCAGCAAACTTGACGCTGCGAGCGCGCGCAGCACAGAATCACAATGGCCGAGTCGGGCTCACATCCCGGTTTCGCCGCCCGAGGCGCGAACGGCGGCCCTTGATTTGCGAACGACCGCGCCTTGAGAGACATGATACAAGATCAAAGACTTGGCCCACTCCTCCGGTGACCGGTTTCGATCAGCCTGTTGCAACGGCATTGCCGCGCGAGCATTAGGCCGTAATGAGCCCTTGGTGTCGCTCGGCTTAAACCAACCGCCGAAGGCGCGGGCCTACCTCATCAAATCCATTGCGCAAATAGAAGTTAAGTGTGCGATGCCAATCAGGCTGGCTCGGCGCCCCAACCTCGATACGTTTCCATCCTCGGGCACGCGCTTCCTGCTGCGCATGGTCCAAAAGCTGCTGCGCAACCCCTTGAGACCTCATGTCAGGGCGCACGTAAAGTTCAGAAATCTCTCCAAATTTTCCACCAGCATAGATTGCGGCGCACTCGTTCAGCGTCATTACACCAACTGGATCGTCATCTGCATATGCAATAGCTGTAATAACGCTTGAGCCTGCAAGAATAACCTCTGCGACTTCGGTAACACCCTCTATTGCTGGAGGTTTCCCACCTGAAAGTTCATCAAGAAGCGCGTGTACAAAACTAGAAACTATCGCGACATCTTTGTCCTGCGCGGCTTGAACAGAGATCTTTATCATTGATTTGCTTTTCCCAGATTACTAATGAAAACTTCATGTTGCTCAAATTTGATCAAATTTCAACATTCGTCGCAAATCTGAAATATTGGACGGCAGCAAAATCCCGCCCCCTGTGAATTTGCCCCTTCGAAAATGCTGCGCGGTTCACGAATGGCCGAACTCGCCGCCGCACCGCGTCATGGAATTTCGTGCTTGTGCAAAATATTTGCCGCTGCGTGCGCGCGCAGCATGAAATCAAAATGACCGCCATGGGCTCTGAGCAGTCATTCGCCGCAATCTGATTTAATGTCTGCTTTAATCCAATACCTAAAGCGGAGACATGGTGCCAAGGGGAGGGGTATTGGACCAGGCTCCTTGAACCTATTTTTGGAGTTATTTCAACTAAGTGTGCCCGCTCGTGCAACTTCATAATTTGTGTTATAATATAACACTCATATAGGGGTGTTTGTTATGATAGCAAAAGGCAACGTCACGATTGGTTTAGAGACGCGTTTCGGGCCTAATTGGCCCGGTGTCCGTTGTGGCGCAAGAACTGCGGCTGGAGGTAAGTGTCAGCGTCCAGCAGTGAAGCGAACAGGCCGATGTACGAGGCACGGCGGCAAATCGACGGGGCCTCGCACGCAAGCTGGTCGGGACACAATTGCTGCTTTGCACACTACGCACGGACGATTAACAAAAGAAAAACGTGAGGCTGCCAGGAAGCGTGCTGAGGTAGGCCGTAAGGTCCGCGCAGAGGTAAAGCAGATTGAAGCAAGTTTGATTGAGCAAGGTCTACTCTGCCGTAGTTGGCGCCAAAACTGGAAACTATAGCAGCGGTCCAAGGCCCACGGACCTGGGAGTGGGGGGTTACTGTGCCGCATCCACATGCTAGTAAATAAAAGATCAAAGGGGGTACCCCCTTAAAATGGGGCCATGGTCCATGGCCCACGGTCCTTTAGTATTGGCCAGACAAATTCATTCGGGTGTAATTTCATTTGGTTTTTTGACCTTGTGTAACACCGCTGTGCGGCCCTCACGCCTTTCCACCCAATAGCCCTCGCACCGCTGATCAATCTTCTTCAGAACCCTTGATCTCTGATCATGGCTCTTGATCCCTGCACAGTCCCAAGCCTTGAGTGAAAGTTCCAACGAGTTAAGTGCTGGCGTTGTCATTTTCATGAATGCCTCCGCGACCAAGATTAGTCTCGATGTTGGATCGGGGATGTTACGTTTGATCCATCCAAATGTAACCGGTCCCTTGAGGAACATTGCATCCCGCTTCGCGCGCTGCGCGGCTTTCATACTACTCATAGTAATACCCCATATTTATATTAAAGGAGAATAATAGGATACAGATACGGTGCCGCGGAACGCGCGTAGGTGTCCCGCGGAAACCGCGTCGGTCTACCCTCAAGTCTGAGCTAGGAGGCCCATGATTTGGTCCCACATTTCTTGACCATGCTCGTCCATATACCGGTCCGGGAACCGAACAATCTCTTCGTCAACTTTGCAAATTTTCCCGTCGCCCAAGACGGCCTCACTTGCTTCCGACATGCAGTGTTTCAACTGAGCAACATCAGCATCAATCTGAGAGATGGGTGCTTCAATCAGAAGTGCATCATGAATTGGCGCACATAATTTTAAACCATGCTGAATGGCTAGGCAGCTGGCGATGCGCAACATTTCTGCTCCGTGGCTCTGCATTGGGAAGTTAAGAAATGAATTTGCCTTCACCTTCCCTACGGTTGCTTGGATTCGCCAGCCAAAGCAGGTCTCAAGGGGCAGGCCAAGCAGACCTCTTTCCTTGTTTTGATCAGCCCAAGCCCAGAATTTTACATATGTTTCACGATGCTTTTGTAACAGGTCTTGGGCTTCAATTACGTGAATACCTGCGGCTATAGCGACGCCATGCGCTGACATGCCATAATTAACGCCGAGTACAACTTGCTTACATCTGTCTCGAATTACTTTATGAGATTTTTTTGTAGCCCCTAATGGTGCTAAACCTGCTTGAATTGCAAAGCTGATATATGGATCGCCTGATGCATATGCATCCCATAAAAGTTCATCTCCCGATAAAGCGGCGGCAATCGCAATTTCTTGTGAGCCCCAATCCAGATAGGCGAGGGCACTACCCTTTGTTGGTTTAATCAAGCCCCTGATCCACTTTGATGGTCCGAAGATGTAGCGGCTGGTTGAGGGTTGGTTTCTTCCTGTTTTTGACTTGAATGGAGAAAGTAATGTGCGATTGCGGCCATCGCTACCAACCGCTAACTTATTCAGCTTCAAATCTGACAAGGTTGCCCGTAATTCCCTAAGTGGGCGCACTCTTGGATCGCGCCTGCTCATGTCTTTGAAAGTATCACTATCCAATTTTAAGCGGCCTGACTCTAGACGCGGCCACGCAATATTATGCTCGAACAAGAAATTGTCGAAGCGTGCCTCCTTGAAAGAGCCTCCCTCAAAAACGCCAAAATCAATATCCACGCCTTCAATCAGCTTGGCCTTCAAGTTAGGCCAATCGTCCTTCAATCGGGATAGTGTATTCTGGTCTATCGGTATTCCATTATATTGCATGGTCGCAATTGCACACATAAAACGGCCGCGCATTAGAGCCTGACCGAGCAGGTTAAAAGACCATTTCTCGTGCTCTAAGAGTGCTTCAAAAAGCGCTTCTTGACCAACAACATCCTCCTCGCAGTAGTCCAGTATGTTTTCTTGTTCAAAATCAGTCCAGGGCCCTCCTTCCAAAATTAAGGCACGCATTTTTTCCTTAGCGTCGGGGACAAAGTGATCGAGCCCAAAATACTTTAGCGCGCCCACTAGACCGTTACCGTATGGGGGCTCCGCTCCATTGGTTAAGCGTCGAAACTCTGCAAATGGATCAATGAGATTCTGTGGCATTTCCCATTTAAGAGTTTTGAAGCATTGCATTTCAGCTGAAGCGAAATATGCAAGCACCAGCGTATTAGAACCGATGTCGAACGGCGCTTCGCGCATACGTAATAGCTCAGTCTGCCAGTACCGTTGCGTTAGTCCACTCTTGATATCCTTAACAACCAAACAGACTACAGTGGGGTTTTCTCCATCAGCTCCGTAAAACTCGAAGTCGATGGAGAGGATGCGCTCGTATGGAAGCGCATCCGTGCAATCATATATCAAAGTTCACCACGCAGTTTGCGTAAAGCAGGATGATCCCTATCTGCAATTAGGTGACTTTTGCCAAAAGCGATCTCTATCATTTCTGCCAAGGATAGTTCCGGCCAAACGGGCTCTGGTATATCCCCAACCGCCTCCACTGCCTCGTATGCGGCTATGGTTCGATTGGATGACATTCGAAGCCAAGTTGTTTCAGCTAGATCTGCGATCTGCCGATGACTCTGGTTATACGTATTTTCTGGCCCATCAGTCGGGGGCAGAGGAACAGGCCATAAAAAATTATTGCCCTGGCGATCAATCGCAAGCCGTAATTGAACAGTTTTTAGTTCGTTGCCAGCCAAATGAGCAATTTCCGGATAAACAATATAGGGCCTATCATCCCCTTCAATCGTCAACAGCCCACATTCTGCGCGGTTGGTATCCGCTGAATTACACCTTACAAAGGCTTGTTTTGTAGGTTTGCGGACAGGAATTGTTGTGATCAACTTTCGCGTTATATTACCGCCACCGCTGTTTGAAGAAATCCTAAATCGCTCAGGATCGAAAGGGTTAGGTTTTTGATGCGTGTCTACCTTATCAGTCATGACTGGCCCTCCATACGGTCCGCGAGCCATCGCTCAATTTCTGCACGGACCCATGCAACGCGATTGGCACCGATGCGTTTGCGCTTTGGGAATTCACCTTGATCTTCCAGGCGATATAAATGCGCACGACTGTATGGAACACGCGCATCGACCTCGGGTGCGAGCATAAGCTCAGATTGCAAAACATGCTGTTTCATCGAATGTCTCCTTTTTCTTTCGAATAAGAGGAGACTGCATCAGGTCACTTCCTGAACGTGATGGGGGGTGTCCAGGAAATCAGGTAAAATCTTTCAGACGGCGATATCTGTGGTGTTTAACCAAATCTTCTATCCCTGGAATATGGACGCTCAATGGGGATTTGCTTTTCGTTAAATCGAAGTCATGGTCTTGATCATGATTATCAACCATCTTGGCTAGTTTCTCTTTTGTACCGACACCAATTATAGTTCTAGCATCAGTAATTAGTTGGTTCAGGCGATCTTCGTCGTTATTTTTCCCGTAATACGTCCAAAGCACCAAGGCGGCTGCGCGAAGATAGTGCTGCTGCACGCTTAATTTCTTACCAATTTTTCGTCCACCTAATGTCTTCGCGGTAGGCCCTCCGTGCAGCGCGTCAACGTGTAATCCAAAAAGTTCCAAATTAGCTCGAGCGTAGGCTTCGCTCTCATTTCCTTCAAATGCTGCTATGAAGCTTTGGATCGCTGAATATTTCATCAATTCTTCGCGATGTTCACCTTCTGACAGATTGAGTGCTGCAATATCAATTTCCTTAAATAGGTCCCGAATTTGTCCTATCTGCGAAGAGATAACTTGTTCTGAGATTGGTGATTGAGCAGGCTTAGGCCCTTCTGCTTGGCGTATTTTATGCGTTAATTTCATGCATAGGACGCCCACTTCGTTGAGTTTGCTCAATACCTCACTCATTCTGGAAACCTGATCTAATTATCTTCTGTAAGCCTGCACCCCACTGTTCCATGGCATCCCGCTTTTGGTCCAAATAATCAAAGCGATCATAATAGACGCTGCCGACGTCAACGAGTGCATGGCCTTGCAACCTGTTGCGCATTTCAAGAGAGATGCCCATTGATCCGGCTAATGTCTTGAATGTCCGGCGGAGATCGCGTGCTGAGAAGGATGGCATGCCACTTTGCTTTACAAAGACAGATACGGGTTTTGTAAGGCTATCGTACCGACGGGGGCCGCCTGTACTTCGTGCAGGAAATAAGAACCGTGGATCGTGGGTCGTGGCTCTTATTTCTTCCAGTAGTTGGACATGTAAGTCAGTCACAGCAACGATATGCGGCTCAGACGTTTTCCCGCGTGTTTTCCGTCGTTCGCCCTGGATCGTCCATAGTCTTTTTTCAAAATCAAATTCGTCCCATGTTGCGTGCAGAACTTCTTCCACACGCTGACCACTGGCCAAGATGAACTTTAGCGCAAGGTGCATCTGAGGCGTCAGTAGATCCGTGTTCCATAGTTCTCGGACCTCGGCCTCCGATAAGGCCCGCTGACCTTTGGGTTTACGTGCAAGTGTTCGCTTGATGGTAGCAACGGGATTGTGTTCGATATTAAATTTGGGTGCTTTACCGCGCCATCGCGTCATCGATTGCGCGTGGATGCCAAGTTCGAATGCTGCTCTTAAATAGGCGCGCACGTTATCCGAATGCACCTTAGCACCACGCTGCGCGATTGCTGCGAGGACATCTAAAATATCATCTCTGGAAACGAGATGAGCAGGGCGCGATAAGAGATATGACGGAATATCCTTGCCCTTGATACGCTTAACCTCTTTCGCCGTGCGCTTCCCATCTTCGATCAGGTCAGCAATGTATAAATCCAGCAAATCACCTAACGTGCCTAGGGACCGTTGTTCGATATTGTGAGCGATTGCCTGTTGTTTTTCACGAGCAAGATCAACACCGTTATCAATGCGCCCACGATACTCTAATGCTAGCCTTCGGGCATCAGCGAGTTTAATGCTTGGATATCTTCCCAAGCTGACTTGTTTTCGCTTCCCGTCTTCTGGACTTGTGAACGCTAAAAAGAAACTCTTCGCGCCTGAAGGGGCGATTGTCACGCCAAATCCGCGGACGACAGAATGAGTATCCCGCAGGCGATAAACAGTATTTTTAGGTTTTGCGTCTCGAATTCGTTTATCTGTCAGCATTATTGCCGCTTTATTGCTACGTTATGAATGATACTTAAGGGTATTTCATGATGCCTCATCAAGCAATTAAAAATCTATGAAAACCATAAAAAGTCATAAAAACAGCAATTTATGAGATATTATGCGATATGGTGCTATATTATTACCACCTCACTCATAACCTGAAGGTCGTAGGTTCAAATCCTACTCCCGCAACCAAGTCTTTCGATAGTATTGCAAATGGCCGCCCTCTGGGTGGCTTTTTGCGTTTGTTCGGGTG
>Ga0209630_10004785_pt1 | contig 11741 bp, 14 predicted proteins | sample COG_01_FD_184745 | JGI IMG/M metagenome (GOLD analysis project Ga0209630, IMG submission 184745) | Pelagic Microbial community sample from North Sea - COGITO 998_met_01 (SPAdes) (version 2) | ecosystem: Environmental > Aquatic > Marine > Neritic zone/Coastal water | place: Helgoland, sampling... | reverse complement strand
TGTTTATATGATTTTGTTGTACAATCTCTTACGAGTTGCATGTGAATTTCGTGTTGTTTCATTTGTGGTGAAATTGAATGTCTTAATTTACTAATTAAATAATTACCTGATGTGTATTCTATTTCTTCATTATCATGGTCTATACCAGTAATGGGTATGTTTATGTGAACCATATCACCGACTGTCATCTGTGTATTACCATTCATACTTATATTTATAATTCCACCATTATTTAACTCACACATTTTTGCCTGTCTTTCTAGTATCCAATCTTGTGGTCTTGATGCTCTTAAATCACCATCACCATAATGTTGTTTATCATTTACAAGACCACATGTGGGATGAACTTTTACATTACTGTTTGCAAATGAACCAAAATCTTTATCTGATATCATTTGTGGATTATAAATTGGTTTTGCATTTGGCTCTACTCTTTCATGTTTATCAAAATCTCTAAAGTAGTCATAGTTATAAGTTTTATAAGACTTGTTATAAATATCGTGTGTTATTAAATTAGACCCTAGCATACCGCCTACAATATTAACAGCCAAATCATTATTAGCACCAAAAGAATGAGATAATACTCTTTTAAGACCTTGACCAACTTTTGTTTCATTATTTTCATTGCGAGGTGTCAAATAGTCATCATCACCATCTTTATCTCCAGCATTAAGTCTAGCAACCGTGCCCTGCATATAAAGACTTTCTAAAGAAGTAAAATTAAGACCATTCTTATTTTCAAAAAATAAGAAGTGTGGTGGTAAATTTAAACCCATATTAGCAACTGCTTCTCTTTTGAGCATATTAATTAAAGTATATGGATGTACATTTGGTGAAACAATTCTTCTTATACCTTGAGTTGGTCCAATATTTAAACTTTGTGAACTGCCTAATTGATTTTTAAGCACATCAAAAACAATATTGTCAATACTGTCTGTATAACTTTTAGAAACTCTAGTTTTTAAATTTCTTATAGAATCTTCTGTTGAAATATCTAAAGAATAACTTTGTGCGCCAGTTGATATATTATCTCTAGCCACTATTGAATGAAGTATAAATCTTTTTTCTATAACACTTTCTTTAGTTGGATTTTCTTGTGGGGTAGAACATTTAAGCTCAATATATTCTTGACCTAATATTGGTAATTTTTCAATTAAGTTTAATGTATCAACAATTATTATATTACCTGTAAATGCTGAGCTAAATATATCTTCAAATAAATTTATCTCTACTACTATACTAGATAAATCAGCACGAACACCTTCTGATGAATATATTCTAAGATATTCTAAATTTGTTTCTCCAGCATATTGTACTTGTGATGATGTTGCCATTATATATTTGATTCACTCATTAAAGACTGGTACTCCGTTACAAATTGACCAATAAAAGATGGGTCTAATAATCTTATTTTTCTTCTATCATCTTGTAGTTTTTGTTCATGTTCATAGTTAGTAATTAAAGTTGCTGTTGGATAGTCTGTATTACTCGTACCAATATTAATCTTAATATCAGTATCACCTGATTCTTGTGATATCTCATAATGATGTACTGCATCAGCATCAGAATATTTGTCTTTCATGTATTGCTGAAATTGTCCCTCTGACATTGGCCAATCGTGATATCTATCTGTGATATCATTCACCAACATGATTATCCAATGATATTCAGAATCACCATACAGTCTATGTGAAAGAGATTCTGGTGTTTCACCACTTTTTACATCATAAGTATCATAAAGTAAAACATTAGTTCTTACTCTTGCTCTTAATGCAACACGCCTTAATAGATTAGTTACATCTTTAAATTTATAATCACCTACTGAATCGTAAGGTATAACAGGAAAATTATCATCAAAATACATATTAGAAACCCTCGAAAATTCTTTCTCTTGTTATTGTTTCCATTTCTCTGAATTGAAGACTAATTTCTGTTTCAACAATCGGAGCACCTTCATTATTTCCTTTAAATGCTTGAAACTGTGTGCCACCATATTTAACAGTTAAATTTTCTAATACACAAGTTGATATTTTATTTAAGTATTGGTTTTCATCACCTTGATACATATATTTAATATCAAATGTATTTGGTATAACCATTCTTCTACCCATTTGATAATCACCATCCAATTCAGGTAACATGTTTGCTTTAAACGCAAGTATAATTGCTCTAATTTCTTCAGCTTCTTCTTCACTTCTTGGCGTCATTTTAAATGTGTAATTAAATTTTCTTTTTTCTAAACCTTGAAACGCAACTTCCATGCGATTAGAATAAACTTTACCCTCTCTCATTGCATATAATTCTTTGATACCACCCATACCAGGTAACACACCTAATGTTGATGTTAACATTGTAGCTAACATTACCTTTAAAGGGTCATCCATATTTGCTACAGTATCTCCCATGTCACCAATTCTATCTTCACTATATGCTGCATATGCTTCTAACACGCTATCTGCTAGAGCTCCGATTGGTTCATCTTTATATCCAGCACCATATGTTACTTCTACCGTACTAGGCATGTACATAGAGATTGAAGTTTTTAATCTTCTTGTTGCTTTTCTTTTTACATTCATACCCCTATATCCATACTGTTGGTGATGCTTACCTATGGCTTTTCCAAAGTAATTTGCTGTAACTTGATTATAACCTGGCGTTGTTCTATCAACAGTAGTATATTTTTGACCATCTATTGTACCTGAATCAGTTATCCCGCTTGCTTGTTCATAACCTTCTATTAATTGTTTATATTGGTCAGCTCTTTGTTTTTCGTATCGGGCTGCTCCATCTGCAGTTTTACCTGTAGCAAGCGTTATGTGGTTTGGTATACCTCTGCTACTTGCTTCGGTTAAAACAGATTTATCTCCTGCGGCCTCAGGTTGTCTAGTTCCAAATGATAATTTAGCATTTTCTTGTTCATTAATATAAAAGAGTATGTAATGTCCTTGATTACCAAGACCTGGTTGTTGTTCTACATCTAGAGGAAAACTGCGATGTTCGGGGTTTAGATTAGTTCTAATTAATTGGCCTAAAATACTAGAATTACCAAAACCAGGTATTCCTCTAACTATATCTCCAACACCACCAACAACTTTCTTGTATACTCTATCTTTTACTTGTGATACTATTGCTTTACCGAAGTTAAATCCCATGTCTAAATAATCCTATATAATTTAAAGTATTTATAACGACTATGACATATAAAGGAAAGTTTAAACCCAAATATCCTATCAAGTATCAAGGTGATATCAAAGAGATAGTGTATCGTTCATCATGGGAATTAAAGATGATGAAGTACTGTGATACTACTAAGTCTATCATAGAATGGGGTAGTGAAGAATTAGTCATTCCATATGTATCACCGTGGGATGGTCGTTATCATAGATATTTCCCTGATTTCTATATCAAAGTTCGTACTAAAAATGGTAGTATCAAGAAGTATATCATTGAAGTTAAACCTAAGAATCAATGTACACCACCAGAAAGGAATCCTAAAAGAAGAACAGGTGTTTGGTATAACAAAGTCAAGACATGGGGTATAAACAAGGCCAAATGGAAGTCAGCAACTGAATTTTGTCTAGACCACAACATGGAATTTAAGATACTAACTGAAGACCATCTAAATCCTAGTTAATTACTTATGGTCTAGATATAACTGTCTAAAAATGGCATTAGGTACTATTGATTTACTACCTGATATTAAACTGCTACTATTGACAGAAGCATCAATATTGCTATTTGAACTATACATATTGACAGCAGGTACTCTAAAGCTAAACTTTTTGCCCTGAAATGATGCACCTTCACTACCCGCCTTTGTATCAAAGGAAATACTATTATTTCTTCGCATATCCTCTATGCTATTACCCAGCAGAAGATTTCCCAATAATCTTGGTCCCGCAAAGACCCCATGAAACGGGTCATAATATCTCATATATATTTCTTTTTCAAATGCGAGTTTATCTTTTACTGCTTTCTCTCTCTCAGCATCTGATTTATAACTAGGGTCGGCATCAATTTCTTTTTTTATTTCATCTGCTCTTCCCTCAGCAAACTGAAACCCAAAAAATGCGCCTATTTTTTTTGCAACAAAAAAAGTAACTTCAGCCAAAGTCATAAGTGCGGGTATAAGTACATCTTTTATTACTGAAATTAAGAAGTTCACAATGTTTTCTGCAACTATAACAGATTGAGCAATTATATTACCTATATTTGGTTTAATGCTTTTCCAATAATCACTATCTAAAAACTTGAATATTAAACCTATTGTTAAAAGCACAGCTGCAGTTTTAAGAAGAAATCCAAATGTGCTAGTTAATGCATTAAAACCACTTTTAAGTATACCACCTAACTTTGAAAAACCTCTTGATAGAAGACCAGCTTGGTCTTTTTTATCTTTTTTATCTTTGCTAAAGAAATTAGCGATTTTCTTTCCTAGACCCTCTGATAATTTTCCTTGTTTTATCATTCTTTTAAGAACTTTTGCTCTTGTTAAAAGTCCTTTACCCAATAATTTTTTAGTATCTCTAGATATTTTTGCTTGTGCTAGACTTGGATTTTTTAAACCTGTAAACCCTCTTAAAAAGTTTTCTTTAAAGCTTCTTCTAGATTCCATGGCAAGTTTTTTTTGTAATTCTGCCGCATCCTCTGCCGTTTCTTTATCAAATTTATGACCTTTTATAGTTAATTGTTTTCTATCTGCATCGTTTTTTAGGAGCTGCCTCGTACCAGGAGCATCTCTTTCTTCTTGCTTTTTTCGAGATGCTTTTTCTTCTTCGAATCTTCTTTCAGCATCTTTCTTTGCTTTTTCATAATCTTCCATACTTTTATATGAAATGGTAACCAATTTTGCCATCATTCCATATAAAGTATCACCTTCAGGTGGTCTTCTTGAAATAGCTCTACCTTTGGCATCTCTAGGTACTTTAACTGTACCTATATCATCTACAACAGCTTCAGCAAATTTTTTATCTTGTGCCATTTCTTTTTTAGAAATAACAAGAGAAGCAAGCACCTCTGCTTGATTTTCTTTGAATGCTTTAAATAGGTTGGGTTTACTCTGTTCTGCTAACTGTTTGTTAGTTTCATTTAATTGAAGGTTTATTTGTTGTAAACCTTTCTTTATTCCTTCATTATCGAATTCTGTTTCTGATGCCATTACTTTTTACTCGTTCCTGTGTATAGTCCAAACCATGCAGCACCAGCACCAACTACAATACTGACTAAACCAGATTGTTCCATTGTAGGAGCTCCAAGATTCATATACCATATAACTACTTTGTAAAGTAATACAATATAGACTGTTAAGAATAGTCTAGGAAATATTCTCCATGCATCTACAGCTCTTGCCATATCTATCCATGACTGATATTTGTTTTTACTAGAATTAACAACATTAGTGTCTACTTCTAACTCTATGTTTACTTTTTTAGTTTCAATTGGCATGTTTTGCATTTTCCTTTTCTATTCTTTCGTTTTCTTCTTTAATATGTTTTTCTAGTAATCCTAAATAAACATCTCTTTCCCATGGTATCATATCTTCTAACTCTGTTAAAGAGTATTTATGATGTTGCATGAGTTGAAAGTTTGTTTTATAGTAACTTTCTAGGCTTTCGTGAGAAAGCCCTATTCTAAAAAACTTTCCAGGCCCTCTATAACAATTTCACTTTCTATCTTAGTTTTGGGATTTGTTATTTTTGTAATATGTCTTAATCTTGGCATAGTTTCAAAAAATTCATTAACCTTATCAAATTGTTCTGAGCTCATACTTTCAAAAAAATCATTTAAATCTTTTTCTGTCATATCTGGTCCATTGTAAATTTTTTCTCCATGATGTAATTCTTTTACACATTTATTAATGATTTTAAATAGTTCCATTGTAGATGAATCTTTTAATAGTTTCATATCTTCTAAAATAGGATATTGCATAACTAATTTAATATCATCATTTACTTCTATAATATTTGTGTGTTGTTCATCTATTTGCACTTCAACTTCATCTATGTCGATATCCACTGGTGCCTGTGTTTCTTCATCATCTGGGCAAATTAAAGTTACATTAATTTTTGACCCAACAGATTTTGCTCTTATTTTTAAAAACAAATACTCAATGTCGAACATTGGTAAACTTTCTACATTTAATTTGTCAAAAGTACATCCACTTATAACACTTTTTAATGTGTCAAATAATTCATTTTTATTTTCATCTTGATTAACCAAGATTAATAATTTTTGTTCTTTTACTAAGAACGGTCTAAATTTTATCTTTTCACCTGATGACGGTAATGTCAAACTGTAAACAGGTGTTTCTAATTTTGGTAAAGCCATAATTATTCATCCTCTAATTTATTATATAATTTATTATCTATAAGTTTCTTAAAACTTTAGGTATCCTTGAAAGTAAATTTCTTTCTATTGCGCTGCCTATCAAACCAAGTGTTGATTCTATTTTTTTAGGTATAGTGCTTCCACCCTCTAAAATTTCCCAATATCTATAAGAAAAAGTAATTTCCATTGTTGCTAATTGATTTCTTTGGTCTCCACTTAATTGTAAATCTCCTATTACTTTAGGAAATGCTTCTTGAAGTCTTATACCATACTTCCTTTCATTTTTTTCGTTTAGTAAATACACATCAACTTGACCAACATAGTTATTATAATAGTTTACACTAAAGTCTGCTTCTGAAACTGCGCTTCCTTGCCATGCTTCAAAGAATCTTCTATCTTGACCATTTGAATTTAACATAGTAAATTGTGCTTGTATATCAGCATAAGTAGGGGTACCAGTTACAAAACTTCTTGATGGGCCCATTAAACTATTGTCTTCATATTGAGTTACTGTTCTGCCTGGCATATTAACAGTATTACATTTTAATGATATATTTCTATTTGTACCATCTTTAGAAAATTCACCTAATGCAAGAGCTGATGCTGCATGCATACCCTCAGGTCTAGTAAGACTTTTGGGTGGTTGTATTACCACTTCAAAACGAGCTGACCTAGCATAAGAATCTTCTTCATGAAGAATACTTAAAAATTCTCTTAGCACTCCTTGTGAAGAACCTCTTAGTGTTTTAGTTGCCATTATATCATTCCTCTTGATTTTGCAAATATATGACTGTCAGATTGTTTTTTAAATCTCTGTACAGGTAATAGTGTTGCCACCATAAATTCATCTGCTTCTACTTTTCTAAACTTAGTTCTAACATTACTTGCTAAATATCTTTTTAAACAAGGTTTGATTAAGTCTATCCTTTTTAAATTACTATAATTTACATTTAAATTAGTAGATTTATCAAACTTATCATTATTACTATAATCCACTAGTCTATCTAATAATCTAATTCTTATAGGCATAGACAGATAGTGCATATTGATTCCTAAAAACCCATTACTATATTCTTCAATAGGTAATACTAAAGGAAATGTATCATAGTATGGTAATTTCTCTTTTAGTTTAGGGTCATATACAAACATATTTAGTAGACCAAAGGTGGGTGTTGAAGTTCTTTTACCATCACGAATCAAATCAGCAGACTTCGGTGTTCCAAATTCCTTGATTTTATCACGAAACCATTGGGTTGATTTAGGTCTACCACCTGCTGCCTTTAAGACACTTTGGATATATTTACTTCTTGCCATATATGTATTTATAAGGATTGTATAGAATTATACAAGAAAAGTGCCCCTATAGAATAGAGGCACTCCATAGATTACTCAGCTAGTTTTTCAAAATATGCTAATGTATCATCTTCCTCAACTACAGGTGTTTCCACTTTTGTAGCCACAGGTTTTGTATCAACTTTAGGTTTTGCAACAGGTGCATCATCTAAATCATCAGCAACATTACCAACTTTTACAGTGCCAGAAAGGACTGCATCTAGTCTGGTCTTTAACTCATCATAAGATTTAAAGTTTGATGATGCAGTATACTCTGCAAGAGAGTGTTGTGCTTTCCAAACTTTATCTGCTTCACCATCATCCTCAAAAAGTTTTGATGTGTCTTCAAACTCTGATTTATCATAGTTCCAATAACCATCTACTTTTCTGATTTTTAATTTGAAGTTAGCACCTTCCCAAAAATCAAATGGGTTGATTGCCTTTTCATCTTCAAACTCTGGTGACATTGCTGCAGTTACCTTATCAAAGATTTTCTTTCCATAACGGAACAAGAATACTTTACCTTCGTTCTCTGGGTGTTTCGTATCACTTACTATGTAAATGTTCGAGAAGTATTGTAATTTTCTTTTCTGTTTACGAGCTATCTCTTTGTCAGATTCTAAACCTGTGTTCCATAATCTAGTGTTATGTTCAGATACAGGGTCTTTCTGATTGAGTGTTGTTAGAGAGTTTTCAATATACCATTGACCTGTTGGGCCTTGAAAAGCGTGATTCCACACTTTTGCCCATGGTAGGTCTTCGCCTTGAACGGCTGGTAAAAAACGAATTACTGCATATCCATTGCCAGACTTATCTAGCTCTGGTTTCCACAGTCTTTCATCTACATATGATTTTTTCTCTTGGGGAGCAGATTCACCTTTTGCTGCGTCTAGCAACTTATTAAGTGACCCACTACTTTTTAGACTATCTAATGACATATATTTTCTCCTTATGTTATTATATTTTATCGTATGTTTATTTGTGTATTTTTCAATACATAACTATTTATAATAGTTATCTGTGCTACTTTAACAGGTAGCACAGATATTGTCAAGGTATTATTTATCATTAACCAATGATATTATTAGCCTCTTTTCTTAAAAAAGGGTCATTTACTTTTTGTAAGAAATGTTGGACATTTTTATTACCATGAGATAACATATTTTTTGTATTACCTCTGATTTTCTTGTGATTTGACACTAACTTACTGTATAATAAATTTAGGAATATAAACTCCATATTTTTAACCTTACCAGTCATTGCCATGTTACTGAATTTAAATGCCTCTTCATTTTTATATGGATTATCATCAGAACAACTCCACTTTATATGGTCATCAAAAAACTTGTTCAACTCTTTTACTAAAAAAGGTGGTTTATAGTTTTTCTTAGATTTACTACTTTCATAATCTTCTTTTTCACTTGGTTTGATACCAAAAAGAGATTGGTCTGTTGTAAATGATTGATAAACACTTGCCAGACTAAGTAACACACTATTCATTAAAACTTTTTCACCAGTATATTTTGTGTTTCTTTTAATTGTTTCTAATGCATGTACAATATTGTCCTTACCATATTTTTTAAATGCACCATTTGAAGTACCACCATTCAAATATTGAATGGAAGATATCTCTAACCAATTATCAGATTTTTCTACTCCTCTTACTTGCATGATACCATTGTAGTTTAATTTATTTTCTTTTAGAAAATTAAAAAGGTCTACAAAGTGTGGTTTTCTTGCAGTTAGTCCAGCAGAAAATCTTTGTTTTTCAGTTTGTGAGTTTCTGTCTTGACAATCAGTTAGGTGACTATCACCTTCATTCATTTTAAAATATTCTTCATTTAGATATTTATCCGAAATATCATGAAACTTAATCTTAAATAGATGTTTGGTAGATGTTCCTTTATTGGCAAGTTTCTTCATCACGAATCTATGATTACCTCTGTTCTTTACTAGATACAAATATGTTTTATCATTTTTTTTGATAAACCTTATTTTACCATGAAGAACATCAGCATCATCTTCATTCCAGCCTTTAACCTCTATGTTACCATTTATTGTCTGATTTAGATTATTGATACATTTATCATAATCTACCGAACTAACTCTATCATAACCATCTTTTTTACTACAAGATGACCAGATTTGATTATCTTCTACTACGCAGATGTAAGATTTATCTTTATCATCTATTGGATTATGTTTTTTGATTACTTGTTCTAGTGTATTAAAACCAGAGTAATCAGAATTATCAGACCAACTAGGTAATTCTAATAGTGTCTTTTCATCATATTTCTTATTAAATATTTTAGAATTAGACACAAGGTCTGTAAAGTGAGGTGTTTTTTGGTCGTGCGTGACCAGCGTATATGTTTCCATTTTCATTACTTTTCTCCGTTAAGATTTATAATCTAACACACGCATTTCGGTGTTAGTCCAACTATTTATAATAGTTATATGCTACTATACTAGGCCTGACAGAGTTTGTCAAGGTCTTTGTAGGTAATACTTTTAACATTATTGCATACTAAAGGACTAGCATCTTCCTTTACAACCCAATAAAATTGTGTTTCTGGGAAGTCTTTAAATATTTGAATTAATTGTGTAGTCCAATTATCAGTATTGAATCCTTTTGATGTTTCTGATAAGTAATTCTTTGTTCCTTTGTATATGTTATTAATAGGTTCATCATATTCACTTAGGTCAAATCCTAACATGTACACTTCATCATCACCTTCTTGACATGCTAAATACATGGCAGTTGCACCTGCACACCATTCTCTAGGATACTCAATGTATTCAACACTATCATTTTCTTTCAACCATGTAATATATAAACCCACATTTGTATAACATTTATTCTTACAATCTTCTTTATCTAAATGAGGAAACTGATTTATCATTTCTTCATAATTTTTTTCTGCAGTTTCTCTTTCTTTACCTTGAACCACGCAAGATGCAATATCACCTTTTTCTGTTTCATGTATATCCATAGGTGTATAATTCATTTTTAAAAACTCTGGGTCAAAATCTTCTAGTATTGCCCAATCAGCAAAATGACATCTATTTTCTATTGCATAGTCAGATTCATATATTTCTTGTTGTACACCATAATCTATTGCAACAAGATTATCCACAACGGCATCTCTATATATTGCATTACAGCCCCATGTAGTAAATCCCTTATATTTTTTAGTTATATCCCAAACCTGTCTAGATTCGCCATTTCCATAAACTAGTGATTTCATGATAATTTAATGTTTGTTATTTTAGAAGTACCAAATCTATTTTTTATATCTTCTTTTGCTTCTTTTTCAGTTAAATTTTTACATGCGTAAACATATGTAGGTTTACCATCTATTTTTAATGTATATTTTTTGTATTGTGTTTCTTCTGTCATAAACCTACCTCTATATATCTTTCATGTATTATTAAATACCAATCTGTAAAAAAATGATAGTGTAAAATACCAACAAGTAGTATTAGTGAACCTACTATATTAACAACTATCAATGACCAGTCTTTCCATATCCAACCCACTATTAACCAACCTGTAATACCTGTAAACTGAAAATACATATTATATGGATACATGTTAAGTGCTGTTGTTGCAGCTCCTATAATCAAGACTATACTTGAAAACCATTTAATCCACCAATCTAATTTATCAGGTCTATTCATTCATCAATCCTTTTAATATTAGTTTAAAACTCTTAGTATCAAATTTAAGAAATGAGTTATAGTTATTCATAAGTTTATAAACATCTTTCCACGCATAATCTTCTTCAAGTTTAACATTCCATACTTTATGAAACTGTAATATACTATTAAGTATAACCATACTTTCTAATGATACTCTTTTACCAAGATATTCTTTTAATAGTTTAGGATGTTTATTGGCAGATACTGCTATTAAATCTTTGTCTAATATTGATTCAATCTCTGATTTAAATGTATAACTTAAACTTTGTATCTTTCTTTGCCATTGTATATAATTATCTTCATCAAATTTACCCACCCAACCTTTTGGATGTACTAAGAAATTAGCTAGTAAGTAGTCTTGTATATCTTGTTTACTTTTA
>Ga0209630_10004782_pt1 | contig 11749 bp, 20 predicted proteins | sample COG_01_FD_184745 | JGI IMG/M metagenome (GOLD analysis project Ga0209630, IMG submission 184745) | Pelagic Microbial community sample from North Sea - COGITO 998_met_01 (SPAdes) (version 2) | ecosystem: Environmental > Aquatic > Marine > Neritic zone/Coastal water | place: Helgoland, sampling... | reverse complement strand
CGCTATCGCCAACGGCGACATTGTGCAGGTAGCCGCAAATGGCACCATCACAAAGGTCACTGAGGTTGGTACAAACGCTGCTGCGTTTCCTGCCGGGACTGTTGGTATCTTCCTTGGCTGTTCGTACACTGATACTGTTCGCGGGTTTACCCAGAATAATCAGTGGCCTGCAGGTCAAGTTGCTGCTGATGCTCAGGCTTATATTTGTGATGACCCTAACGCGTTGTTCCAAATTCAAGCTGATGCTGCCGTAGCGCAAACCCTGATGCACAGCAACTTTGCTGTTAATCAGACCCCCCCGGATACAGCCAACGGCAATTCCAGAATCTCTCTGGATGTGGCTACCGCTGCTACCACCGCTACGGTTGCTTTTAAGCTCGTAGATTTCGTTAACGCACCCGGATCAACCGTGGGTGACGCATTTACCGATGTGATTGTTAAGTTCAATCCTTCGTCACATGCGTACACCGCTGGTCTTGGCCTGTAAGGAGATAATCAATGGCTATTTCTCGCGCACAGGCGCTAAAAGAGCTTCTTCCGGGCCTTAACGCCCTGTTTGGTTTAGAGTACGGCAAGTACGAAAACGAACATGAAGCCATCTACGAAACCGAGACCTCGGAGCGTAGTTTTGAAGAGGAAGTAAAACTTTCAGGTTTTGGCGCTGCACCCGTCAAAAACGAAGGTGCTGCTATCTCGTATGATAACGCGCAGGAATCATTCACTGCTCGTTACAACCATGAAACTGTGGCTATGGGTTTCTCTATCACTGAAGAAGCGATGGAAGATAACCTGTATGATTCACTGTCCACCCGCTATACTAAAGCACTAGCTCGCGCTATGGCTTATACCAAGCAGGTTAAGGCAGCGGATTTGCTGAACACAGGCTTCGCCACCTTTAACTCAGGTGATGGCGTCACGCTGTTCAACACTGCACACCCCACAGTATCGGGTGCTACAAACGGCAACCGTCCTGCGGTAGCTGCTGACCTGAATGAAACCTCGCTTGAGCAAGCGGTAATTGATATTGCAGCCTACGTTGATGAACGTGGTCTTCTTATCGCTGCGCGCCCACGCAAGCTCATTATCCCTACAGGTCTTATGTTTGTGGCAACACGCTTGCTGGAAACTGTAAATCGTGTGGGTACAGCCGATAATGACATTAACGCGCTTAACTCAAACGGTTCTATTCCGGGCGGTTATACGGTTAACCATTATCTGACTGATGCAGATGCGTTCTTTATCACTACTGATATTCCGAATGGCATGAAGCATTTTGAGCGTACTTCGATGACAACATCTATGGATGGTGACTTCGATACAGGTAACGTGCGCTACAAAGCGCGTGAGCGTTATTCGTTTGGTGTCTCTGATCCGTTGGGTATCTACGGTTCCCCCGGAGCCTAATTTAGGCACTGGCGACAGTTTGAGAGGGGTGACTTCGGTTGCCCCTTTCTTTTTGTCCAAAGGTGCTGTACTACTAACTTATCCCTGACAGTTACAGTGTGTAACTGACATTTGCCACGACAGGAGATTATCATGGCTAACACAACTTTTTCAGGTCCAATTCGGGCAGGTAATATTAAGAATACTACAGGCACAACTGTAGGCACTGACATTGCTAACGTAGGTTACGTTGTAATGTGTCAAGACACAGTACAGAGTCTCGCAGGTGGCGCTCTTGCAGCGGTTGTAACGGATATCGTAATACCAGCAAACTCTAAGATCGTTAACTGTATTATTGATCTTGTAGCTGCGGCTAACGCAACTACCAACATTAGCGTTGGTGAAGTTGGCGGTAATGCAAACACCATTATCAACACGGTTGCGTCAGGAACTACAGTGGGCGTCAAAGCACTGGGTGCTGGCGGTGGTGGAACCCTAGAATGGGGTAACACTGGTGCATCAGACATTCGTTTGACTGTAACATCTTCTGCTGCCACTAACGCAGGTTCTGTCCGCATTACAGTAATGTATGCACAAGCGTTTAACACTGTAATACGACCTTAAAGGAGTAGCTAAATGGCTGGTCAAGAGGTTAGAGCTTACAACTTTGCAGCAAGCGATACCGCTGCTCTTGTAGGCCCATCACGGGGCAGGTTGCAGGGCGTTTTAGTTAACGCTGCTGCGGCTGCGGCTTTTACCATACGTAGTGGTAGTGCTACGGGTGAGATTATACTTCAGCTAACCCTGCCTGTAGGTTGGAATGATGTATATATTCCCAATGACGGTATACTTGCTGACAATGGTTGTTTTGTCTCTGCCTTTACAGGTACTGGCAATGTAATGACCCTGCTCATAGAGTAGATCGTTATGGCTTCAAAGGGTGAGATGCCGAAGCGTAACAAAAAGAATTTCCGCTCTACTAAGTCTGGAGCGGGAATGACAAAGGCGGGTGTCGCTGCTTACAGACGTAAAAATCCCGGTTCTAAGTTAAAAACTGCTGTTACGGGCAAGGTTAAAAAAGGCAGTAAAGATGCCAAGCGGCGTAAGTCGTTCTGCGCCCGTTCTGCTGGACAGATGAAACAATTCCCCAAAGCAGCAAAAAACCCTAATAGCCGTCTAAGACAGGCTAGAAGACGCTGGAAGTGTTAGGATAAATTATGCCAAAACGTGATACACAGGCTGCACAAGATCGTCGCAAAAACAAAAAAACTGAGAAGCGTCTGTTTGAAGAGTCTCAACGTCTTGAACGTGAACGTATTGAACGAGAAGAAGAGTTAATTAGGCAACAACAGCAACAGGGTGTCTTTAAAGGCGCTAAAGGCGGTATACTTAAAATGCGTAGTGGCGGCAAAATAGATGGTCGCGCTATGCGGGGCAAAACTAAGGGGCGATATGTCTAAAGCAAAGCCTACAAATGCAGCATTGTGGTCTAGGGCCAAGTCCGCAGCTAGAAGCAAGTTTAAGGTCTATCCTTCCGCTTATGCAAATGCTTGGGCTTCTAAATGGTATAAATCCAAGGGCGGCGGTTGGTCAGGCGGCAACAACAAGGTAGCTAAACGTGGCAAAAGCACCAAAAAAGGGTAAAGGCGGTCTTGGCAAATGGTTCGGTGAAGAGTGGACCGATGTTAAGACAGGCAAAGCCTGTGGACGTAAATCTGCTAAAGGTAAGTCCAAGCGTCCCTACCCTGCCTGTCGCCCTAAGAAAGTGGCATCTAAGATAACTAAGTCCGAGGCCACAAAGAAAACTGGGCCTAAACGTGTAAAATGGTCTACTACTGCTAGTGGTAAGAAGAGGACTAAATAATGGCTACAGTCGTACCTGACCTACCTGAGTTGTTTGAAGAAGCCTTTGAACGGGCTGGCCTGCAGATGCAATCTGGGTATGACCTACGCACTATCCGCCGTAGTCTTAATATTTTAACCCTAGAGTGGCAGAACAGGGGTCTCAACCTGTTTACTATTGACTCTGGCACTGTCGATCTGACTGCAGGGCAGATAGATTATAGCATGCCTGTAGATACTATAGATATTATTGAGCATCAGCTACGTACTGGTACAGGTACAAATCAAATAGACACAGCTTTACAGCGCGTTAGCGTGTCTACATACGCACAGCAGACTAATAAGAACACTGTAGGACGGCCCACGCAGATATATGTGCAGCGGCTACCTACAGAAGTAAAGTTCACACTGTGGCCCACACCGGACACTACACAGACTTACAAACTACTGTACTTCCGTCTCAAGGGTATTGATGGGCTTGCGTCAGGTGTTGGGGGAGAAACAAACAGTATACCTCCACGGTTTGTACCTGCACTCGTATCAGGGTTGGCGTTTCACGTAGCCATGAAGAAACCTGAAGCTGCGGCTAGGGCGGTGCCTCTTAGAGAAGAGTATGAGTATCAATTTAAGTTAGCGGCATATGAGGACCAAGAACGTGCGTCTTCTATATTTGTACCGTTTCAAACCTTTCACGGTGGTATGAGATGAGCTACGCGTCTGGTAAACACGCATACGGTATATGTGACCGGACAGGGTTTAGATACCCATTAGAAGACCTTGTATATGAGTTTCAAGACGGGCACCGTACAGGGTTTCGCGTTGGCAAAGATGTAGTTGATCCAGACCAACCACAAAACTTCTTAGGACGTATCCGAGTAGTTGATCCACAATCACTGCTTGATCCAAGACCTGATGCCTCTCCCGGACGCGGTTTATTTGGTTGGAACCCTGTAGGGCACCCCCTCGTACACCTGACAGGACAAGTAGGTAGTGTTACTTTAGACATTCCTGTACCAGAAAGCGATACTGTCACGGGCGTAGCAGCGTCTGGTTCTGTGGGTACTGTTAGTGTACTCGCGGGAAGTAGTGCTAATGTTTCAGTTACAGGTGTAGCGGGAACTAATGCTGTAGGTACTGTAAGCATTACAGCAGTTGATAGTTCCACAGTTTCAGCTACAGGCATAGCAGGCACAGGCGCTTCAGGTGCCGCTACTATAACTACAAATATATTTGCGGTAACGGTAGCCAGCGGCACTAATCCATACGGCACAGGCAATAAGTTCTACATAGATGGCGTTGTTAGTCCGACAATTAGTATTGCAGAAGGTTCTACCTTCCGGTTCGATCAGTCCGCCTCTAGTAATAGTAGTCACCCATTGCGCTTTAGCACTACGGCTAACGGTACGCATGGCGGTGGTTCTGAGTACACTACAGGCGTAACCACATCAGGAACGGCTGGACAAGCTGGTGCATATGTTCAGATAACTGTAGCTAACAGCGCACCAACCTTATACTATTACTGCGTAAACCACAGCGGTATGGGCGGTACGGCTAACACACCATAGGAGACTTGGACATGGCACCTAAAACATCTAAAAGGCCCGTAACACGGGAAGACGCAAAGAGATTAGCAGCAAAACGTAAGCGCGTTAGCGAATCTCCCGGTATGACCAAGCGAATGAACGCTTCTGGTGCTACTGGAAATAAGGGTTCTCGTTTTGGAGCAGAAGAAACTGCTAACATGATGGCTACTGATTCTGCTCGTGGGGGTGTAAACCCAAAAGACGAAAGAGATAGAAAAAGAGCGCAATCATTTTTTGATTCAGTCTTAAAAAAAGCCTATGGCGGAACTATGAAGAAAAAAGGCATGGCTAAAGGCGGTGCTGTAGCCAAGAAGAAGGCTGGTGGCGCTGTTACTAAGAAGAAGGCTGGCGGTGCTGTTACTAAGAAGATGGGCGGCGGCAAGATGATGAAGAAGGGTTACGCCAAAGGCGGTAAGCTGGCGAAAATGAGCAAAGGCGGTAGAGGTACTATTGCTCGCGGTAGCGGTGCAGCACGTCCTCAACGTTTTCGCAAGAACGGCTAATGCCTTATTTGCAAAGCAATATACCGCACTTTAAGTGTTGGGTTCGTCGTGAGTATACGGTCAATCATGAGCGTTACCACGGCGAATTTCTACATGCTATGGTTATTGCTGTTACGACAATGCCTAACAGATGCCTGAGTTTTCAGATTATCTTTACGGGCTGTGAAGCAGACGATACAGACGATGAGAATGTGCATGGCGGGGCTATGTGGGCTAGGATGCCCATAACCGCTTTGGTAGCTGATGAACCGTTTGAAGAGTGGCCCGAGGGTATGGCAGTTCACGAAGCCCAGCCTTGGGACTGCCCTTCTCATACACATGCGGTATATACGCTTGATAGGGCGTCACCCTGTCCGTGGATGGCAAAGATTGCGGGGGAGTTCTTTCCTGCTAAGTACCTATTTACTGTAGACTATACCGACACAGATGTAGCAGATGACCCTGCACAGCATAAACAAGCGCATGTATTACAGCTACTAGATGCAGGTAAGTGGACAGGTAATATAGTGGCGTTACCTAACAACAGAGTACGGGTAACACATCCTGCGTGGTTTGAAACAGGTGAAGGCGCACCAGACTTTAAGCCATCACAACATATACATTATTCTAAATCTGATTTAGACTACACATTAGATGTAACGCAAATATTCGATAACTTGTACAACGAGGATTAAACTTATGGGCAAGATGAAAGAATTGGATATAGAACTTCAAGACTTACGGACAGAGTTTTTTGACAGCCCTGCGTCAGATCAAATGAGTTTTGACCAATTCCTTATTAGAAAAGGCAAGAAAAACCTGTCTAAGCTGGCCGCAAGCAAAAGAAGCAAGGGCGGTAAAATAGATAAGATGGGTAGTGGCGGTGTGTGCAGAGGAATGGGCAAGGCTCGTGGGGGCAAATATAGGATCGTCTGATGAATTATACTGAGCTTACGCAAGCCATAAAAGATTATACAGAGAACACAGAGGCAACGTTTGTTTCTTTGATTCCTACGTTTGTTCAGCAAGCGGAGCAACGTATATTTCGCACTATTACTATACCCGAAGTTAGGTCCAACAGCACAGGTTCTCTAATTAAAGGTAATCAATACCTGCAGCGGCCCGATGACTTTCTGGCCGTATTTTCTCTCGCCATTGTTGACCCCACCACAGCAGCGTATACGTACCTGTTAGAGAAAGATGTTAACTTCATGCGGGAAGCCTACCCTGTAGCAGCTACGGAAGGTGCGCCTAAATATTATGGTCAGTTCGATGGCGATGCTATTGCCGCTAACACTGACGGGCACTTTATAGTAGGACCAACACCCGATGCAAACTATGTAGTTGAGTTACACTATTATTTTGAACCTCCTTCTATTGTGACTACAACCACATCTTGGCTTGGAGAAAACGCTGACACTGTACTCTTGTATGGTTCTTTAGTAGAAGCGTATACGTTTATGAAGGGCGATCCTGATATAATGCAGACTTATAAAGAACGATATGAATCTGCTTTAACACAACTTTCTGTAATTGATGCTGCCAGTAGGGGCGATAGCTATAGGGATGGAAACTTTAGATGAATGACATGCCGTTTCATATGTCTGTGGGTAGCGTTGAGGTTAGGACCACCAACAATCGTGGATTCACACCTGAAGAGGTTGCTGAGAGGTGTACTGACAAGCTGCTACACGTTTCTGAACAAGCCCCTTCCGTAATAAGAGACCAAGCAGTAGCCTACAAACAGCAGATGACAGGCGTTATAGCCTCTTACATGAAACAGGCTATTCAAAGCGACAGAACTACTGTATATAACGCAATCAAAGACGCTGGGCATCCAAAGCTGGCAGAGTATATAAGGAATATGTAAATGGCATTCTCAGGCAACTATATGTGTACTTCGTTTAAAACCGAACTACTTAAAGGCGTACACAATTTTACGGCAGCAAGTGACAAATTTAAGTTGGCTCTATACAATAACAGCTCAAGTTTTAATGCTGGTACTGTTAGCTATACTGCTACCAACGAAATCAGCGGTACAAACTACACCGCTGGGGGCAATGCGATTACCACGGTAACTCCCACTTCTTCCAGTACTACTGCTTTTGTAGACGCTAATGATGTTGTGTTTTCAAACGTAACAATAAACCTAGTTCGTGGCGCTCTTTTTTACAATAATGCTCCCGTATCTGGTGGCGGTACTCCTTCTGTAGCTGTACTGGACTTTGGTTCAGATAAAGCCGCAAGTGCTGGAGACTTTACAGTTGTAATGCCAACTGGAGATGCTTCTAACGCGATCATTCGCATAGCTTAAAAGGTAGCGTCTCATGTCCACTGTATATCTAGGTGGCTGGGGCCGATCTACTTGGGGCTTTGGGGCTTGGGACGAAGCAAGTGTTCTTCCAGCATTAAATGGTTCTGTTGGCTCAGTAACTACTGTTGTTCGCATAGATGCAACAGGTGTCAGCGCAACCGGACAAATTGGTACAGCAACTCAAACAGGACTTGCGACAGTACCTGTTTCGGGCGTTAGCGGCACTTCTGAACTAAACACAGTAGTAATAGACTCAGACGGCAACATACCTGCGCTGGGGCTAAACTCTATAGGCTCTGTCGGTACAGTATCTATTGTAGCTGAATCAGTCCTGCCGATTGTAGGCGTTGTAGGCAGTACAGCCATAGGTACAGCTACCACAAGGTTTGGGCGTGTTGTTAACCTCACAGGTATATCTTCTACTGGAAGTGTTGGCAGTGTAACTGTTAACGAATCTTCCTCTTTACCTGCAACAGGAGTTGCTGCAACAGGTCAGTTAGGTACTATAACTCTTACGTATAGCAATGCCGATGTTGGTGGTGTAGCGGGACAGGGGTATATAGGAACTGCTACAGCATCTGCAGATAGCAATATACCTGTTACAGGATTGTCTAGCACTGGAGCTTCGGGCGCTAGCACAACTACTAGCGACGTTACACAACCCGCAGTAGGTGTAGTAGGTACTCTAGGTCTGGGCGTTGTGTCTGTAGAAGAAGGCGCTAGCGTAACTGTATCAGGAGTACAGGCCGCAGGGCAGTCTGGCGGAGTGCTTGTATGGAGTAAAATAGTGCCCGTACACAATTCAAATTGGGCAGGTATAAGCCCTACATCTTCGGAAAGTTGGGCACCTGTGAATACCAACTCTACGGTAACTTGGAAAAAGATTGCGTCTTAGCTACAAGCGCGGTATAAATCCAACAATCAATCTAGTTTAGGAAACTTACATGGCTAGTGTTTATTCAAACGATCTTCGTTTAGAAGAGATAGGTACTGGCGAGCAGTCGGGTACGTGGGGTACTACTACTAACACAAATTTAGAACTTATTGCCGAGTCCTTTAGTTTTGGCACTGAAGCAATAACTACTAACGCAGATACCCATACAACCACGCTTACCGATGGAGCCTCTGCTCAAGGTAGGTCCATGTACCTTAAATATACAGGCACATTAGACTCTGCTTGTACTATTACTATTGGACCCACCTCAGTAAGTAAGATGTGGTTTATAGAAAATGCTACAACTGGAAGTCAAAACATTATCATTAAACAGGGGTCAGGGGCGACAATAACTATCCCTAGTGGTCAAGTTAAGGCAGTGTTTTCCGATGGTACAGGGGCAGGGGCAGCAATGACAGATGCGTTTACGGGTCTAAGTGTCCCTAGTCTGTTTATAGCAGGCCAAGCTCCAGCGAGCATTGGTGATGTTTTGGCATTAAGCATAGCGTTAGGATAGAATATGGCTAATACCTTTAAGAGTTACTTGGCAAGCGCCACAGGCACCAGCCCTGTTACTGTCCGTACAGTAGCTGCAAACACACAGACCGTTGCGGTTGGCATTAATTTGGCAAACATTCTAACCACACAGATTACGGCAAGTGCTTACGTAAGCAGGGGTGGTACAGACTTTTATATTATTAAAAATGCTCCTATTCCCGCGCAGGGCGCTTTGTCCGTGCTGGACGGTAAAATCATCTTAGAAGCCGCAGATGCGGTTAAGGTTGTAGCTAACACAGCAAGTGGCCTAGACACTATGTTGTCGGTACTGGAGATTACCTAATGGCTGGATATATTGGCTCTAAATCTTCAGGAATAATATCAGGCATTGATGCGTCTATCGCTGAGTTAAACCTTAACGATAAGGCTTCAGCCAACGGCACCACAGAGGCCAACAAGGTTCTTACAGCAGATGCTAACAAGGACGTTACAGCTATTCGCAATCTTGCCGCTACGGGAGATATGACGGCTGGTGGCGCAATAACAGCCACAGGCGCATCGGTAGGCGCACTTGCTAGAGGTGCCATACAAACAGGTAACGCATCAGGTGTAGCCGCCCCCCTGACTAAGGGTGCAGAAGGCACAGTCCTGACCGCAGGTGCTAACGACTTGAGTTGGGTTGCTGCATCAGCAGGCGGCGAACAGACATTCACTGCTACAGGCGCTATTTCGGCTGGAGATATTGTAGGATTTAATTCTAACGGAACAATTTCTGTGTCGGAAGCAGAGTTGCAGACTGCGGTGGCACAGGGGAGTGGGGCATCAGGCTACCAAACCTTAGTGTATGATACTGCAAATGATAAAGTATTATTGTTTTTTTATGCTTACGATGGCGGTAATTATTATCTGCACGGCAGAGTAGGTACTATTGCTAACGGACAAATTTCATTTGGAACTGCGGTTTCTGCCAATGTCGGGGCGCGTGACATTCACGCCGCATATGACGCTAATTCTGGGAAAACTGTAGTTACTTATAGCCAAAAAGGTGGTAATAATTACCCTTACGCCGTAGTTGTAACAGTTAGTGGTACTAACCTTTCATTTGGAACTCCGGTATCTATGAACAGTCAGGGACAGTATGATACTATTGTTCGATACGACAGCAATGCACAAAAAGTTCTGTGTATTTTTCACGGTAACGGCAACTCTGTTAAAGCGAGAGTTGGAACTGTCAGCGGTACATCTATCAGCTTTGGTTCAGAGGCTACTGTTTCCACCAGTGGCGCAACTAGTGGAAAAACATCTCTAACTTTTGATTCTAATGTAAACAAATTTTTAATGTTGTTTCAAAACTATGGTAATGAACTTATTAAAGGGACCGTTTTAACAGTTAGCGGGACAAGTGTTTCTAGTGGAACTCAGTTCACAATAACAGGTGGTTTTAATAGCGGAGCTATAAGAGGGACTTTTCTTCCCAGCCTTAACAAAATAATTTTTATGAACAACTACAGCACCACCACATACTATAGTATAGTTACAATTAATGGCACGGGTATCACGGAAAATTACGTTGACGTTACATATACAGGATATGGCGAAGGTAGTGCTTTTGTTACTGTGGCTGGGGACAAACAGTTTTTAAGTTTTAAAGAGGGTGCTGACGCGATGGCTTCTGTAGAGGTGGAGATCACTGCTACGGAGATGAAGTTTGCGCCAACAAGCCAAATAGTTCGATGGGGTACAGGAACAAGTGGCGATTCGGTTTACGACCCCGACACGGGTAATATTGTATTTGCCGATCCGACCAATGTTCGCGTTTTTAATCCATCGGCTCCATCTTTTGTAGGTATTGCGGCAGAAAACATTTCAAATGGGGCAACTGGCACGGTTACAGTCGTTGGTGGAATTAATACATCTGTAAGTGGGCTAACGGCTGGTAAAGCATACGGATCAATAGCTAGTTCAGCAGCCCTTACAGAGGTTGGGGTAGACGGGGTTGGGGCCATTGGCGTGGCTCTATCTTCTTCTTCAATTTATCTTAACGTAGGAAAATTATGATGTCTGATCCTTTTACTGGGACCACTGAGTCTGCGGTTAGAGCGCACCGTGATTTGCTGCTTAAACTATCTGACAGTCACGTTTGGCCTGACCATGTGCCTGACGCTTGGCGCACATACCGACAGGCACTGCGTGACGTACCTACACAAGCTGGGTTTCCCGAAAACATAAATTGGCCCACAAAGCCTGAGTAGGAGTAAGACATGTCAGGATACATAGGCACACAGCCAGTACCACAGGCCACGCAGAAGCGGCAGGCTTTCACTGCTACGGCAGGTCAGACTAGCTTCGCTACAAGTGGATACAGCGTAGGTTTTGTCGATGTATATATGAACGGCGTAAAACTAGCCGCTGCTGATTACACCGCGACTAACGGCTCTGACGTTGTGTTGGCTACCGCTGCTTTGGTTAATGACATTATAGAGATTGTAGCGTTTACATCCTTTGTAGCTAGTGGTGGGTTAGCCGCTGCAAACAATTTGTCGGACGTAGTAAGTGCATCTACATCAAGAACAAACTTGGGTATAACTTTACCAAATCTTGGAGTTACCAGCACGGCGGCTGAATTAAACACGCTAGCCGCAGTACCCCGTGGTTCTATTATTTACGGTAACAGCAGTGCAGCTACAGCAAGACTAAGCAAAGGCGCAACAGG
>Ga0209630_10004779_pt1 | contig 11757 bp, 7 predicted proteins | sample COG_01_FD_184745 | JGI IMG/M metagenome (GOLD analysis project Ga0209630, IMG submission 184745) | Pelagic Microbial community sample from North Sea - COGITO 998_met_01 (SPAdes) (version 2) | ecosystem: Environmental > Aquatic > Marine > Neritic zone/Coastal water | place: Helgoland, sampling... | reverse complement strand
GTCTCCCTCCCCCGTTGGGGGAGGATCACCTCAGTCGTCGTCGTCCTCGTCACCCGGCTCGTCCGGGATCGAGGGCAGGGCGACCTTGGGGGCCTCGACGATGTTGGCGATCACCGTTCCCGGGAAGGCGGCCATGATGGAAGCGACGAAGGGATCGGCCTCGACCTCGGCGCGGACGGCGGCGACCTGACGCCGGTTGACCTCGATGACCGTCTCGCCGCCGCCTTCGCCGTTGGCGATCACGAACCACTGCCGCCCGGTCCATTCCTTCAGCCGCGAGGACAGCTTGTTGGCCAGATTGGCCGACATGCCGGTGACAGGCTCGAACGTCAGGCGGCCGGGTGCGAAGGAGACCGGGCGAACATAGCGTTCGATCTCCATCTGCAGAGCGATCTCACGCTTCTCCCCGACCAGTTTGACCACGTCCTCGAAGCTCTGAGGGTTGGCCAGAACCGGCGCCGCCGGGCGCGGCGCCAGGGCCGCCGAGGCGCCGCCGCCTCCCCCGCCGCCGCGCGGAGCGCCGCCACCCGAACCGGGCGACAGAGGCTCGCCGTTCTGCAGCTTCTTCAGCGCATCCTCGGGCGCCGGCAGGTCGGCGGCATAGGCGAGGCGGACGATGATCATCTCGACCGCATCGGCCGGGCTCGGCGCGCGCCGCACTTCTTCCAGACCTTTCAGAAGCATCTGCCAGGTGCGCGACAGGGTCCCGGCCGAGATCGCGGCGCCCATGGCCGCCAGGGTCTTGGCCTGATCAGCGGGCAGGCGCGTCGCGTTCGGGCCCAGCATCTTGGCCACCGAAGCGGCGTGGCAGTGCTCCAGCAGGTCGTTGGTCACCTGAATGGGATCCGCGCCATAGCCGTACAGCGTCCGGAAGGTTTCCAGCGCCTCGGGCGTGCGGCCGCCCATGATCTGTTCGAACAGGGCGATGGTCTGGGACCGGTCGGCCAGACCGAGCATGTCGCGCACGATCTCGGTCTTCACCGTCTCACCACGCTCGCCCTGGACCAGGGCCTGATCCAGCAGCGACAGGCCGTCGCGAACCGAACCCTCGGCGGCGCGGGCGATCAGGGCCAGGGCGTCGTCCTCGACCTTCATCCCCTCCTTCACCGCGATCCGGCCCAGATGTTCGACCAGAACCTCGGGCTCGACGCGGCGCAGGTCGAAGCGCTGGCAACGGCTGAGGATGGTCACCGGCACCTTGCGAATCTCGGTGGTGGCGAAGATGAACTTCGCGTGCGGCGGCGGCTCTTCCAGGGTCTTCAGCAGGGCGTTGAAGGCCTGGTTGGACAGCATGTGCACCTCGTCGAGCACATAGACCTTGTAGCGGGCCTCGACGGGGCCGTAGCGGACGCTCTCGAGGATGTCGCGGATGTCGTTGACGCCCGTATGGGACGCCGCGTCCATCTCCATCACGTCCATATGCTGGCCGGCCATGATGGCGGCGTCGTGGACGCCGTGGGCGCTGAGCTCCAGCGACGGGCGGTCGATGACGTCGGTCTGGTTGTTCAGGGCCCGGGCCAGCAGGCGCGCGGTCGTGGTCTTGCCGACCCCCCGGACCCCGGTCAGCATGAAGGCATGAGCGATCCGGCCCGTGGCGAAGGCGTTGGTCAGGGTCCGGACCATGGCCTCCTGACCGATCAGGTCCTCGAAGGTGCGCGGCCGGTATTTGCGGGCCAGAACCGTATAGGCCTCACCCTCGCCCTCGACGGGAACCGGGATGCTGACGGGAACAGGCGTCGGAGCGGGGACAGCGGCGGCCGGGGCCGCGACGGGCGCAGGCACAGCCGCCGGCGCGCCGAACATGTCGTCGGTGTTTTCGTCCCGCTCGGGCAGGTCCTCTTCCCAGGGGGAACCGGAATCAAGGTCGACATCGCTCATGCGGCGAACCTACCGCGAACGCCCCGGTGGAAGCGACTCAAAGAAAGGGGATCGGCCGCACAGGACGGGGATGATGTCCGGGGGCGCCTACTGCCCCTCGGGGAAGTCCGCGCCCTCGGTGACCTCGGCCCAGGCGTCGAAGTCCTTCTGCATCATCTCGATCTTCTGGCGGCCCATGGCCAGCGCCGTCTTGCCCAGCAGCAGGCGCAGCGGCGGGTCCTCCGTCTCGACCGCCTGGATGATGGCCGCGACGGCGCGCTTGGGATCGCCCGGCTGGGCGCCGGAATAGCCCCGGATGGCGGCGCGGCGGGCGCCGGCGGTCTCGGCGTAGTCGTCGATGGTGATGCTCGATTCATTGGCCGAACGCCCGGCCCAGTCGGTGCGGAAGCCCGAGGGCTCGACGATCAGGACCTTGATGCCCAGCGGCGCCACCTCGGCCGACAGGGCCTCGGACAGGCCTTCGACCGCGAATTTGGTGCCGTTGTAGTGGCCCACCGCCGGGAAGCCGCGCAGCCCGCCCATGGAGGAGACATTGACCACCGTGCCCGAGCGTTGCGCCCGCATGCCCGGCAGGACCAGCTGGGTCATGCGGATCAGACCCCAGACGTTGATCTCGAACATGCGGCGGACCTCGGCCTCCTCCGCCTCCTCGATGGCCGCGAAATAGCCGATGCCGGCATTGTTCACGAGGACGTCGATGCGGCCGAAGCGCGCCTCGGCCGCCTTGACCGCCGCCTCGGCCTGACCGGCGTCTGTGACGTCCAGCTTCAGGGTCAGGACATTGTCGCCGCCCGATGCGGCCAGATCGGTCAGGTCGTCGGGATTTCGGGCGGTGGCGACCACCCGATAGCCCCTGTCGATCAGGGCGACGGCCAGTTCGCGGCCGAAGCCGGTCGAACAGCCGGTGATGAACCAGACGGGGGAAGCGCTATCGGTCATGGGAGATCTCCGGGAAGGAGACGTTCAATTGGGAAGACGACCGTGGCCGTTCAACTTGGCCGTTGATCCATCGGTCGAAAAAATCATCGCCGGAAATCCCCGGCGGACCGCCTCAGTAGGCGTTGACGCGCTTCACCAGCATGGGAACGGTGCGCACGATCAGCATCAGGTCGCTGCGGAACGACCAGCTGGCGGCATAGTGGCAGTCGGCGTCGATCCGGCGGGCCATGCAGTCCAGATCGTGGATCTCGCCGCGCAGGCCCTGAACCTGGGCGAAGCCGGTCAGGCCCGGACGCACGGCGAAGCGGTCGGTGTAGCGCGGCAGAAGGGCGCCGTAGTGGGCGTCGTGGGCCAGGGCGTGCGGGCGTGGCCCCACCACCGACATGTCGCCGAGCACGATGTTGAACAGCTGCGGCAGTTCGTCGAGGCTGGTCTCGCGCAGGAAGCCGCCGATGCGGGTGACGCGCTTGTCGTTCTTGCTGGCGTGTTTGATGACGTCGCCGTCCTCGGTCACCGTCATGGTGCGGAACTTCATGATCCGGAACACCTTGCCGCCCTGGCCGGTGCGGCGCTGGCGGAACAGGACCGGGCCCGGCGATTCAAGGGCGACGGCGACGGCGATGGCGATCAGGGCCGGCGCCAGGACGATCAGGGCCGACAGGGCGCAGAACACGTCGAACAGGCGCTTGAGCACCATCGACAGCCGGCGGCGGGCGGTGATCACGGGAGCGACGGAAACGGCGATGACGCCCGGCCCCGAAGGAGCCGACCGGGAGGTGGGACGCAGATCGGACGACACAGTGTCGAACATGCCCCTCGCTAAACCCCTCACGCGCCAAAACCAGTTACCGACATGTTAAGCGGCGCCCGATGGTGCAGTGCAAGACGAATCCCGCAGGCGACGAAAAGAACGAGGGTATGTTACAATTGGAGCACAGTCCGCGAACAGCAAAGCCTCTGAAAAAACACGCATTTTCAGCCTTGCCGTCCCATTTTTGGAATGCTTCTCCAACCAGTTGAAGAGGCCGGAAAAGGTTAACGTCGACCGGTCGCGAGCTTAACCACGCCCTTTACGAATATCTCAATGTCGTGACCCCAGGATGACCTCGTGTTGGGGAGTTCTGTCTGATGCGGGCATCCGCCGAAAAGCTGCATGTCGGGTTCGAGGCCGCTCCGGCGGTCGTCGCAAAGCGCCGTCCGCGCATCGCCCTGACCTCGCCCCTGATCGCCTTCGGCGCCGCCGCCCTCGGCTCGGTCGCCGTCTGGGTCGGCGTCTTCAAGCTCATCCTCGGCTAATACCGACCTTCAGGCGTAGGCCATCCAGGCGCGAATTGCGCTAGGGTGAGCCATGGACCCGATTTCCGAACGCCTGCGCCTGCGCCACCCGCAGAAGATCGACCTGTCGCTGGACCGGATGCGCACCCTGTGCGCCGTGCTCGGCGACCCCCAGCTGCGCCTGCCCCCCGTCATCCATGTGGCCGGCACCAACGGCAAGGGCTCGACCGTGGCCTTCATCCGCGCCATGGCCGAGGCGGCGGGCCTCAGGGTTCATGCCTACACCTCCCCTCATCTCGTCCGCTTCAATGAGCGCATCCGCCTGGCCGGCCGGCTGATCGAGGACGACCAGCTTGGCCCCATCCTCGACCGCATCGAGGCCGTGCGCGGGGTCGAGGCCACCGTCTTCGAAAGCACCACCGCCGCCGCCTTCGTCGCCATGGCCGAGACCCCGGCCGATCTGGCGATCATCGAGGTCGGTCTGGGCGGAACCCTCGACGCCACCAACGTCATCGAGCGCCCCCTGCTCAGCGTCATCGCCCCCGTCGACCTGGACCATGCGGAGTTTCTGGGGACCTCCATCGCCGGCATCGCCGCCGAAAAGGCCGGAATTCTCAAGGCCGGGGCCCGCGGCATCGTGGCGCGACAGTCCGAAGAGGCCATGGCCGTCATCGAGGCCGTCGCCGCATCCTCCGTGAACGGACGAACCCCGTCGCCCCTGACCGTCATGGGGGTGGACTTCGACGCCTGGGCCGAGCGAGGCGGCATGGTCTATCAGGATCAGGAGCGCTTCCTCGACCTGCCCGCCCCCGCCCTTCCGGGCGCGCATCAGATCGACAATGCCGGCCTGGCCATCGCCGCCGCCCTGGAGCTGGACCTGCCTGAAACCGCCATCGCCGAAGGTCTGCGCCGCGTCGTCTGGCCCGCGCGGATGCAGAGGCTGACGGCCGGCCCCTATGGCGAGATGGCCAGGGCGTCGGAGGCCGAGCTCTGGCTGGACGGCGGACACAACCCCCATGCGGCGGAGGCCCTGGCCGCCGCCATCGCCGCGCGCGAGGCCCGGGCGCCGATGCCGCTGGCCCTGATCGTCGGCATCCTGGCCAACAAGGATTCCGCCGGCTTCTTCGCGGCGCTCAAGGGCTCGGGCGCCCATGTCTTCACGGTGGGCTTCGAGGGAGCCGCGGCCGAGCCCGAGGCCCTGGCGGCCGTGGCGCGCGGTCACGGCCTGGGCGCCCAGGCGGCCCCGTCCGTCGAGGCGGCGCTGGAGCGGGCGCTCCGGCTCGGCGCCGGCCGCGTGGTGATCTGCGGCTCCCTCTATCTGGCCGGCGAGGTTCTGGGCGCCGCGCCGGAAACCTGGCCCACATAGCAAAACGCCCGGCGGTCGCGGGACCGCCGGGCGTTCGCACTCAATGGACCGCAGGCTTCAGGCGGCGGTCGAGGCCTTGATGCCGCTCTCGGCCAGCCATTCGACGATCTTGCCCTTGGGCATGGCGCCGACCTTCAGCGAGGACAGCTGGCCGTCGCGGAACAGCATCAGGGTCGGGATGCCCTTCACGCCCAGCTTGGACGGGGTCATCGGGCTGTCGTCGATATTGACCTTGGCGATGGTCACCTGACCGTTCAGCTCGTCGGCGATCTGCTCCAGGGCCGGGCCGATCTGCTTGCAGGGGCCGCACCACTCCGCCCAGAAGTCCACGAGGACGGGGGTGGAGGATTTCAGGACGTCGGCGTCGAAGCTTTCGTCGGTGACTTTTACCGTCGCCATTTTATGGCTCCTTGGGGCGCTAGCGCTCGGTCCGCGGGACCTCGCCGCTTGAGCGCGGGGTTGGTGTGGCTTCGGCCGATTGGCCGTTCAGGGATGATGTGGGGTGATTCCCCGAGAGTTCAACGGGTGTTCGCCCCGGCCAGAGCCGCTGCCATCATCGCTTCCGGAACCGGCATCAGCTTGGGACCGTCCGTCCAGACGAGAGCCGCCTCGACCGCGCGGTCAGGATAGAGCCGCTTCAGGACGGCCGCATAGACCGCCAGCTGCAGCACATAGGCCGGATCGGCGCCTTCGATGGCCTGCGGCGCCGGGCGGTTGGACTTGTAGTCCACGACCAGCACCCGCTCGGGCGTGATCACCAGCCGGTCGATCCGGCCAGATATCGACACCCCGTTGAGGCCGGGCGCCGATCCGGTCAGAGCCACCTCGGCCCGCGAGCCCGGGCCGAAGACCGGGGCGAAGCGGGCGTCGTCCAGCACCCCGAAGGCCGCGGCGATCATCTCGGCGCGCTGTCCGTCGTCCACGCCGCGCTCGCGGGCCAGCATGCGCAGGGCGGCGTCGGGCCGGTCGGCGGGCGCGATCTCGGGCAGCCGCTCCAGCAGCCGGTGGATCAGGTCGCCGCGCCGGAACCGGCCCAGACCGCCTGTCTCGGCCAGGGGCGAGGGCGCGGGGATGCGCAGGGCCTCATCCATCTTCGACGGCGCGGCCAGCCGCGCGCCGGGCTCGGGCGGTGGCGCGGTTCGGGCCCAGTCGGGCACGATGGCGGCTGCGGTCTGTTCGGCCGCGGTCAACGGAACCGTCTCCGGATCGACGCCATAACGCAGGACCGTCTCGCCCCCGAGACCGGCGACATCGCGAACCGATCCGGGCTGCGTCTCGCCCAGCCGCTGGACCGTCTCGGCGATCACGCTCCACCAGCTCTTGTCCTCATAGCCGACCTCCGGCCGCTTCAGGGCGCGGCCCATGACGATCAGCCGGTCGCGGGCCCGGGTCAGGGCGACATAGAGCAGGCGCAGCGCCTCGGCGTCGGTGCGGTCGATCCGCGCCTGCCGCGCCCGGGCCGAGGCCTCGCAGTCGTCGCCCGCCCGGCCGGGGCACATCAGCCAGCCTTCGCCCAGTTCAGGTCGGTTCTGATCGAACAGGGCCGGCATCAGGGTCGGCCCCTGCGGCTTGGAGCGCGACGTCGTGTCCGGCAGGACCACCACCGGCGCCTCCAGCCCCTTGGCGCCGTGGACGGTCATGACGCGGACCTCGTTCCTCGCCCCCTCCATCTCGCGCTTGACCTCGACGTCCGCCGCCTCGAGCAGGGACAGGCAGGTCTCGAGGTCCGTCCCGCCGCGCTGTTCAGCGTTCAGCACCTGGGCCAGGGTTTCGTCGATGGCCTCCTCGGCCTCGCGCCCCAGCCGGGCCAGGATGCGGGCGCGGCCCGACTGGCCTGTGGCGTCGACCCGGTTGAGCACGCCCGAGAAGAAGGCGAAGGGATCGCGGTCGCGGTCGTCGAGCGCGGCCTGCAGCAGGTCGCGCGCGCGGGTCCATTGCGGATGCTCATGTGCCCGGCGCTTCAGCTCGTTCCACAGGCCGCGCCCTTCCCGCCCCCTGGCCTCGGCCAGCGGATAGAGGCTATGGGCGTCGCCGAAGTCGGTCACGTCACACAGGGGGCTGCGCAGAATCTCGGCCAGCGACAGATCGTCTTCCGGATAGAGGGCGAACCGGCCGAGCGCGATCAGGTCGTCGAAGACGATGTGGCTGGACAGCTTCAGCCGGTCGGCGCCCGCCACGGGCACGCCCTCGGTCTTGAGCGCCCGGATGATCTCCTCGAAGGTCGCGTCGCGGCGGCGGACGAGGACGAGGAAGTCGCCGTATCTCGCCGGCCTCAGGGTCGCGCCGCGATCGTGGACGGCGACGCCGGTTTCGACCTGCCGCTTGACCTCCCGCGCCAGGGCCTGGGCGAGGCGTTTCCTGCCGCTGAAGTTGCCCTCCTTGTCGACCGGGGCATTCCAGGCGGGCCGATCCTCGGCCGCCGGATCCTCGAACAGGGGCCAGAGATCGACGCTGCCGCGCTGACCCACGCGGGCGGCGCTGTGGACGGTGATGTCGCCGGTCTCGCCCGCCAGCGCCCGGGTGCGCTCCGGTCCCACGAAGGCCGCATCGACGAAGGCGAGGACGTCCTCGGTCGAGCGGAAGGAGGTCTCCAGCGGGACCTGCCGGAAGGCCCCGCCCGCCCCCTCGATCTGGGACGCATAGGCCTGGGCCTCGATCAGAAGCCGCTCGGGCCGGGCGCCCTGGAAGGAATAGATCGACTGCTTCTGGTCGCCGACGACGAAGACGCTGCGGACGGGCGCATCCTTCGGCACAGGCCCGCGCCGCTCGGCTCCGGCGCCGACGAAGAACTCCTCGGTCAGGGCCTTGAAGATGTCCCACTGCTCGGGCGCCGTGTCCTGGGCCTCGTCGATCAGGACGTGTTCGATGCCGCCGTCCAGCTTGAACAGCACCCAGGCGGCGTTGGCCTTCTTCGTCAGCAGCTCGACCGTCTTCACCACCAGATCGGAGAAGTCGAGCGCCCCGCGCCGCCGCTTGGCGATGTCGTAGAGGGCCGCATGGGCCTGGGCCAGGGTCAGGGCCTTGACCGTGTCGTCCGCCACCCGGGCGGCCCGCAGCGCGTCGCGCACCGACAGATATTTCAGCTGCAGATCGACGAGGAACTCGACGGCCCAGGGCGGCGCCGACTTCGTACCCATGCTCTTTCGCGGTTCGCCCGCCGTGGTCAGGAACACCGACGCCATGGCCGCGACCGACCAGTTGGCCGGGGAGACGGCGTCCATCGAAGCCGCCACCTTCTGGTCGTTGGCCGAGCCCGTGGCCATGCCGTCGGCGACCCGCTCCCACTCCGAGCCGTCGATCCAGTCGAGGAAGTCGCCCTCTATATCGTCCGGCGTCCGTTCCGGATCGGCGCCGGTCAGGGCGTGCGGCCCGGGCGCCTCGCCCGCGAGCCAGCGCGCCACATAGTCGGTCAAAGCCCCCCGCTCGGCCTCGATCTTGCCCAGCAGGTCGTGGAACGAACCCCAGTCCAGCTCGACCGCGAAATGGGCATAGGCCTGCCCCAGACGGCCTTCGGGATCCTTGAGCGCCTCGCGCGCCAGATCCTCGCGCGCCTCGTGCGACAGGGCGATCGCCGCCTCGTTCTCCAGCACGCGGAAGCCCGGCGAGACCCCGGCCTCGAGCGGAAAGCGCTTCAACAGCTTTTCGCAGAAGGCGTGGATGGTCTGGATCTTCAGCCCGCCCGGCGTCTCCAGGGCGCGGGCGAACAGGCGGCGCGCATCGGACAGATTGGCGCTGGTCAGGACCGCCGGATCGCGGCCGTCCAGCTTCGCCAACTCCTCGCTGAGTTTGCGGTCATCGGCGACGGCCCAGGCGCCCAGCTTTTCGAACAGCCGCGCCTGCATCTCGGCGGCGGCGGCCTTGGTGTAGGTGACGCACAGGATCTCGCCCGGCTCGACCTGACGCAGCAGCAGCCGCGCCACCCGGTCGACCAGGGTGGTGGTCTTTCCCGACCCGGCGTTGGCGGTGACGAAGACCGACAGGTCGGGATCGGCCGCCGTGACCTGATGGGCGCGGGCTTCAGCGAGGAGATCGGTCATTCCGACGCCTCCCCTTCCTCGCCGCCGACCACGTGCCATTCCCAGACCCGGGCCAGATGGTCGTAGTTGCCGCCGAAGGTCCCCATGAACTGGGGCGCCAGCCAGGAGGCGTAGGGCGTCGTCTCCTCATCGAAGTGGGCGACCCATTCCTTGAGCTTCTCGAACGCCTCGTCGGCGAGGGCGGCGGCCTCCAGCGGCTGGTTCTTCGAGGTCTTCGAGGCCTCGACCACCACGCCCGGAACCTTGCGGCCCGTGACCCGGACATAGAGGAGTTCGGTCGCCTCCGTCGGCGGGGCCTCGGCGAAGCCGCCGCCGGCGAGGATGGCGGCCGTCAGGGTCAGCTGGGGCGAATAGCCTTGCGCCACCTGCTTCACACTGGGCGTGCCGCCGGTCTTGAAATCGATGACGGCGGCGCCGGTCGCGTCCAACTCGATCCGGTCGGCGCGGGCGGTCAGGACGAAGTCGCCGCCGGGCGCGGGGAAGCTCACCCGCCCCGACTGTTCGATCAGCAGGGTTGCGCCGCGCGACCGCCGCTCGCGCTCCCAGTCGGCCAGCCACAGGGCGCAGTTGCGGGCCAGCGGCGCCTCGCGGGCCATGGCGTGGTCCTCGAACCCGGCCTCGGTCATGGCCTCGCGGATGAAGCCCTCGATCTGGACGGCGCAGTCGGGCGGCAGGGCCTCGGGCCAGGTCACGACGATGCGCTCGATGGCCGCGTGGATGGCGTTGCCGCGCGCCATGGCCTCGGCGTCGGCGCCGGGCCGGTCGAGCTTCCTCAGGCCGAGAATGCGCTGGGCATAGACGGCATAGGGGTCGCGGACCCAGCGTTCGACGCCGGTCACCGGCATCTCGCGCGGACGACGATCGACGGGCGGCGTCGGGGCCGGACGGCGAGCATAGCGGGCCGGACCGGGCGGCGGGGCGTCCAGCGCCCGGGCGATTCCGGCGGCGGCCACGGGGCGTTCCAGCACCACGGGGGTCGCCTCGCTGTGGGCGCCGCGCGTCAGCATCTCAAGTCGCCACAGCCAGCGCGACTTGACCGCCGGCTGGCCGCCGCGCCGGTCGACATGGACGAGGATGGCCTCGTCGGCGCAGGCGGCCTGGACGAAGTCCTGCGCCGTCTGACCCAGACGCCGCTCGGGCGGCGGCAGGCCCAGCGCCTTGCGCATCGGCCGCGACAGGAAGGGATCGGTCGGCGCCGGTCCGGGCCAGACCCCCTCCTCCAGCCCCGCCAGGATCATCCGGTCGGCCCGCACCAGACGAGCTTCGATGGCCCCGAGAATGCGCAGAGACGGATGGGTCGCGCCGCCGGTCCGGACCGTGGCGTCGGCCAGTAGCGACTGCACCAGTTCGGCCAGTTCGGCGGGTCGAACCGCACCCAGCGCGGCACCACCCTCGATCAGGCCCGAAAGAACCATGGCGGCCTCTTCGCCGTCCGGACCGGCCCATGCGTTCTGGCCGGCCAGAGCCTCGACCAGCCGGGTCAGGGCGACGGCGGCGGCCTCCAGCGAAGCGGCGGGGGTGAAGACGGCGACCGCCTCCGCCGACAGGGCCTCCAGCCGGTCGCAGAGCGCGCGGGCCTGCCCCAGTCGTTTCAGTCGATGTTCCGACGGCGGCGCCTGCCCTTCTCGCGGTTCGGCGGCACGTTGCAGATTGCGATGCAGATCGGTCCAGCGGCGGCCGCGCGGACCGCGCAGGGCGTACTTCTCGAAAGACCGGACGGCGGCGCCCGCCTCCTCCATCTCGATCCGGACCAGCGGATGCTTGAGCAGGGCGAGGATCGTCTGGGGCTTGAGTGGATCGGCGATCCAGCGCGCGGCGAGGTCGATCAGCACCCCCGCCGACATCCGGCTGAGCGGCGCCCCGGACGAGGAGTCGGGCACGATCCCCCAGCGCTCCAGCCGCGCCGCCACGCGTCGCCCGAGATCGAGATCGGGGGTGACGAGGGCGCAGGTCTTGCCCGGAACCTCCAGCGTCTCCCGCATCATCAGGGCGAGGGTCGCCGCCGCATCCTCCTCGGCGCGCAGGGTCATGACGCTAAGGTTTTCGAGCCCCAGGGCGATCGGATCGGCGCCCTGCACCGGGGCTGCGGCCTCGCGGATACGGCGGATCTCGTCGCGCCAGTCACTGGTCGCGCGGGCGGGACGCAGGGCCTCGTTGATCAGCCGCGCCCGGGCCAGACCGCGCGCCTGAATGGCGGGGGCGGTCGGCGGCTGGAACCACGGCCGCACGGCCTCGCGCTCCACTTCCGCGAAATCGAGCAGC
>Ga0209630_10004778_pt1 | contig 11759 bp, 9 predicted proteins | sample COG_01_FD_184745 | JGI IMG/M metagenome (GOLD analysis project Ga0209630, IMG submission 184745) | Pelagic Microbial community sample from North Sea - COGITO 998_met_01 (SPAdes) (version 2) | ecosystem: Environmental > Aquatic > Marine > Neritic zone/Coastal water | place: Helgoland, sampling... | reverse complement strand
TTGGACCTTGAACACGGCGACGCACCCGGCGGCGCACCACGCGCACGTCTTCAGCGCGTGCTTGAACGGGACGACGTCGAGGAGACCCATGCTTCGCCGCGCGTCGTCGCACCCTCGGACGAAAGAAGTTCAGAAGAAGTAACAAAGCGTCCTCCTCGGGACGCGTCCCCTCGTCTTCGAGCGCGCGCTCTCACGCTGGCGACGCGCAGACGGCCGTTCGCGCGCGGCGGCGGCGATGCGATCGCGCGGTGCGAGGGCCGCGCGCGCGAGCGGATGTGACCGCGGGTGCGCCGAGCGAGATTCAGCAGACGGATATCGTCCAACGGTTCGCAGAGACGCGCGATCAGATCCGGCTCGTCGTCATCTGATTTATTACTTCGATCGGCGCGGCGTCCGTCCGCGCGCCGCCCTCGATGGTCGCGTCGCCCTCGAAACCTCTGCGCCTCGTCGTCGGCATCGACGGCGGCGGCACGTCCACGAAATGCGTCGTGTCCTCCGTCCCGGTCTCCTCCTCCGCGGTCATCGTCGGCGTCGGCGAGGGCGGCTCCGCGAACGCCAACAGCGTCGGATTCGACGCCGCGCTCGAGAACGTCGCGGGCGCGATCGTCGCCGCGCTGAGAGACGCGACGAGGGAAAACTTCCGGTACCGCCCCGAGGACGTCCTCGCGGGCGACGTCGAGGGCGTGAAGCTCGAGGCGATTGCGCTGTCGTGCGCGGGCGTGGACGACGACGACGGCAAGGCGCGATGGCGCGACGCGCTCGCGAGCCTGTGCGTCGCCGTCCCGCCGCGGCGCGTCGTCGTCGCGAACGACGCCGCGGCCGCGCTCGCGAGCGGCACGCGCGGTCGCCTCCACGGCGTCGTCCTCATCTCCGGCACCGGGACGATCGCGTGCGGGTACACGGAAGACGGCGCGCGCGCGAGAGCCGCGGGATGGGGACCCGCGTTCGGCGACGCGGGATGCGCGCACTCGATCGGATCCGCGCTCCTCGCGCTCGCCGCGCGCGTCGCGGACGGACGCGTCGCCCCCTCCTCCCCGGGCGCGGCGCTCGTGCCGGAGATCATGGAGACCTTGGGGCTGGACTCCGCGGAGGACCTGATCGGTTGGGCGTACGAGGGAGGGCCCGCGCCGGCGTGGGCCGACGTCGCGGCGTTGGCGCCCGTGGCGACGCGCGCGGCGGCGCGCGGGGACGCGTACGCGTCCGGGTTGCTCGACGACGCCGCGGAGGGACTGCTCGAGTCGCTGCGCGCGGTGTGCGCGAGCTTGGCGCGCGGGGAGAGCGCCATACGGAGCGCGCCGTTCTCGTCGAGGGCGAGCAGGATGTGGGCTCGGCGGCGCGAGCGGGCGTTTACGGCGGGGACGAGGGCGCGAACCTTCTCGGAGAAGTTCGACGTCGGGTCGCCGTTGGGTCGGTCGGTCGTCGCGGGCGCGTTTGACCGGGACGGGGACGACGCGGACGTGGACGCGGACGACGGAGTGGGGCGCGACCTGAAGCTGCTGCCGTTGGTGCTCGCCGGCGGGATGCTCCGCGAGGGCGGCGGACTCGCGGAGAGGCTCAAGGAGGGCGTCCGAAGGCGCGCGGACCAGGGCGACGACGGGACGTTCCGGATCGACGGGATCGAGTTCAGCGCGATCACGCACCCGACGCTCGGGCCGGAGTGGGGGGCGGCGTACATCGCGGAGCGGGCGTTGGAGGGCGGCGCGCGGGACTAAGGTTGGTCGTCAGCGACGACGGCTAGGGTACGCTTCGCGACTTTAAGATACGTAGTCTAGCTAGCTAGGGTAGACTCAGAACTTGCCCCCGCATCCGGTGCAAAACTTCCCGCCCTCCACCCTCGGCGTCCCGCACTGCGTGCAAAACTTCGCCGGCGGCGGCGTCCCCGCGTCCTGCGCCTCCTGCGCCGCGACGCGCGCGTTCGACTCCGCCTCCGCCGCCCTGGCTTTTTCCACCGCCGCTCGAAGCGTCGCGATCGCGTCCGGAATGTCCTTCGCGCCGTACACGCTGCTGCCCGCGACGATGACGTTCGCGCCCGCGACCGCGGCTTCCCTCACCGTGACGCCGTCCAAGCCGCCGTCGACCTGGATGTCGAGCTCCGCGTACTTGTTCCGAAGCGTCCTCGCTTTGGCCATCATCGCGGGTTGAAACTTTTGCCCTCCGAACCCGGGCTCTACTGTCATGACTAAGATCATGTCGACGCCGCCCTTGTCGCACAGCGCGTAGACCGCCTCCGGGGGCGTCTGCGGCTTCAGCGCGATGCCGACTTTCATGCCCGCCCCGCGCGCGGCCGCCGCGACGTCCGCGCCGCCGTCCGTCGTCGCCTCGACGTGGAACGTGAACATCGTCGCGCCCGCGTCCTTCATCGGCGCGACGTAGTCCTTCGGGTTCGTCACCATGAGGTGGACGTCCAGGAACGCGTCGGGGAGCTTTTTGTGGAGGCACTTGATCACCGGCGCGCCGAAGGAGAGGTTGGGGACGAAGTGGCCGTCCATGACGTCCAGGTGGAGCCAGTCCGCGCCCGCGTCGAGGACTCTCTTCGCCTCGGTCTCGATGTTGGCGAAATCGCACGCGAGGAGCGACGGCGAGATCTTCGCCGGCGGCGTCGGCATCTCGAGCGAGATTCGAGGACGGGCGGGCAGCGCGGGCGTCGTCGACCGGCGACGGAGGGACGCGGCGCGCGTCCGATGTGACGCGACGGCAGGCAGCGGGCAGTCGGGCTCGGGATCAGATCGTGACAGTTGGATTTTTTTTCAAACCGCCCCGCCAGGCAGCTGACGGTCCGAACGTTGGACGGTGAGACGCAGATCACGTCGCGCGCCCACGCCGTCATGCCCAAGGCGGAGGAGTCGATCGCGACGTCGCGCACGAAGCGCGAGCCGGAGGCGCGCGTGCTGGATTCGAAGCCGTTCAAGGAGTTCATCGAGCGGTGCGTCGCCCTTTTCTCGCCCGCGCGCGCGAAGAAACGCCCCAGATCCTCCCGCTCGTTCAACCCGGCGCGGCGACGAGCGCGCGCCTCGAATCGACATCTGACGCGCGCCCCCGCCCCTCCCATCCCCCCGCCGCCTTGCCCCACCCCCTCCCCGCAGGCTCCGCACGAACACGCTAGACTGCGACGCGGGCGGGAAGGTCCTCCGCCTGAAGCGCTTCATCAAGTCCAACGCGGGTCCGCGCGTGCTGAACGCCGTCCTCGACGCGCTCAAGGAGAACACGAAGGTGGAGGCGCTGTACATTCAAAACTTCGAAGACGGCTTCTTCGACGAGCAGCTCGCGAAGCTCACGGAGGTGCTCAAGCTGAAGCGGATATGGTGCCTGAACGTCGGGGAGAACTTCCGAACGACGCTGCCCGCGTGGAGGCAGTTCGCGAGAGACCTGGAGGACACCGCGGTGTCGCACATGTACGCGTCGGAGCATCACTTCATCGGCACCGACGTGAAGCGACGGATGAAGGACGTCATCCGAGAGACGCGCAAGGCGAACGTCATACCGCACTCGCTGGAGGTGATCATGAACTGCGGGAACATGTGGTTTAACCCGAAGCTTCCGAAGTGGGCGCAGGACGTGAAAGGCGGCGCCGCGGCGATCATCGCGCGGCAGCAGGCGGCGTCGGCGGATTCGTCCGTGTGCGCGCTCGCGGGCGCGGGCGGCGAACGAGCGCCGGGGGAGGACGGGACGAAGCCGCGCGCGAAGAAGATGGGCTCCGTCGCCGCGAGCGGGATCGAGGCGTACCTTCGAGAGAAGCGCAGCATCTCGCGCGGGCACGGGAAGCGGGTCGTGCATCAGACGGCGAAGGGCGCGGCTTTCGTCTCGGGGGAGACGGCGAAACATCGGAGGACGGAGAAGCTCCGACGCGAGAGGCTCGCGAGGAAGAAACAGGAGGCTGCTGACGCGGCGACCGCGGAGAAGAACGTCGAGAGGGTCAAGGAGCTTCTGAGACAAGGCGGCGGCGCGGCGGTCGTCGGGTGGAAAGTGCGCGTGTGGTGGCCGCTCGAGAACGAATGGTTTCACGGCACGGTGACAAAGTTCGAACAAGGCGGCGCGAAGCACCTCGTGGAGTACGAGGACGGGGACACGCAGCACGTCTTGATCGGAAAGCTCGCGGGGGACACCGCGAAGGTGGGGTTCCTCAGAGCGCCGCGCGGGCAGGGGATCGCCGCGAAGGAAAAGGCGTCCGGCGGCGAGAAGAGGAAAAAGCCGGAGCCGCCGCCGCCGACGCGAAAGAGCTCGCGCGCGCCGGCGCGACGCGCGGAGTCGCCGCCGCCGCCGCCCGGGGGACTTCGAGGGTCGCACGGGATCCGCGCCGCGGCGCAGGCGAGGCGTCTGCAGCAGGCGCTGGACAGCGCGCCGAAGCGACGAAGGTCGAGCTTGGGGGGGAAGTGATGCTTTATCGCGCGGCGCGCGCGCGTCGTACAGTAGTCTGACGAAGATTCAAATTGATCTCTGCTCGATAAAAAGTCGTGCGTGAAGCACCTCACTTTTTCTTCCCCGGGCCCTTCTTCTTCGCCGCCGCGGCGTCCGCCACCGTCGTCCACCCCGATCGTCGTCCCTCCGGCCCGGGCTCGGACCACAGCTCCAGAAGCTTCCCCGGGTGACCCACCTTGTACGCCTCTGGAAGCAGCGTCTCCATGGCTTTGTACACGTGCGCGGGGATCGCGCGACGTCCCGTCTTCGTCGTCGCCAACGCGTCCAAGGTCACGTCCGCGCTCCGCTGATGCCTGAGCTCGACCGCCTTCGCCGCCGGGAACGCGCGACAGTCCCGGCGGAACATCACCATCGTGCGATGCGACCGCGCGAGGTACGTCGCGTCGCTGTTCGCGATGACGTTGTTCGGACGCATCTGCACCCACGTCATGTTCTCGACGTAGCCAAACTGTGGGTCGTTCCATACAAGCGATTGTCGGGGTGGAGTTCAAAGGCGTCAGGTGGAGTTGAAAGGCGCCGAGGGCGGGGATTGAAAGCGAGGGGTGGGCGGAGAGAGACGACGGGCAAAGTCCTTAAGGATCGGCGTCCACCTCGCCAACGCGGTCGTATGGGGACCAGTGTATAGAACGCACCTGTTTCGCCGACATGACGTCGCACACCTCGCTGAGGTTCTCCTTCTCGACCCACATGAACACGAACCCGTACGGCGCGAGCTTCTCGAACGGGATGCGAGCGATATCTTCCACGGTCACGCCGCCGCGGTCCGGGCTCCTCTCGATGTCCCACGGCGGGTTGGCGTGCACGGCGAGGAAGTCGCCGCCGAGCGACGCGTGTAACGTCTCCGCGTCGGCGACGATGTCTCTCTTCACGTGCACGCAGTCCGGCAGCGCCTCGAACGCGGCGTCGATCTCGCTCTGCGGTTTGTACGGCGCGATGACCTTCCCCCACGACACCGGGATCGGGTGCGGCGGCAGCTTCAGCGGCACCGGCGCGCGCGGGTCCACCTCGCGTTTCTTCCTCATGAGCATCTGAGGGCCGTTCCGTACGAGCGAACGTCGGGGTGGAGTTGGAAGGCGTCAGATGGGGTTGAAAGGCGTCGAGGGCGGGGATTGAAAGCGAGGGGCGGGCGGAGAGAGACGCCGGGAGAGAAAGTCTTTAAGGAACGGCGTTCACCACGCCGACGCGGTCGTATGGGGACCAGTGTACAGAACGCGCCTGATTGTCACTGTTGTACGCGGTGATCATGTGCGACTTTTTCGGCGCCTTGGGCGCTCGCGGCTCTCGCGGCCCGCGCGCTATTCTCGACGCCTTGCGCTTCGCCTTGCCGAAGATGTCGTTCAGATCCCACCCGCCAGCCTCGTCGTCCCACAGGTCGTCCTCGTGGTCCATCGCGTCGCCGTCGAAGAAGAGCTCCTCCGCGAGCGCCTTTTTCATGCTGAACTGCGACGTCTGCTTGAACACCTTGAGGAGCATCTCCTCGTCGAAGCCGTCGTCGTCGTTCTTCGCGTTCGAGTCGTTCGTCGCGTCGTCGTCGATGGGCGCGTCATCGCCCGCCTCCGCGGCGGCGGCGGCTTTCGCTGCCGCGGCGGCCTCCTTCGCGGCCGCGGCTTCCTCCTGGATCTTCTCCAGCTGCGCGAACTTTTGCATGATCATCTCCGGGGTCTCCTCCTCCTCGACGTAGCCGACGTAGTGCATCGCGCTGGGCGCGCTCTGGTGCTGGTTCGCGAGCAGCGCGGCTTTCGCCGCGGCGCGTCGCGGGCGGCGGCCTCCCTCGGATTCGGCCATCGTTCTCGCGCCGCCGTGCCGTGCTCGGGGGACGAGGGCGATCGATGCGATGCGATCGACGGAGCGCGGCGGGATCTTATTCGTTTGAACTGCCGCGAGCTCGCGTTCGCGTTCGAACGACCGAACAACAAAACTGGTATCGAAACACACACACGCTCTATCCGCCCCGCGCCTCCCCCGACGACCGGACCGCTCGCTCGCTCACTCGTCCATGTCCGCGATCTCCAGCGCGAAGTCGTCCCTGACCACCGCCTTACTCCGCTTATCCGCCGCGAGCTCGTTGAAGACCTCCCCGAACTGCTTCTGGTAGATCTCCTCCTCGTCCTGCGTCACGCACTCCACCGGACCCGCAACCACGGTGCTCACGCACAACAACGCGTACCCCTCGTCTCTGTACCGCCTCGACAGCCCCAGCGCCTCTCGCTGCTCGAGCTTCCCTTTCGTGACTCGCACCGCGCACTTCGTGCAGCAGCCCATGCGGCACGCGTTGGGAAGCTCCCACCCCTCCTGCTCCGCCTCGAAGAGCACGTATCGGTTCTCCGGGACGTCCAGCTCGAGGACTTCGCCGGTGACGTGATCGGTCACCGCGACGCGGTGTCGCGCGCCGTCCACCGCGTCCGAGGGGAGCCCGCTCCACGCGATGTTCTCCACGTTCACGAGATTGTTATCAGAAGACCCTCCGCCCTGAGAGAGGCCTTCGACGCCGCCGGCGACACGCGACGCGACGTTGTAGTGATCCTCGACGAAGAGGTCGACGGTGCCGTCCGGGTTGACGTTTTTCGCGCGCCACTCCGCGGTGGTCAGCGGCGCGATGGACTTGGGCTTGGCGCTCGCGCCGGTGCCGGCGGAGGCGTCCGGACCGACGCCGGCGGCTTTAGCTTTAGCTTTAGCTTTAGCGCCGCCGAGGGTCATGCCGATGGGGCCCAGGGATAGGCCCGCGTTGTCGAGCATCTCGCCGCCCTTCGCGACGACGTCATTCTCGTCGTTCTCGACGTCGTCGTCGTCGAAATCGTCGTCGACGGACGCCTCGAGCTTCGCTTTGCTCTCGCCGAGGGTCATCCCGATCGGCCCGAGGGACAGGCCGACTTTCTCCAGGAGGCCCTCCGCCTTGGACATCAGGCTGACCTCCGCGCCGCCGGACGCCTCGCCGTCGTCCGAGGCCGCGCGCGGACGCGTCGAAATCGTCGTCGCGTTTTTCGAGACGCGCGCTCCGTGGGAGAAGATGCGCGCGCGACGTGAAAGAAGATGCGCGCGCCCGCGCGCGGGTCGCGACGCCGCGCGCGCGCGGTCGACGCCGCGCGCGGCCGCGCACGCGCGCCCCGCGGTCGACGCCGCGGAAGAGCAGCTCGCGCTCGTGATCGTTCGGTGCATCGTTCCGTTCTCTCCGCGCGTCCTCGCGCGGGGACGAATGCGGCGAGGGGGGCGCTTGGGTGCGCGTGTCCGCGGAACCGCGATCCGCGCGAGAGATCTGATCTCGATAAGACCTCGCCTCGTGTGAGCCGCGACACGTCGACAGCATTCCACTTGGCGCTGATGTCGCACGCGGCGACGCATCGCGCGGCGGCGGGCGGGGTCGCGAACCCCGCCGCGCGCGCTCCTGCCATCAGAAAAGGCGTCGCGGCGCGCGGGGGCGTCGCGGCCGCGTCGCGCGCGCGCGGCGTCGCGGACGCGTCGTCGAACGACGCCGGCGCGGTCGCGGTGTCGGGATTCGCGTCGACGCGAACGATCGCGACGTGCGCGCTTTCCATCGCGCTGCGAGGCGAGAGCGCCTCCGCCGCCTCCTCCTCCTCCCGACGCGCGGCGGCGCGCGGCGGCGCGCTCGTCGTCGCGTCCTCCGCGGCCGCGGCGGCGCCCGGCGGCGCGGACGAGTCCGACGACGAGTCGTCCGTCGACGCCACGGGACAGGCGAAGAACGTGTTCGAGGCGGTGTGGAAATTCGTCCGCCCGCACACGATCCGAGGGACGATCCTCGGCACGACCGCGATCGTGACGCGCGTGCTGCTGCACCACCCCGAGCTCTTCACGCTCGCGCTCGTCCCGAAGGCGCTCCTCGGCCTCCTCGCGCTGCTGTGCGGGAACGGATACATCGTGGGCATCAACCAGGCGCGTGCTCCGCGAACGTTTCGTTTTTCAAACCCGACCCGACCCAGCCCTCGGCGTCGACGTTTGATCGCGTCCCCTTTCAACTGACCGACGAACATTCATTTTTCGATCGACCCGCAGATTTACGACGTGGACATCGACAAGGTGAACAAGCCCTTCTTGCCCGTCGCGGCGGGGGAGCTCAGCGTCCCGCTCGCGTGGGCCGCGTGCGGGATCTTCGCCGCGGCGGGCGCGGCGATCGTGACGTCGCAGTTCGGGCCGCTCATATCGAAGCTCTACCTCTTCGGGCTGTTCCTGGGGACCATCTACTCCGTGCCGCCGCTGCGGCTGAAGCGCTCCGCGCTCGCGGCGTTTTGCATCATCGCGACGGTGAGAGGGTTCCTGCTCAACTTTGGCGTGCACCACGCGACGACCGCGGCGATCGGTCTCGCGTTCTCGTGGTCGCCGCCAATCCTGTTCATAACCTCGTTCGTCACCGTCTTCGCGGTGGTGATTTCGATCACGAAAGACCTCGCGGACATCGAGGGGGACAAAAAGTTCAACATCGACACGTTCGCGACAAAGCTCGGCGTGAAAGGGGTGTCGTACCTCGGCAGCGGGTTACTCCTCGCGAACTACGTCTTCGCGTGCGGCGCGGCGGCGGTGAACGCGTCGTGGTTCAACCAGCCTCTGATGATCGGCGCGCACGCGTGTTTCGCCGCGTTCTTGATCCTCAAGACGAAGGCGCTCGAGTCGGAGGGATTCACGAAGGGCGCGGTGCAGCGGTACTACCAGAACATCTGGTACCTGTTCTACAGCGAGTACTTCCTGTTGCCGTTCATCTGACGCGTCGGCGTCGGAGGGCGGGGAGCGGGCGAGTTAGGGGGTGGGGGGGTGTGAACTCGAGAGAGAGAGAGAGAGAGAGAGAGAGAGAGAGAGAGAGCGAAAGAGAAGGTGGTTTGGATTTAATAAGAACGCAGTCCACCGCGGCGAAGTCGAATCACGTTCGGACGTCGTCCTCTCGAAAATAGATAGGTACTGCTGGCTAGCTAGTCTACTGTTGTCTTCGCGACAGCTCCGCCGCGATCGCGTTCGCCGCGGTTTGCTGCGCGTTCCTCTTCGGCGGCGGCGGCGCGCCCATGGAGATTAGCCCCGGCGGCGGCGGCGGAGGTGGAGGCGGCGGCCCGCCCGCGCGCTTCTGCGGCTGCTGCGGCTGCTGCGGCGGCGGCGGCGGCGGCGCGCCCATCGAGATCAGCCCGGGCGGCGGCGGCGGAGGAGGAGGCGGCGGTCCGCCCGCGCGCTCCGGCGGCGGCGGCGGCGCGCCCATCGAGATCAGCCCGGGAGGCGGCGGCGGCGGAGGCGGCGGCGGTCCGCCGGCGCGCTTCGGCGGCGGCGCGCCCATCGAGATCAGCCCGGGAGGAGGGGGAGGCGGCGGCGGCGGAGGGCCGGCGGCTCGAACCGGAACCGCCGCCGCCTCGGTCTCCGCCGCCGCCGCCGGCGGCTCCACGTCGAACCCCTCGTCCGCGAGCGTCCTCAGAAGGTCGAGCCCCTCCCGGAACGGCGACGACGGCGACTCCGGCGCGGCGTTCTCGTCCGCGATGGATTCCGATTCCGCCGCCGCCGGCGTCGGGCTCCCAATCCCGCGACGCTCCTTCGCCGCGCGCAAAAAGTGTGATGGCGACGGCGACTTGGGCGACCTCGGAGACTTCGGAGACCTCGGAGACGTCGGCGCCGGCGAGCTCGGCTTCGAGCTCGGGCTCTCGCTGTTCGCCTTCTTCGTCAAGAACGCCATCGGCGACGACGGCGACCCGCGCGTCCTCGACCGCGGCGACGGGCTCTCCGCGATCGCGTCGAGCTCGACCTTGACGTCGCCGACGGACTTCCGCGGCGACGCCGTCGACTTCGTCGGCGACCCCGGCGTCGTCTTGACCCGACCCGGGCTCGTCGCCGCCGTCGTCTTCGCCGCCTTCGCGCCGCCGCTCGGCGACCGCGTCGTCGTCGTCGTCGACGCGTCGTACTCCAAAAGCTGCGACGTGGACGTGAACCCCAACGCTTTCATCCGCGACAGCTTCGAGTTCGGGCTCTCCCCCGCCTCCCGCCGCGGCGCCTTCGCCTTGAGCTCGTCGTGCATCTCCGCGACGATGTCGACGCCGCCGAGCGGGCGGTCGCCTTGGCTCGACTTCAACTTGATCGCGTTCGCCTTGCTCTCCGGCGAGAGCGCGTTCGTGGACGCGGACTTGCGCAACCGCGCCGCTTGCTCGTGTTTCATCTTGCGCGCTTCGGCTTCTTCTCGCATCTTCATGTCGTTCTGCACCTTGTCGAACGTGACTAAAAAGTCCTTGACGAGCTTGAAGACTCTGCCGGCGTTGTCCGCTTTGAACGGCTCGCCGAAAAACTCCGTGGTCGCCTTCATCGCGTCCTGCGCCTCGGCCGCCATCGTCTTCGCTCTCGTCACTTCCGCGTCCGCGGCTTGCGCGAACGGAAGCATGACGTCCCTGAACTTATCGTGAGTCTCGTTTTCGTTTTGCTCCGGCGCGGCTCCCGCGGCTTTCAAAACCTCGTCGTTCACGCTCTCGAGGCCCTTCACGAGCTGCCCCAGGAGCTCTTTCGTGCCGTCCAAGTGCAACCCCGCCGCTTTCTTCACCGTCTCGAGCTCGGTGGATAAAAACTCAACCCCGGGCGACGTCTTTCGCAGCTCCTTCACGACAAAGTGCAGCAGCGACGTCTTGCGATCGACGGCTTTGACGTCCGTCAGACGCAGCAACGTCTCGAGTCTGAACCCCGCGGCTTGACCGCGGTACGTCCCGCCATTCAGGTGGTTCCCCACGGCGAGGATGCCCTCGAGGACGGTCACGAAGTGCTTGCAGTTCTTCAAGTCGTCCGCCGCGGCGCGCACGGCGGCGTAGTCCGCGCACACCTTCTTGACGTTCGCCGCCGCGGTGCCTTTGAAGATCAACGCGTCCACCCTGTGTTGTAAACGCGGGATCGGCATCACCTGCAAGAAGAACTGCTCCACGGTCGCGAGCATGGTCTTATCCCCGTCGTAGCGCTTCACGATGGATATCTCATCCACGGTCGGGACGCACAGGGATAAGATGGCGAGGTTGTCCACCTGCAACGTCTTGTCGTCCATGTTCATGAGCGCCTCTTTGATCTTCTTGAACGGCATCCGAATCCCCGCGAGCTGGATCGATATGTTCAGCGAGCGCTTCGCGTCTATGAGGGAGACCACCTTCGGCTTGTTCGGATCGTCTTCCTTCTTCTTCGCCTTGGCGTCCTCGAGCGCGAACATGGACTCGAGCTGGGACAGGTCGATGCTTCCGTCCGTCGCCGTCTCCCACACCGTGCCGCGCACCGAGTGCGGCTGGAGTTTGTCCCAGTGCAACATCTTCACCTTCCTGACCGCCTTCGCCACCTTCGCCGCGGCGGCGACGGACGCGATGCCCACCTTCGCGCCGCCCGGCGGAGGGGGAGGT
>Ga0209630_10004776_pt1 | contig 11761 bp, 9 predicted proteins | sample COG_01_FD_184745 | JGI IMG/M metagenome (GOLD analysis project Ga0209630, IMG submission 184745) | Pelagic Microbial community sample from North Sea - COGITO 998_met_01 (SPAdes) (version 2) | ecosystem: Environmental > Aquatic > Marine > Neritic zone/Coastal water | place: Helgoland, sampling... | reverse complement strand
GGCGGTCGAAGAAGGCGCGCGGCGCGGGCGCGATCGACGCCGCGCGGCGGCGCGCCACGCGGGAGGAGAGCCGCGGCGGCGGAGGCGCGCGCCACGACGCGTGAGGCGGCATCGCGCGCGGCGTTGTGGCGACGACGGAAAGGGGCGCGCCCACAAACGGTCGCATCACGGCTGAGGTCGGCCGTTTTCTGTGAGCGTTTCGTTCGCGCCCAGAATAATTAAGCTACGCACGCTAAGCTCTACCCCTAGCTACCGTATTTTCCCCGTCACGCCAGCGCGCGGCTGAAGAGCACTCGAACGAGCCCCTCGACGCTCGCGACGTCCGCGTCGAGAAGCTCCACGACGCTATCGTCGGCGAAGACGTAGCGTCTCTCGCCGCAATCGCCGCCGCGATCGCCGCCGCAATCCGCAATCGCCAATCCGCAATCGCAATCGCCGCCGCTGCCGGAGTCTCCTCGCTCCTTTTCTTTTTCAAACGCGTCTATGATCTCTCGAATGACGCGTCCTTTGCTGACGCCCCTCCCGACGTTGTGCACCCGCACGCCGCGCGGCACGCCCTCGCGCGTCAGAAACGCGCGGATGTCTTCCACGTGCGAATTCCGAGTCACGACGTGCACCGACGGATGCGACGCCGCGACGCCCGCGAGATCGGCGTCCAACGAGTGCCCTCTCCCGTGCAGCGGCGACGCCCCGGTCTTCGTGCTGCATAACGTCCGGTCGAAGTCCAAAAACACGCACCGCGCGCGCGTGGACTCGATCAACGACGCGACGTCGTCGCCGTCGCCGCAGGTTATCCCGCACGCTTCGCACGACGCGCGCTCGCACGCGATGCACTTCTTCTCGTGCGGACAAAACGCCCTCTTCGGACACTTCCCCCGCGCGCTCACGGGGCACTCCCCGGCGTCGCGCTTCCGCGTCTCGCACTCGAAGCACGACGCGTTCGTGACCCACAGGTTACTGAACCGCTTCTCGCAGTGCTTGCACTTTTGCCTGCCGGACATATACATGAGGGGGCCGGACGGCGGCCATTCGCCCGCGGCGCACGCGGCGCGCAGAACCTCCCGCATCCCCGGCGACCATCGTCTGAGGGCCGTTCCATCGTTCAAAGCGACGTCGGGGTGGAGTTCAAAGGCGTCAGAAGCGGAGTTGAAAGGCGTCGCGGTGTGTCGGGATTGAAACCGAGGGGTGGGCGGAGAGATGCGCCGGGAAGTAAAGTCCTCAAGGATCAGCGTTCACCGCGCCGACGCGGTCGTACGGGGACCGGCGTATAGAACGCGCCTGACTACTCGCGCGTACGACGCGATCGCGTTGCCGATCTCGAACCCCGCGGGGACGAAGTCCGTCGCGCGGCCGCTGCTGGCGTCGCCCGCGACGAACAGACGCGCGCGCGGGCGCGTCAGGATCTCGTCGAGCCAGTGCGAGAGCTCGCGCGTCGCCGGCGCCGCGCCCTGCAACAGCCGTAAGTGCTTAGGGTCGTTCCACACGAAGCGACGTCGGGGTGAGGTTCAAAGGCGTCAGTTTGAGTTGAAAGGCGTCGCGGGCGGGCATTGATAGCGAGGGGTGCGCGGAGAGAAAACGCACGCGGGCAAAGTCCTTAAGGCAGCGCGCGGGAAGGGATAGAACGCACCTTATCCGCGCGGCCCGCGCGTTGCAGCTCGTCGATCGCGTCGGCGCGCGCGTACTCGCTCGGGGACACGCGCGCGCCGTCGCCGCGCGCGCCGACGTCGTTCAGAAGGACGTCTTCGACCGAGCGCGCGGTGGATTCGATCGCGGCGATCGCGGCGTCGAACCCGGCGGCGAGCGCGGCGAAATGTTTCGACAGCGTCGCCGTCTCCGCTCTGAGGGTCGTTCCATACGAGAGAATGTCGGGGTGGAGTTGAAAGGCGTCAGATGGAGTTGAAAGGCGCCGAGGCCGGGGATTGAAAGCGAGGGACCCTGGGCGGAGAGAGACGACGGGCAAAGTCCTTAAGGATCGGCGTCCACCACGCCGACCCGGTCGTATGGGAACCAGTGTATAGAACGCGCCTGATGGACAGCGCTTTCGCGCCGCCGCGCGCGACGAGCGCGCGCTCGAGGTAGGCGAGCGCGTGTGCGGGCCATCCCGGGAGTAAGGAGGCGGCGAGCGAGGTGAACGACGCCAGCTGTGCGCGCACCGCGTTGGCGTCGTCGTCGTAAACGTTCGCGTCCGCGTCCGCGTCCGGCGCCTCCTCCTCCTCATCCTCCTCCTCCTCCTCCGCCCTCGCCTCCGCCGCGCCGCCGCCGTCGCCCTTCCCCTTCCCTCTCCCGCCCGCGAACTCCGCGAACCCGTCCACGCCCTCGTCGCCCAAGAATCTCCGCGCGTTCGCGAGCCAGCTCGACGTCGTCAGCGTCCCCGGGAGCCCCCTCAGTTTCTTACACCGCTCGACCGACGGGTGCCGCGCAACGCACGCGATCTGTTTCATCATCATCCGCCCGTCGAACACCGCGTGCGTCGCGCCTTTCAAGCGCTGATGCGCCACGCACACGTCCCTGTACCGGTGGACGTTCGCGAACCCGGTCTCGAACGACGCGTCGCGTCTGCGCGTGCGGGAGGGGTTTGGACGACGGAACGGTGGAGGTCCTGTCAGTCGGACAGCGCGGCGCGGCGGGGGACGCGGACGACGACGGAGGATGGGCGGAGAGAGACGCCGGGAAAAGTCCTTAAGGAATGGCGTTCACCACGCGAACGCCGTCGTATGGGGACCAGACGGATGGATCTGGGATGGATGATGCGCGCGCGCGCACCGGTAGAACGTCGAGAGACGACGGAGCTCCTTCTCCAGCGGCTCCGCGCGGTGCCAGCTGTGCAGCAGCACCTTCTTCAGGTTCACGACGTTCCGTCGAACCTCGAACGCGTCGTCAAGGCGCGCGGCGTCGCAGACGCGCGTCGCGTCTTTTACCATCGCGGGCGGGAGGACGGCGTCGAGGTCCTTCCTGAGGGTCGTTCCATACAAAGCGATGGCGGGGTGGAGTTCAAAGGCGTCAGATGGAGTTGAAAGGCGTCGAGGGCGGGGATTGAACGCAAGGGATGGGCGGAGAGACACGCCGGGCAAAGTCCTTAAGGAACGGCGTTCACCACGCGAACGGGGTCGTATGGGGACCACTCTGTAATGAACGCACCGGATGAGATCCATCGACCCCTGCGCGTAGCTGAAGATGTTCCGATGCGTAACGTCGAGGACGCAGAGCCCGTGGACGCGCGCCGCGGTCGCCTCCCGCGCGTGCGCGTCCCATTCCGACGGCGAGGAGCGCAGGACCCACGCCTCGGAGGGCGCGGGCGGCGGAGGCGACATGCGTTGTGATGTGCGTCCTTTTTTCGTTCTGTTCTTTTACAAAAAAATCCTTCGCGGGTGGCGCCGCGCGCGCGCCCCCCGTTCTCTAGCTAGGGCTACCCCTTCCTCGTGGACGACCTGAGCACCGCGACGGACGCATTTCCGCGGTTGCTCCGGTTCCTCGCCGCCTGCACGCGCGCGGCCTGCATCTTCGCGCCCTGCTTCGAGTGCCTCGACACCACGCCCTTGACGCGCACCCCTTTCAAGAATTGCTTAGAACCGCTGTTGTGATAGTGACTTCCGCCACCGCCGGCGCCCCAGTGATGCACGATGGCGCGTCTCGCCGCGTTATCCGCGGCGCCGGCTTTAAACGCGAACTGGCTCGCGATCGCCTTGCTCATCCCTCTCCGCTCGATCCGCATCGACCGCGCGAGGACCTCGTTGCGCTGTTTGTTCCTCTCGCGCGTCGCGAGTCGAACCGCGACAGAGACGGCGCGTTCGCGCTCTCTGTTCGACGCCCCCTTGGCGACGTAATCGTTCCTGAACCGCTGCTTGTAGTACCTCCGGAAGTTCCTGTGGCCGATCTGTTTCCCGCTGCGCGTCACGAGCTCGAGACCCGCGAGGCTCGCGGTGGATCCGACCGCGGTGTAGTCCGAGGGGACGACGACGGCGGCGGCGGTGTCGTTCGACGCGAAGTCGTAAAACTCCGAGTACTCCGGCGCGTAGTCCTCCGCGAAGAGCTCTGAGGGTTGAAAGGCGTCGGGGTGGAGTTGAAAGGCGTCAGAAGCGGAGTTGAAAGGCGTCGAGGTGTGAGCGTCGGGATTGAAAGCAGCGAGGGACCCTGGGCGGAGAGACACGCGCGCGGGACCCAAAAGTCCTCAAGGAATCGCGCGCGCCGCGCGAAGGCGGTCGTATACGGGGACCAGCGCGCGCGACCAGGACGCACCCAACTCTGAGGCGCTCAGCGGCTCAAACTTGATGCGCACGTGCTGCTTATCGCGCATGTGCCCTCGGACGCCCTCCAGGGTACCAAACACGCGGTCGCAGAACACGCATCGACGCTCGCGGTACAGCTTGCGCTGGAGGTAGGACACGAGCCCCTCCGGGCCGTTCCATACAAGCGAAAGTCGGGGTGGAGTTGAAAGGCGTCAGGTGGCGTTGAAAGGCGCCGTGGGCGGGGATTGAAAGCGAGGTGTGGGCGGAGAGATGCGCCGGGAAAAGTCCTTAAGGATCGGCGTTCACCACGCCAACGCGGTCGTATGGGGACCAGTGTATAGAACGCACCTCCGGGTCGATCAGGTTGCGTCGATACGGCGGCACGAAGCCGTGCTCGACGCGCATGCGATCGAGGTTCTCCTCGAACGACGCCGAGACGACGCCGTCGAAGAGCGACTCGCGCAGGCGCGGTTCCCACGGCGCGGCGCCGTCGTCGTCGCTCTCGGTCTCCCACGCGGAGGATTCGGAGTCGTCGGCGGCGGCGGCGGCGGCGTCGGCCGCTTCCTCGGGCGGCGGCGGCGGCGGCGGCGGCGGCGGCTCTTCGTCTGGAACGTCCTCGACCAGAACGTCTTCGAGGTCTTCCGCCGGCGCGTCTTCGACCTCTATCACGGACTCGGGCTCGGGCTCGGGCTCGGGCTCGGGATCTTCTTCATCTTCCTCGTCCTCTTCCTCTTCCTCGTCGTCGTCGTCGTCGCTCCCGCGAAGCAGCGAAAAACCGCCGGCGCCTGCGCCGCCGACGCCCCTCCCCGCCTCCTCGCCGTCGCCGTCTTCCTCCTCCGTCTCTTCCAAGTCCGCGAGCGCGCTCCTCGCGAGGACGCCCGCGCCCACGTCGTCGTCCTCGTCCTCGTCGTCGACCCTCCCCCCCCGTCCTCCTCCTCCTCCTCCTCCTCCTCCTCGGTCCTTCTTCGATCGATTCGCGCGCGCGTTTCGCGTCGGATTCCGCACGCGCCACGCCGCCTCCTCCTCGTCCGCGGCGAGCTGGTTGAGCGATCCCGCGGCCGCCTCGCGCGCCGCCCTCGCTTCCGCCTCCTTCTTCCGCGTCGCCTTCTTCCTCCGGACCGCCTCGTCGTGCTCCTCCCTGAGCTTCCGCGCCTTCTCGTTCCCGGTGCCGCGGCATCCGATGCCGAAGCCGCCGAGCTGCACGCGCGCGGAGGAGCCGGTGCCGGTCGCGCCGCCGCGCTTCGCCTCGCGCGCGGCGGACGCCGCGGCCGCCGCGGCCGCCGCCGCCTCCTCGTCGTCGTCCGAGTCCGAGCGCGCGCCGCGGCGGCCTCTCGCGCTCTTGCGGCTCTTCCCGCCGGATCCGCCGCGCGCGTCGGACGGAGGCGGAGGACGCGACGAAGTAGGCTCGGACGGCGCGGCGCCACCGCCGCTCGCCGCGTCCGCTTGCCTCGCCTGCTTCGTCGCGCGCTTCACCGCCTCCAGCGTCTTCGGGTTGCTCTTCCCTTTCGCCATGACGCCGTTCGCTTCGCTTCGCTTCCCTCGCCGTCGGACGGGGACGCGCGCGCGCCGTCCCCTCTCGCCCCGCCCCGCGCGTCGGAAGGTGTCGCGCGCGCGGCGAGACGAGATCCTACCGGTCTTCCGGCCGTCTCGTGGCTCGCGCGCGATCCATCCTGTCTGATCGCGAGCGCTATCGTAGCGCGTGTCGGTCGCGGGGCGCTTCGGCCGTCGGTCAGTTGGGAGAAGTGCGGGTCGGTTTGACCCACTGGCTCGATCGGGGAGTGGTTTGAAACTCATCGAAATCTACTACAGTAGTCTACGTTTTCGGACCGTTGGCCGTATGCGTTCTTAGTCTGCGTTCGTGACTCGTGGAAACTTACGGTCTAATGACTCGAGAAATCGCTCGGCTCGTCCCAGAGGGGTACAAACTTCGTTCGGCGAAGCTGTCGTTTGTCGTTGCGCGAACGGCGACAGCCGCGCGAGCGGCATTGCATCGCGCGTCGCGACCTCTCGTGACCGCACGCACGCACGCCGCACGCCGCCGCGCGATCGTTTTGAACGCGCGAAGCAGCACGCACGCACCTCGCGCGCGCGCGTCGTCGCGTCGAAGGACTCGCACGCTCGCGCGCGCGTCGACCCCGCCGCGGGTTGCACGCATTTCGTCTTTTCGAGACGCGAGCGCGCGCGATGGCGGGACCGTCGCGCAGGCGGTCGCCGCGTAACGCCGCGAACGCGGAGAACGCGCCCGCGCCGTCGCCGGTCGCGGACACGCCATCGAAGACGACGACGCGCGCGGACGGCGGCGCGGTTCCGGAGAAGGAGAACCCCGCGCACGAGGCGACGCCGTCGTCGGTGCGTCGAGATTTCGCTCGACGCGCGGAGGGAGCTTCGTCGCGCGTCCGTCGTCGTCGTCGTCGTCGTCGTCGTCTCCCGCGAGACGACGCGCCCCCGCGCGCGTCCCCGACGCGATATCGCGCGCGACCGCGACGCTCTCCGCGGCGACGCGCGACGCGTCGTCCGTCGCCGCGGAGGCTGCGCCGTCGCGCGCGGCCCTCGCGCCCGTCGGTCCCTCCCGCGGCGCACGCATTTCATCGTTTCGACCCCCTCCCTCCCTCTCCGAGCGAACGAATCAAATCAAATCTGACGCCGCGCCCTCCTCCTCCTCCTCCCTTCCTCCTCGCCGCCCCCCATCCCCCAGATCCTCAAACGCCGCCGCCGCAGCATCCTGAGCGACGTCTCCAAGGCCACGGGCGCGGACGCGGGCGCGAACGCGTCCCCGAACGCGCGCGCGGCGTTAAAGAAGCGCCGCCAATCCTTGGCGAACCGACGCGTCTCGTTCGCCGTCGACACCGCGTTGGAATCCGTCCGCGAGTTTGCGAAAGACGAGGGCGCCGAGGGCTCCGGGCTGGACGCCGTCGCGTTCCCGGACCCGGTGACAGCGACGGCGGCGAGCTCGAGCGCGAAACCGGTCGCGACGCTCGCGTCGTGCCCCCCTCCGGCGCCGATCGTCGTCGCGCCGTCGCCGGCGCCGGCGCCGACGCCGACGCCGACGCCGACGCCCGCGCCGCACGTCACGCCGACGGCGACGGACCCGTTCCTCGCGTTCGGCGTCTCCCCCGCGGCGTCGGGCGGATCCAAGTCCCACGCGACGCCGTCCGAGGATGGGACGATCGCGTTCAGCCACGGCGTGATGTCCACCCCGGGGTCCAACCTCAACCTCACGGGAAACCTCGCGGGCGGCGGCGGAGGGCGGCCGTCCGACGCGACGTCGCACGGCACCGGCACCGTGGGCGCGTTCGATCTCGGGGACACGCCGAACGTCGCGAACGCTACGCCGATGTCCGCGAACGGCGGCGGCGGCGGCGCGCCGACGCCGAACAGCGGGCCGGGGTCTGTGGACATTGGAAACGTGTTTTCGAAAAACTTGCCGCGCAGGGTCACGATGGACCCGTCGCAGTACCGCGACGCGATGAAAGCCGCGGGGAACGACCTGACGACGACGCCGACGATCACGGAGAGCGGCGGTTTGGACGACGACGAGGACGACGACGAGGTTGACGACGAAGACGGCGGCGAGCTCGGGATGCACGACGACGGCGTCACCGCCTCCGTCCCCGGGCTCGCCGCGCTCGCGGACGAGGACGAGGACGAGGACGAGACCGAGGCTGGCCACGCCCCTGTTGGGATGTCCGCGCCCGGGCACACGGCGGCGTTCAAATACGACGCGAGCGCGGCGGCGAACGCGAACGCGAACGAAATCACCGCGGCGGTGCCTTCGTTATCCTCCCTCGCCGCGGACGACGAAGACGACGACGACCACCTCGCGACGGTAAACGTCCACGACGTCTCCAAGCACTCCACAAACTCGAGCGAGGCGTCGCCCGCGCTGTGCGGGCTCCCCATGGGGAGCGTCACCGAGGACGTCGCGGCGAACATGGCTGCCGATCTGGCCGCGGCGGTGGCGGCGGACCAGGCGAAGAACATCGCGGGCGGCGCAGGCGGCGCGTCGGCGTCCGCGTCCGCGTCCGCGTCGTCGAACGACGGCGACGATCACACGATGGCCATGGACCTCGGGTACACGACGATGCTCCCAACGCGTCAGAACGCCGTTTCGAACGGCGGCGCGACGCCGACGGTGAACTTCCCGCCGCCCGGCGCGGGCGGCCCCACGCCGACGGCGACGGCGCTCTCCGATTTCAACTTCACCTCCGCGCTCGAGGCGGGCGCGCACGGCGTGTGGGGCGCCGCGCGCGACACCCCGGGCGGCGGCGTCAACGGCGTCACGATGACCGTGGAGATGACCCAGGCGCTGAACGCGCGGAGGAAGTCTATGGCTGCGCAGGCGTTGGAGCGGAAGCGACGGATGACGCTCGGCGTGAAGGGGGTTGCGGGGTTCGCGCACCCGGCGGATCGCCGTAAATCCCGCGCGCCGTTCGCGATGCCGCACGGGATATCTCCGGGCGGCGCGCACACGATGACCGTGGACCTCGACGCGAACGGCGCGAAGGTGATGGGCAAGGACACGTTCGAGTTTGTGTACGGCGGGCAGGATAAGACTGGGGAGCCCGGGAGGCCGAGCGACGCGACGAAGACGAGCGCGTCGGGGTTCGGCGACTTCGCCGCGTCGACGCCGACGCTGACCGACCTCTCCTTCGGCGGCGCCGCGGTGAACGACAACGCCGCGGGTTCAAACGCGAACGCGGACGGGGTCGATTTGAACCTGAGCGACAGCTTCGAGGCACCCCCCGGCAAGACGTCGCTCGCGTCTTCGGGGAACGACACCTGGGACAAGTCGAAGACGACGACGACGACGACGACGCCCGCGGCGAGCTCTCTCCCGGGTCCGTCCACCGACCGCGAGAACACCGGATTCACCCTCCCCGGGGACGACACGATGCGGTTGCTCTTGAAGAACAAGCTCGGCGAGCACGGAGACGCGACGCCCGCGCCGCCGAGCGACGGCAACGCCGCCACGGACGGCTCCACGGGGTCGGCGGCGCCGCCCGCCGTCGACGAGAATCACGCCGCCGCGGATCCGACGAAGACGTCCAAGCGAACGACGACGGATACTTGGGACAAAGCGCTCACGGACACGACCGGCGACGTGCTCGTGCCGATGCCCGGCGTCCATAACGGTCACACGATGACCGTTACTGGCGTCGTGCCGTTCGCGACGCCGCACGAGTCGCTCAAGGCGCCGTCCGTCGCCGGCTCCGCGGGGGCCGCGTCGTCCACCGGCGGGTTCACCCCCGGCGACGAAACGCTCGAGATGATCGAAAAGTTGAAAGCGCGAGAGCACGGGTTCACCGCGAAGACGCCCGGGACGCACGCGGGGCGCCCCTCCACCCTCGGCTGGGGGTTCGCGTCCGCGCTCGGCACGCCGCTGCCGCCGCTCGGAGGCGCGGCGCCGACGGCGTTCACGCCCAACCGAAACACGAGCATCGCCGGCGGCGCGCCCGGAAGCGGGTTCAAGACGCGAAACGGCCACGGGTTCGCCGGGCCCGGGTTCGACCCCGCGCCCGCGTTCGGGCGCCAATACGGCGACGCCGCTTTCGGCGCGTTCACCCCGGGCGGGTCGCAGAGGGACACGCTGCGCGGCGCCAAGGCGCTGAACGACGCCAAGACGCTCGAGGGGGCGTTGGGCTTGCCCGCCGACTGCCCTCCCATCCCGGACGTCGGCGGCGTGGTGGAGCTGGAGACGTTTCTTCACGCGTGCGAGGTGTCGTTCATGGAGGCGCGCAACTTGCGGCGGAAGAGCCTCGCGATGGAGTCGCTGTCCAACGCGCCGCCGCCGTCGAACGTGTACGAGGGGTTGAAGCTCGTGTGCCTCACCGCGCCGATGATTGAAGGTGCGTTCTTTCAAGCGTGCGCCGTTTCTTAAGAAGGAGTTTTTTTTGGGTCCCTCCCTCCCTCCCGCGCGCGTCGGTCGTGTTTCTCTCCGCCCATCCCTCGACGCCCGCCCGCCTTTCAAACTCCGTCTGATGCCTTTGAACGAACGCCGAAAACCCCCTCGAACGACCCATCGCTGCAGCGCTCGAGCCGATGCACGAGCACTTGTCCGACGCGCTCGCGTCGGACGCCAAGGACATCGACCGACTCAAGCTGGACGTCGAACGCGCGCAGCCGCCCCTTCTGCGGCTCGCGTCGTCGGACGACCCCGCGCACGTCGCCGCGCTGCAGCGCGCCGGGAAGATGCTCAAGAAGGAGTGCCAGCTCGCGGCGAAGGACGACTTCACGTCGCACCGGCTGCTCACGGAGCGAGCCGTCGCGGAGTCGCTCGTCGTCGCCGCCGCCGCGCTTCAACGGACGGAGACGAGCCTTACGCACTCGAGGGAGATCGCCGCGGAGGCGTGCGCGGCTGCCGACGCGCACGAGGCGGACCTGCGCGAGAGGATCGACGCGTGCGGCGACGCCGCGGCGTCGAGAGATCGTCTGCTGACCACCAGAAGGGGTTTGCTCGCGGCGTTGGCGCAGCGACGGAGGCTCGTCGACGACGCGAAGCGAAAACTCCGCGAGACGAACGACGACGTCGTCGCCATGACGCGACGCGGCGGCGTCGTCCAGGCGGAGCACTCGCGGTTCAGCGCGCAGCTCGAGGAAGCGCGCGCGGTCGCCGCGCAGAAGGGCGTCGAGCTGCCGGAAGACGGCGGCGCGAGCGCGCGTTCCGCGGCGGCGGCGCGCGCGAAGAAGGCTGGCGAGGCGTGCCGCGCGCTCGGCGAGGAACTCGCGGTGTTGAACCGCGTCACGCCGTGGCGGCTGGACGGGCTCTCCGGCGGAGGCGACACGCTCTCGCTGCGCGTCGGGCGGTTGTTTCGGATCGCGCTGGACGTCGGCACCGGCGCCGGGCGCGTCACGCTGCAGCCGTGCAGCGGCGTGACGCCGCAGGGGGGCGTCGCGTTCGCCGCCGCCGTCGCGGGGGCGCCGCGCGCGTGGAACGAGACGTCGGAAAACGCGAGAAACGGCCATCTCGCGGCTGTTTTACAGTCCATCGTCCCGGGGCTGCGACGCGCGGAGGCGACGTTGGGCGAGGCGGAGGCGTGCCGCGACGCGTTCCCGAGAATCACGAAGATGCGATGCACCGCCGGCGGCGGCCTCGAGCTGTCCTTCACGGATTTCAACATGGAACGCAAAGTCGACGTCGCGCTCGACTTTAGCCGAGGCGCGTACCCGCGCGGGAAGCTCTCCCCGCGCGTCGCCGTCGTGTACCACGGCACCGGACCGCCGCTGCCGAGCGCGGCGACGATGGAAGCCGCGATCGACCGCGTACCGAGCGGCGCGTGCGGGCGGCGGCTGTTTGGGATATGCCGGCTGATGGATTGGATCGTCGCGCGCGGCGAAGAGGGCGCGTTCTTACACTGGTCCCCATACGACCCTGTTGGCGTGGTGAACGCCGATCCTTAAGGACTTTGCCCGGCGTCTCTCTGCGCCCACCCCCCGCTTTCAATCCCCGCCCTCGACGCCTTTCAACTCCAACTGACGCCTTTCAACTCCACCCCGACATTAACTTGTAGGCGCGCGCGACGCGGCGGCGGCGGCGG
>Ga0209630_10004775_pt1 | contig 11761 bp, 6 predicted proteins | sample COG_01_FD_184745 | JGI IMG/M metagenome (GOLD analysis project Ga0209630, IMG submission 184745) | Pelagic Microbial community sample from North Sea - COGITO 998_met_01 (SPAdes) (version 2) | ecosystem: Environmental > Aquatic > Marine > Neritic zone/Coastal water | place: Helgoland, sampling... | reverse complement strand
CGCGCGGCCGCGGGCGACGACGCCGCCGCGGTCTCCTCCGTCGCCTCGGGACGCGCGACCGCCTCGCGGAGTCTCGCGACGCCGACGAGGCGCGCGTCGCCGCGCGGAGGCGCGGCGGCGAGCGCGCTGGCGGACTACTTCGCGTCCGACAACGCGTCCGACGACGCGAACGACGACGCCGCGACGTCGACCGCGGCGAAGGCGGACCGCGCAGACGACGCGTCGCCGTCGTCGCACGTCGCCGACTTCGCCTTCGAACAGGAAGGAGAAGGACGCGTCTACTCCGCCGCCGAGGCGGGCGCGTCGCCGTCGCAGGCTGCCGACGCCGCCGCGCTCGCCGCGGAATACGACGCCGCCGAGGCTGCGATCCTCGCGTCGTACGAGGCGGCGCTGGCGGCGTGGCTCGAGCGAGAGACCGCGCTCGACGCCGCGTTCGCCGCGGCGGAAGCCGCCGTCGACGCCGCCGCGCGCGACGTCAAGACCCGCGACGCCGCGCACGAGGACGCGTACGCGAACGAGCGCGCGTGGGCGCGCTCCAACCCGGACCTGGACGCGTACGCGAAGGAGCTGTGCACGCAGACGGTGCATCACAAGCCCGTCTACGTGCCGGGGGTGTGGTCGCCGCCGCGTCGCGCGCCGTCCGTGAAAGTTCCGGGGACGCCGCCGGTATTGATACCCGGCGCGCCTTCGTACTGGGAGCCCGGCCGCGCGCCGTTCTACACCCCCGGGTTCTGGACGCCGGGGAAGCCGCCGCGGTACGTCTCCGCGGTGCGCCCGACGGTCGTGCCCGCGGTGAAGGGGACGGTGATACCCGGCGAGTTCGTGCCGCCGGCGTACACGCCGGGGTTCGTCATCCCCGGGTGGCACGAGACGACCGCGTGCGCGCTGCCGTGCTGCCCGGCGCACGCGGTGATTCCGCCGCCGGTGATTCCGCCGGTGATCGTGGATCCGGTCGTATCCAACGGTGTGGGATACTGAGGCGAGGGGAGTGGACGGAAGATTTCGCCCGCGGGCGGCGGAGGGCACGCTTTGGTTTTCGCGCGAAGAAACCGTTTTATTCCGCCGCGCAGCAGCGAATTTTCATCGATCGTTGACGACGAATCTGCCAATCGTTGACGTTTTCGAACCTCCGGACGACGCGTCGTCACACCGCGCCGCGCGGTCGCACACACCGCGAGGGAGGTCGCGCGCGCTCTCGGCGCGCGTCCTCGGCGTTTCCTCCGCGAGCGACCCCCCCGCGCGCGCGATACGCGCGCGTCCCCGGTCTCGTCGCGTCGACCGGTCGCGACCCCCCTCGGCGACGTGTTCATTTCGCGCCGTTGCCGCGCGCGAGCTGCTCATCGCTCGCGGATAAAGACTCGCGACGCCGACGTCGCCTCCGAGCGAAGGGTCTCCTCCCCGCGCCGCGGGCGCGCGAGACGCGAATCGAGATGACCGACGCGATGCACTCGGCCGCGGACGAGGTGCGTCCGCGCGAGCCTCCGCCGCGAACGCTCGCCGCGACGACGCGCGCGTCCCCCCCGCCGACCGTCCGCGTCATCGCCCTCCTCTCCGCGCGAATATTCGCTCGCGTCGCGTCGCCTCCGGTCCCTCCCCTGACGTCCCCCCCATCCCCGTCGTCTCGCCCGCCTCGCCGCGCAGCTCGCGACCGATCTCGCGTCGCTCGCGACGACGACGACGACGACGACGACGACGACGTCCGACCCCGTGGACGACGGCGCGTGCGCCATCTGCCTCGAGATCATCCCCCCCGCGGACGTCGCGCTCGTCAAGACGTGCCTGCACGCGTTCTGCGCGCCGTGCATCGTCCGATGGACGTCGTTTCAACTCGACAACGCGGCGAAGCGCCTGCGCTCGCCATCGCGCAGCAGCGACCCGACGTGCCCGTGCTGTAAGGTGCCGTTCTCGTCGCTGCTGACGTACAGGACGCTGGACGGGCGGCTCACGGAGGATCTGCGAGAGGAGAGCGCGTGTCTGCTGCGCCGCGCGCGGTGGCTCCCGTCGTGCGCGAAGACCGAGCAGTGGGAGCGCGACCAGGGCGCGACGACTAATGCGACGACCGGCGGCGCGGGGTCGTACTACGAGGGGTTCTACGAGGAAGATTTCGTGTACGACGAGGACTACCTCGACGACGAGGAGGAGTACATGCACCGCGCGAGGGGTCGAGGGGGGAGCCGCGGGTGCAGAGGAGGAGGCGCGGCGGCGCCGGCGATCGGCAACCGACGGTACGGACCGAACGGGTACATCGCGCAGGGGCAGCGGATGCTCGCGCGGCCGGTGCCCGCGGAGCCGGCGCGGACGAAGGGCGGGCGCGCGGGGAAGCGCGGTAAGGCGAAAGGCGGCGTCGGCGGAGAGGGCGCGTCGGCAGCGGCGTCGTCGCCGTCGCCGTCGCCGTCGCTGTCGCCGTCGACGTCGACCGCGATCGACGTCCCCGGGACCCCCGCGACGCCGTCCACCGGCGACGTCGCGTCTTCCTCGCCGCTGTCGCCGTCGACGTCGACGTCGACGTCGACGCCCGGGAACGGCCGCGGGAAGAAGTCCGCGAAACGCGCGGAGGCGAAGGCGAAGAAGGAGGAGAAGGAAGCGCTGAGACGGTCGAGACGCGTGGAGAACGCGGCGGCGGCGGCGGCGGCGGCGAAAGCGAAGGCCAGCCTCAGCGGGAGCCTCAAGAGCCAGCTCCCGGACCTCCCGGACTTTGAGACCGAGATCGAGGAAGCGCCGCCGTCGGACGCGGACGCGGACGAGATCGAGCCCGGTCCGCCGCGACGCGAGTTCCCGGCTGTCGTCGACTCGGACGAAGAAGAAGACGTCTTTTCGATGTGCGACGAAGACTGAGACCGCCGCCGCGCCGGCGCCGCCATCACTCCCTGTACCACCATCGACTCGCGAAAAACAAAAAAAAATAGTGTATCATCACCCTAGCGCCTGTTGTACGTGTACTATCAGTAGCGAACGATTAAGAATAATACCTCGCTCGACGACTGCAGATCTACATGCTATCCAACACCGCGCGCTTCATCCTCTCTCGCGTCGCGGCGTCCGCGTCTTTCCCCGTGAACAGCTCGAACTGCAACGCGGCTTGCCCGACGAACATGTCCAGCCCGCTCGCCAGCTCGCACCCGACCTCCTTCGCGTCTCTCAGCAGCTTCGTCTCGAGCGGGTTGTACACCGCGTCGAAGACGACGTCGAACCCGCCCGCGGCGATCGCCGATTTAGGCGTCGGCGTCTCGTCGACCTTCGGCGTCATGCCCACGGACGTCGTGTTCGCGAGGACGTCGCCCTTCACCGCGCCGCTCGCGAGCGCCTCGAGCGTCACCGCGACGCCGCCGCACGCGGTCGCGAGCGCCTGGGCGCGGTCGAGCGACCGGTTCGCGACGATCACGTCCGCGCCTTTGAACTTCGCGCCGAACGCGAGGCCTCGCCCCGCGCCGCCCGCGCCGACGACGACGACGGTTTTTCCGCGTAAAACCTCCCCCGACGCCGTCCCTCGCTTGGCGTTCATCGCCGCCTCGATCGCGTCGATCGCGGCGACGTAGTCCGTGTTGTACCCTTTAAACGTCCCGTCCGGTCGCTTCACGAGCGTGTTCACCGCGCCGATCTCCGCGGCGACGGGGTCGACCTCGTCGCAACACCGAAGCGCGGCTTCCTTGTGCGGAATCGTGACGGAAAATCCGACGTAATCGTCCCCGCCGAACGTCGCGCTCTTCAAAAACGCCTCGATGTCGTTCACGAGCAGCGGGACGTAGCACGCGTCCACGCCCGCGGCGGCGAGCGACGGGTTATGCAGCGCCGGAGATTTGCTCTGCGCGATCGGGTTGCCAATCACGCCCATCACCTTCGTCGCCCGCGTCTGCGTCGGCACGCGGTACAAGTCCCTCAACTGCCTCAGCGTCGGCTGCCCCGGCGCGGACTCCGCGCCCGCGCGCAGCGCGCCGAACGTGAGGAACGACCCGAACTTCGCCGCCAGGAGGCGCGAAACCTGCCCAGCCTCGCCCATGCCGAGGACGATCGTGTCCTGTCGCGACCCCGCGGCGTCCTCCAGAAGCGTCTGCAGCCGCGTCACGTCGACGATGTCCTTCACCATCGCCGCGATCTTCACGACGTCCGCGCCCGCGGCGACGCATCGCGCGCGGATCTCCGCGAGCTCGTCGTACGACGGCACGGCGTCGTAGTCGTGCGACGACAGGATGATCTTCGTCGCGGACGCGTCCTTAATCCCCGGCGGCGCGGCGGCGAAGAAACGCTCCGCCGCGAGGAGCTCGCAGTCCACGTACGCGGCGCCGAGCTCGACGGCTTTCCACAGCGCCGCGAGCCGCGGTTCTTCCTCGCCCGCGTACTGCCCGCCCTCCCACGTCGGGCGGTACGTCACGATGCACGGCACCGGGCACCGCTCGAGCATCGCGGTCAGGTCCTTCCCGTCCGCGTCGAGGGTCGGGATGAAGTCGACGCGGAGCTCGACGATGTCCGCGCCGCCCGCGACGGCCTCGTCGATCTCCGTCAGCGCCTCCGCGACCGTCGGCGCGATGACGGACGTCGTCAGCGCGCACGTCTTCCCGTCGTGGTGGCTCTGCGGCAGCGCTCGGGTCGCGACGACGGAGGCAAGATGCGACGATCGCGAGTTGATGTTGGATCGCGTCGCCATCGCGCGAGCGCTCGCGGCGGCGACGGACGGACGCGACGACGGCGCCTCCGTCGTTTTCTCCGCGCCGACGCGAGGACGCGCGACGCGCGCGGGGACCGGAAGCGCGATGCGCGCGGCGGCCATCGAACGAACGACGAGTGGGGTGCGCGCCAGATGCCGTGCGGCGGCGCGACGGTCGCGCGGATGGATAATGGCGCCGGCGCGGCGCCGCAAAAAAACTTTTTCTTGAGTTTTTCTTCAAGCGCGCCCAGATCTCGAATCTAGTCGTTCGCCGCGCGCGGACCACCCCCGAACCTCGCTCCGCACGATGAGCAACGGCAGCTTCGGCCAGGCCGCGCCCTCGAGCGGCGGCGGCGGCGGCACGTTCAGCGACGACGTCGACCGGCTCTTCTCCGCGGCGGAAGTCCGCGAGGGCGGCCTCGCGGGCGCGCGCGACGATCTCGACTGGAACACCCTGGACGAGTCCGTGTGGCGCACGCTCAAGCGCGACGTGGACCGCGTCGCGTCCAACACGCTGCTCGTCCTGAACCCCATGCGCGTCGCGCGCGACCCCACGCGCCCGATGCGCGAGTGGGACCTGTGGGGGCCGCTCGTCTTCGTCCTGCTGTTGGGCGTGTGCCTGTCGCACGGCGACGGCGACGACGCGAGCACGGTGTTCAGCGTCGTGTTCGCCACCGTCGCGTTCGGCGCGGTGGCGCTCACGATGAACGTGCTGCTCCTCGGCGGGCACATCATCTTCCTGCAGGCTATATCGCTGTTGGGGTACTGCCTCGTGCCGCTGAACGTCGCGGTGTTTCTGATGTTTATCTCCGAGAACGTCGTCTGGAGGACGCTGCTGGTGTGCGGCGCGGTGGCGTGGAGCTCGTGGGCGAGCGTGCCGTTCGTGTCCGCGGCGGTGCCCGCGGCGAGACGCGCGCTCGCGGTGTACCCGGTGATCTTGTTCTTGATATCGCTCGGGGTGCTCGCGGCGGTGAGCGCGTGACTGGAGGAGGGGTCGGAGACGGGACGGGGCGAGACTATTCGCGCATATATTAGGACGTAGGTAGGCGACGACGCGGCGTGGTTTAGAACACGCGTCGCGATGATAATGAAAATTTCCTAGGTACTCTTAGGGAACGAACGACAGCTCTCCCTCCCTCCTCTCGTCGCTCCCGTCCGTCAGTCCATGTACCCGATGACGCCGGCCATGTAGATCCACAGCGACAGCAGCGCGAGCGCCGCGGACGCGAACAGGCACCACACGCCGCCGGTCACGACCGCCGACGCCGCGGCGCTCCCGTCGGCGAGTCCCATCCACGCCGTCCCGTCCCTCACGCCGAGCAACACGCTGATCGCGACGAGCTGCGTCGCGGTCTTCCACTTCCCGTACGAGTTCACCGCGACGGCGCCGTGCGCTTCGCCGCCGGCCGCGGCCGCCCACTCGCGAATCGCGCTCATCGTGATCTCGCGACCGATGATGATCGTCGCCGGCGCCGCCACCTGCCACGCGGGAACGCCCGCGGGTGGGATCGTGCAGAGCAACACCAACGCCGCGGCGACCATGAGCTTGTCCGCGACCGGGTCTAGGAACGCGCCGAACGACGACACGAGGTTCAGCTTCCGCGCGAGGTACCCGTCCGCCCAGTCCGTGACGGCGGCGGCGACGAAGATGACGCAGCACGTCGGGCACACCCACGCGCCGCGCGCGTAGAAGATCGCGGTGACGACCGGCACCGCGGCGACGCGCACGAGCGTGAGCCAGGTCGGGAGGTTGATCTTCAGGCTGCCCGAGCGCTTCACGGCGGTTTCCGGCGGCGCGTCCGCCTCGCCCGCGGCGGCGGCGGCGACGACGACGGGACGCGCGCGAGACGCGCGGCGCGCGAGGGATCGATCTATCGACGCCCTCGACGCGGGCGACGCGGACGCCGCGCGGGGAGGCGCGAGCGACGCGCGTCCCACCCGGGTGGAGACGCGTCGGACGACGCGCGCGGCCGCGGGCGTCGCGCGAGGTGCGGCCGCGCGCTGCGAGCGCGAGGTGACCGCGAGCGTCGCGCGCGTGGGGAGGGCGAGCATGGCGCCGCGCGAGAGTGGGCAGCAGAGCTATCTTCCACCTTCTTCCGTCGTCCGGGCTGATGAGTCAGACGCGCTCACGCCAAGGGCGCGATAGCGGAGCGATCAAAGCAGGCTAATGAACGGGGAATTTGATACCAGAAGGACGTGCACGCAGGGCTAAGTTGGGTGAAAACGTCCGCGGCGATGCTTTCGACACGGCGGATGAAGGATAAAACCAGAATTTTCTTCCTGCTATTGCAATCTACGAAAGTACGAAGGTACGGAAGTACTTCCGTACGCGCTTCACTCACTCCCCTCGCGACGAGACCACGTCCGCCGGGGAGTCCACATCCAGACCGCTCGAGCGAATCGCGAACGGGGACGGCGACCCGCCCGACCCCGGGGACGCGCGCGACCGCGCGCGCGGGATCGGCGACGGACTCGGCGACGACGAAACCCCCGCGCCGCCGCCGCCGCCGCCGCCGCCGCCGCCGCGGTCGCCGGACGACCCCCCTCTCAGTCCGCTCAACCCGAGCGGCGGCCGCAGCAGCCGCTGCAGCGCGTCGCCGCGGTCCGCGGACCCTCGGAAGAGCCCCGGAGAAGAGCCCCCGCGGCCGCTCAGACCGGGCGACAGCGACGGCGACGGCGACGACGACGCCGCGCGCATCCGCGCCGTGAGCTCCTCCTGCTGCTTCCTCACCCACGCCCTCGACGTCTCCGCTTCCACGCGCGCGGCGTGAAGCTCGTCCGCGACCTTCTTCCTCTCCGTCATCGCGGCCTCTCTGAGTTCTTTGCTTCGGCGGTCCTGCTCCAGCGCCGCTCGCGTCGCCGCCTCCGCGATCTCCGCCTCGGCGAGAATTTTCGCGCGGCGCAGTTCCAACGCGTCGTTCTCTTCCCTCACGCGTCGCTCCCGCGCGGCGAGCTCCTCGTCCAACTTGGCCTTTTGCGTCGCCGCGACGGCTCGCGCTTCTTCAACGACCGCCGCGGCAGCCTCCGCGACGCGCCTCTCGGCCGCGAGCCGCTCCATGGACTGCTTCGTCTCCGCCTCGAGCGCCTTCGCCTTCGCCGCGGCTCTCTTCGCTTTCTCCGCGTCCTCCGCCACCTTCTCCGCCGCCGCCGCGAGCTCCGCCCGGCGCTTCGAGAGCTCCTCCTGCCTCTGGAGCTCCTCCGCGTCGTGCCGCGACTTGGCCTGAACGAGCTCCGCCTGGTGCTTGTGCGCCTCCGCGGCCGCGGCTTGCGCCTCCGCGAGCATGCGGTCCGCCTCGGCTTTCGCCCAGACGGCTTCCGCCTTGGCGCGCGCGGCGTCCGCCCTCGCCCGCTCAGCCTCCGCGCGCGCGGAGAGCGTTCCGGGGGAGTCCGGCATCGCGGCCGCGTGCGCGGTCGTGGGCGTGTTCGTCGGCGCCGCGGGGAGCGCGCCGACGGGCGTCAGCGCGATCGGCGACGGCGCCGGGTCGCCGGGGGTCAACACCGCGCCGGCGACGGCGACCGGCTGCGCCGCGAGCCGCCGCCGCTCGGCGAGCTGCTGCTGCGCCGCGAGCTGTTGCCGCTGCGCCGCCAGTCTCTGCGCCTCGAACTGCGCCTTCTGTGTCTCCAGCGCGCGTCTCTGCGCCTCGAGCGCCTCGCGCTCCAGCTGCAGCGCCGCGTCTCGCTCCTGCTCCGCGCGCGCGCGTCGGCGGAGAAACTTTTCGCTCTTCTCCCTCTCGACGTTCCGCGCGTCCATCTCCACCGCCTGCGTCATCGACCGCAGCGCATCCTGCTGCTCTCTGATCTGCTCGAGCTGTTGCGCCGCGATCTGCGACTGGATCGGCGACGGCGCGCGATCGGCGAGGGAGGGCGACGGCGACAGCCTCGCGACTTGCGACGCGGCGATGGCGGCGCCCTCTCTCAGCGCCTCGAGCGTCGCGCGGTCCATCTCCACGCGCCGTTCCTCTTCGTGCAGCGCGCGCTCGCGCGCGTCGAGCTCGCGCGCGCGCGCGTCCGACTCCGAGGTCCTCCGCGAGCTCGAGTTCGAGACCGGCGGCGCGCCCGAGAGCGGCCGCGGCGGCAGCCGCGGGCTCTCGCGGTGAATCGGCGACGCGAACCCTCCGCCGCCGCCGCCGCCGCCGCCGCCGTCCGCGCCGGGGTCGTCGTCCCCGCGGTGGCGCGACGGCGAAGGCGACGCCGCCGCCGCCGCCGCCGCGCCCTTTGTCGCGCTCTCGTGCTCGCGCCTGCGAAGCGCGACGTCGCGGTCCTCTAACCCGCGCACCTTATCCATGAGACTATCCCGCAGTTCGTTCGCCGCGCGTTTCATCGCCCGCGCGTCGTTCGCCGCGGACTCGACGTCGCGCCGCGTCTGATCGAACGCCCGCCGCGCGTGCTCGAAGTCGTCCATGTCGTCCCCGAGTTGTTTACGATCCATCGCGAGCTGCTCGGACTTGGTCTCGAGCTCGAGGAGCCGCGCGGAGGTTTCCTCGGAGGCGTACTCCGCGGCGTCGCGAATTTCCCTCGCGGCGCGGCGCTCCTCCGCCGCCGCCGCGCGTTCGCTCGCGAGCGCCGCCGCGGCTTTGGAGAGGCACAGCGCCCACTTCTGCAGCGCGGTCTCGCGCTGAATCAACCCCGCGCGCATCTTCCCGATCGTGTTCGCGAAGAAGTCCTGCCCCGCGTCGTCCGAGTCGGAGACGTTTTGAGGGACGACGTTGGTAAACGCCGCCGCCGCCGCCGCCGCGTCCTCGGCCTCTTGCGACAGGGGGTGCGCGCTCTGCGGGATCGACCCGCTCAGGAGCTCCGCGACTTCGTTCTGCAACAGCCGCCACGATTCGTTCAGCTTCTTTTCGCGCTCGCTCAGCGCGTCGTCCGCTTCCGCGAGGCTGACGACCGCGCGCCGCGCGCGATCGAGCGTCTTTTGCGCGTCGTCCAACGCGAGCGCGCGCTCCGCGATGGCGGCTTCGCGCTCCCCCGCGGTTCTCTCCCACTGCCCCGCGGCGAGCAGCGTCCCCTCCGCGGCGGCGGCTTTCCTGTTCGCCGCCGCCTCGCGCTCCTCCGCGGCGCGCTCTCGGACCGTCAGCTCGGCGATGCGACGCTCGAGCTCGGCGCGCGTCGTCTCCGCCTTGGCCGTCGCCGCGGACGCCTTGTCCTCGCGGTCTCTCAAGTCGACGAGCGCCTCTCTCAGCTCGAGCTCCCGGCGGTCGAGGTGCTTGATCCGCTCGCGCGTCTCGTCCCTCGTCGCCGCCGCGGCTCGGTTGATCCCCTCGGCCTCGCCGCGGAGCTTCGCCGCGGCCTTCGCGTCCTCGTCCGCGACGTGCTTCAGCCTCTCCGCCTCCGCGCGCGCTTCGTCGACGTGATGGCGTTCTTTCCGTAAGAGCTCTTGCTCCGTCGTGATCTCCGTCATCGTCTCCCTGCGGAGGGACTCCACCTTGAGGCGCTCCGCGGCGATATCCGCGGCGTTCTCTCTGCGCGCAGCCTCGCAGCGGTTCTTCTCCTCGCTCACCTCCGCCATCGCCTCGCGTCGGATTTGATCCGCCTTGTCGCGTTCGTCGTGCGTCTCCTTCAGCGCCGCCCTGCGCGCGTTCGCGACTTCGTCCAGCGACTTTCGCTTCGTCTCCTTCACCTCGAGGAGGTCTCTCTGCTTCAGCGCGGTCGACTCTCGGCGCGCCGCTTCGACTTCCGCGAGCGCGTCTCTTCGGATCTTTTCGCTCTCCGCGTTCGCGTCGTTTCGGAGCCGCTCCACCTCCGCGCGTTCTCTTTTCAAAATCGCCGCCGCCTCCTCCGCCGTCTTCGCGCTCTTCTTCACCTCCTCCTCGAGCGCAGTCTCGCGTCGCTTCACCTCGATCGCCCACTTTCGCAGAGACTCCTCGGTGTCGTGCGCGCGCTTGCGAGCTTCCGCGTCCGCTTCTTTGACCTTGGATTCGTATTCGTTCTGGAGATCTTTCCGGAGCCGCGTCGCCGCGAGCTCGAGCTCCGAGACGTGCTTCTCTTGCTTCTCGACGTCCTTCCTGCGCGCGTCCAGCGCTTGCGCGCGCGCGACGAGCGCGTCGCGCTCCCTCGTCGTCTCCTCCAACGCCGCGCGCGCGATCTCGTTCTGCTCCGCGGCCGCTCTCTTCGCGTTGAGCGCCTCTTGCTCCGCGAACGCAGCCTTATTGTTCGCCGCCGCGACTCTCTCTCGCGCGGCTTCAACCTCCTCGCGGTGCGCTTCCATCTTCGCCTCCATCGCCGCGGCCTGGTCCTCGTACCCGCGCGACATCGTCTTGAGCGCTTCGATCTTCTCCTCGACGTCCGCGACCGCGGCGGCGTGCTCCTGCGCCGCTTGGTTTCGCTCGTTCAGACGCGCGACCTGCTCGCTCTCGCGAATCTCGCGCATCTCCGCGATCTCGTTCTCGATCGCCGCCGCCACCTGATCCCGCTCGAGCTTGATCTCGTGGAGCTGATCCCTCGCGGTCGCGAACTCCGCCTGCGCGCGCGCGGTGTCCTTCGTCAGCGTCGCCACCTCGCGCTTCACGCCCGCCTTGAACGCGCTCGCTTCCTCTCGCGCTTTGCTCAACGCGTCCGCGGCGTCCGCCTTTTCCGTCGCGAGCCGCTCCAGCTCGCCCCGCGACTCGAGCACCAACCGCTGGACGTGCTTCAGCTCCGCGAGCGCGGTCCGCCGCGACTCCTCGCCCTCGAGCGCGAGCTTCTTCCGGTCCGCATCGAGTCGCGCGGCCGCGAGGAGGTCGCGCTCGTCGAGCTCCTGCTCGCGCCGCGCCGCGCTTCGGCTCGCGTCGGCGCGCTCTGAGGCGACAAACGTCGGGAACGTCGAGTTGAAAGGCGTCAGAAGCGGAGTTGAAAGGCCTTCGTCGAGGCGCGTCGGGATTGAAACGAGCGAGGGGTCGGCGGAGAGACACGACACGCGCGCCGGGTGGACGAGTCCTCAAGGATCGGCGTGCACAACGCGGACGCGGTCGCGTGGGGACCGGCCGGCGTGAAAAGAAAACGCGCCTTCGTCGACGCGCGCGCGCTCGCGCGCCGCCGCGTCCCTCGCGCGCTCCGCGGCCGCGGCGACGCGGTCCGACGCCGCGGACTTGTCCGCCGCGAGTTTCAGCGCCTCCGACGCGCGCTTCTCGCGCTCGACGAGGC
>Ga0209630_10004773_pt1 | contig 11762 bp, 11 predicted proteins | sample COG_01_FD_184745 | JGI IMG/M metagenome (GOLD analysis project Ga0209630, IMG submission 184745) | Pelagic Microbial community sample from North Sea - COGITO 998_met_01 (SPAdes) (version 2) | ecosystem: Environmental > Aquatic > Marine > Neritic zone/Coastal water | place: Helgoland, sampling... | reverse complement strand
CAAGTCCCCGCCGCAGCCGAATGTCGCCAATAACAACGACCCTGTTTCGCCGTCGGAGGCTCCTCCGGCGGCGAAACGCGTTCCGATCCTGCGTCAGTTCGAGCTGATCGAGGCGGTCAAGGCCTATGACCCCACCGCCGACGAGGCGATGCTCAACAAGGCCTATGTCTATGCGATGAAGATGCACGGCTCGCAGCTGCGGGCCTCCGGCGACCCCTATTTCGCGCATCCGATCCAGGTCGCGGGCATCCTGACGGATTACAAGCTCGACACCGCCTCCATCGTCACGGCCCTGCTGCATGACGTGGTCGAGGATACCACGGCGACGCGCGACGACATCGCGGCGATGTTCGGCGAGGAGATCGCTGTCCTGGTCGAGGGGGTGACCAAGCTGTCGCGGCTGGAGCTCCAGGCCGAGCACACCCGTCAGGCCGAGAACTTGAGAAAGTTCATCCTGGCCATCAGCCGCGACGTCCGCGTCCTGCTGGTCAAGCTGGCCGACCGTCTGCACAACATGCGGACGCTCCAGTATGTGAAGCCCGAGAAGCGCGAGCGGATCTCCAGAGAGACGCTGGAGGTCTATGCCCCGCTGGGCCGGTCGATCGGCATCCATTCGATCGCCTCCGAGCTGGAAGAGCTGGCGTTCGAACACATCAATCCGACCGCCCGCACGGCCATCGAGCGGCGTCTGGAGGCGCTCAAGCTCGAGCACGGCCGGGCCATCGAGGGGGTGTCGACCGAGGTCGAGCGGGTCCTGTCGGAGGCCGGCATCGGCGGCGCGCGCGTCTTCGGCCGGCAGAAGACGCCCTATTCGATCTGGCGCAAGCTGCAGAGGAAGACGGTGGGCTTCTCGTCCCTGTCCGACATCTACGGCTTCCGGGTGATCGTGCCGTTCGAGGACGACTGCTACCGCGCCCTGGGCGTCATCCACCGCGCCTGGCCGATGGTGCCCGAGCGGTTCAAGGACTTCATCTCGACGCCCAAGTCGAACAACTACCGCTCGCTGCACACCACGGTGGTGGGGCCGGGCGGCCTGCGCATCGAGATGCAGATCCGCACCGAGGCCATGGACCGGGTCGCCGAGGACGGGGTCGCGGCGCACTGGGCCTACAAGAACCAGTCCTATGGCTTCGACAAGGAAGGCATGGAGGCCGAGGGCGGGCGCGACCCGCTGCAGAACCTGCGCCACCTCGTCCAGGTGATCGAGCACGGCGAGGGCGGCGAGGACTGGGTCGAGCACGCCAAGCTGGAGATGTACCTGGATCAGGTCTTCGTCTTCACGCCCAAGGGCCGGCTGATCACCCTGCCGCGCGGCGGCATGGCCCTGGACTTCGCCTATGCGGTCCACACCGAGGTCGGGGATACCGCCGCCGGGGTGAAGATCAACGGCGAGCTGAAGCCGATGCGCACGCCGCTGCAGAACGGCGACGTGGTCGAGATCATCCGCGGCGCCAAGCGCGAGGCGCCCGCCGACTGGCGCAGCCTGACGGTCACCGGCCGGGCCCGGTCGGCGATCCGTCGGCACATCCGCGGGGCCGAGCGCGAGGAGTTCCTGCGTCTGGGCCGCACGACCCTGGACCAGACGATCACCAAGGCCGGCAAGTCGATGGTCGATGTCTCGCTGAAGCCCGCGCTGGAAGTGCTGGCTGTGGCCAATGAGGCCGATCTGTTCGAGGCCATCGGCCGGGGCCGCATCTCGCCGGTCAAGGTCGCCGAGACCCTGTTCCCGGCCCTGATGGGCAAGATCAAGCCGGCCCAGCAGCGCAAGCCCATCCAGGACGCCCGAGCCCGGCTGTTCGTGCGCGGCGGCGGCCTGACGCCCGGCGTCAGCGTCCACTTCGGCCAGTGCTGCACCCCTCTGCCCGGCGATCGCATCGTCGGCATCCTCGAGAAGGACAAGGGGCTGACGGTCCACACCATCGACTGTCAGAAGCTGGCCGAGTTCGCCGACGACGACAGCGTCTGGCAGGACCTGCAGTGGACGCCCCAGGCCGAGCAGGGCGCCGTCGGCCTCGCCCGCCTGCGCGCCACGGTGCGCAACGGCGTCGGCGTGCTGGGTCAGGTCACGACCCTGATCGGCGAGGCGGGCGGCAATATCCGCAACCTGACCCTGACCCACCGTCAGCAGGACTTCTTCGACCTGAACTTCGACGTCGAGGTCGAGGACGCCAAACACGCCACCATGATCATGGCGGCCCTGCGCACCAATCCGTCCGTCGACACGGTTGAGCGCGTGCGGGGGTAGGGCTAAGAGGCCCCCATGAACACCGAAGACGTCCTCAACGAGTTTCGAGCCGCCGGCGCCCTGCGCGAGGGGCATTTCGTCCTGTCCTCCGGCCTGCACAGCCCGGTCTTCCTGCAGAAGAACCTGGTCTTCATGCACGCCGACCGCTGCGAGCGGCTGTGCAAGGCCCTGGCCGAGAAGATCGTCGCCACGGTCGGCCCGGTCGATGTGGCCATCTCGCCCGCCGTGGGCGGCATCATCCCGGGCTATGAGACGGCGCGGCACCTGAAGGTGGCCTCGCTGTACGTCGAGCGGGAAGGCGGCGCCTTCAAGCTGCGTCGCGGCTTCCAGATCGAGCCGGGCCAGAAGGTCGTGATGGTCGAGGACATCGTCACCACGGGCCTGAGCTCGCGCGAATGCATCGCGGCGATCAAGGAGGCCGGCGGCGACGTGGTCGCGGCGGCCTGTATCGTCGACCGCTCGGGCGGCCGCGCCGATGTCGGCGTGCCCCTGATCGCCCTGGCGACCCTGGACGTGCCCGCCTATCATGCCGACGACCTCCCCGCCGACCTGGCCGCCATCCCGGTGCAGGACCCCGGCAGCCGGCGGCTGGCCAAGTAGGGATCGGCGCGACAGTGCTCAGACTCGGCGTCAACATCGACCACGTGGCGACCGTCCGGAACGCGCGCGGCGGCCTGTATCCCGATCCGGTGCGGGCGGCGCGCGAAGCCCTGGGGGCCGGCGCCGATGGCATCACGGCCCACCTGCGTGAGGATCGGCGGCACATCTCGGACGCCGACATCGACGCCCTGGCCGTGGTGCTGCGCGACGAGCACCGGCCGTTGAACCTCGAGATGGCCGTAACGCAGGAGATGCTCGACATCGCCCTGCATCACCGGCCGCACGCCGTCTGCCTGGTGCCCGAGAAGCGCGAGGAGCGCACCACCGAGGGCGGGCTGGACGTCGCCGGCGGCCACAACTGGATCGCCCCCTTCGTCGCCCAGCTGAAGGCGGCGGGATCGCGCGTGTCCCTGTTCATCGGCGCCGACCCGGTGCAGATCCACGCCGCGCACCGCACGGGCGCCCAGGTGGTCGAGCTGCACACCGGCGCCTTCTGCGACGCCTTCCGCGACGGTCATGAGGCCCAGGCGGCGGAACAGTTGGCCGCCCTGACGTCGGGCGCGGCCCTGGCCGCCGATCTGGGGCTGGAGGTCCATGCGGGCCACGGCATCGACTATGAGACGGTCAAGCCGGTCGCGGCCATTCCGCAGATCATGGAACTGAACATCGGCCATTTCCTGATCGGGGAGGCGATCTTCGTCGGTCTCGGGGAAGCCATCGCCCGGATGCGGGCCCTGATGGATGAGGCGAGGGCGCCCCAGTGATCATCGGGGTCGGCGCCGATCTTTGCGACATCCGCCGGATCCAGGACTCGCTCGACCGGTTCGGGGACCGGTTCAGGAACCGCTGCTTCACCGAGATCGAACGCACTCGCTCGGACCGCAAGCCGGACGCGGCCTGGAGCTACGCCAAGCGGTTCGCGGCCAAGGAGGCCTGCGCCAAGGCCCTGGGCACCGGCATGCGCCGCGACGTCTACTGGAAGGACATGGGCGTCGTGAACCAGCGCAGCGGCCAGCCGACCCTGCAGCTGACCGGTCCGGCCGCCGACCATCTGGTCCGGCTGACGCCGCCGGGCCACACGGCGAAAATCCATCTCACCCTCAGCGATGAACACCCCTATGCACTCGCCTTCGTGGTGATCGAGGCCTTGCCGCTGTCGTAATCACGCTATAGTGCGGCCTTCATGCGCCGCGCGAAGCGGCCGGGGATCGGGCCTACGCAACGATGAGCGAAGAACACAAGCCGCACACGCCGGAAGAGCCGGAAACGACCCCGGCGACGGGCGTCGAGGCCGAGGCCGTGTCGACTGTTGAAACGCCTGAGGAAACGCCCGTCGAGGCCCCCGTTGAAGCTGCCGCGCCCGAGGACGAGATCGTCACCGCCGAAGCGCCCGTCGAGGACGCCGTCACCGATGAGCCGGTGATTGTGGAGCCGACCCCGGGCGAGACCGATCCCGGCGTCCTGTCCGTGATTCCCGCCGCCGCCGCAGCCTCCGCCATGACCACCTCCGCCTCGAAGCGCCCGATCTGGAGCGACGACGGCGACGCCCCGTTCGAGGACGATCCCGTCTCCGCCAAGAAGGAAAAGATGCCCAAGGCCGCCCGTGTCGAAGACCCCGAAGAACGCTCCGCCGGCAGCGAAGGCCTTGAGATCATCAAGACCGTCGTCTTCGCCCTTCTGATCGCCTTCGTTCTGCGGGTGCTGCTGTTCCAGCCCTTCACCATCCCGTCGGCCTCGATGGAGCCCAACCTCTATGAGGGCGACTACATCGTCGTCTCCAAGTGGTCCTACGGCTATTCGAAGTACTCCAGCGGCCTGCCGATCAACCTGCCGATCGGCGAGGGCCGGGTCTTCGGCCGCGCGCCGAACCGTGGCGACATCGTCGTGTTCAAGCTGCCGCGCGACAACAAGACCGACTACATCAAGCGCGTCATCGGCCTGCCCGGCGACAAGATCCAGATGGTCGACAACAAGCTCTACATCAACGGAACGCCCGTGAAGGACGTCGTGGTGTCGAACACCGAGGTCGCCGACGCCTGGGGCGCCCGCGCCGCCACCGAGGCCCGCGAGACCCTGCCGAACGGCAAGAGCTTCATGACCCAGGACTTCGGTCCGGGCGGCGATCTGGACGACACCCCGGTCTATGAGGTGCCGACGGGCTACTACTTCATGATGGGCGACAACCGCGACAACTCGATCGACAGCCGCGTCGAGCAGTCGGCGGGCGTAGGCTTCGTCCCGGCCGAGAACCTGGTCGGCAAGGCCCAGATCATCATGTTCTCGTGGAAGCCGGGCGCCAGCCTGTGGAACCCGATCAGCTGGTTCTCGAAGATCCGGCCGAGCCGCTTCTTCCACATCCTCGACTGATGGCGAATTCAAGGACAGAGGCGGTGGCCGAACTGGTCCGCCGGCTCGGTCACGATTTTCGCGACCCGCGTCTGCTCGACCGGGCCCTGACCCACGCCAGCGTGGGCGAGGGCGGGTCGCCCCAGACCTCGAAGGCCCCGCGCGACAACGAACGGCTGGAGTTCCTGGGCGACCGGGTGCTGGGCCTGCTGGTCGCCGACCGGCTGCACCACGACTTCCCCGAGGCCGACGAGGGCCAGCTGTCCTCGCGGCTGCATTCGCTGGTCGACAAACACGCCTGCGGGCGGGTCGGGGCCGCGCTCGGCATCGGCGAGGCCTTGCGCCTGTCGCCGGGCGAGACCAAGTCGGGCGGCCGCCGCAAGGAGGGCGTCATCGCCGACGCCATGGAGGCCATCCTGGCGGCCGTCTATCTGGACGGCGGGCTGGAGGCGGCGCGCAAGGTCTTCGACCGCGCCTGGGCCGAAGAACTGGCCCGTCCGCCCGAGCGCGCCGCGGCGAACCCGAAGTCCGCGCTGCAGGAGTGGTCGCAAGGCCGGGGCCTGCCCTTGCCGACCTATGAGATCACCGGCCGCTCCGGCTCGGACCACGCCCCCACCTTCACCGTCCAGGTGGCGGTGGCGGGGTTAGAACCCATATCCGCTCCCGGACGTTCGCGTCAGGATGCGGAAAAGGCCGCCGCGACGGCCATGCTGCAACGAGAAGGCGTCATTTGACCGACATCACCCAACTGAACCCCAATTCCAGGGCCGGCTTCGCCGCCATCATCGGCGCGCCCAATGCGGGCAAGTCGACGCTGGTCAACCGGCTGACGGGGTCCAAGGTCTCGATCGTCACCCAGAAGGTGCAGACGACGCGCTTTCCCGTGCGCGGCATCGCCATCGAGGGCGACGCCCAGATCGTGCTGGTCGACACCCCCGGGATCTTCACCCCGCGCCGCCGTCTGGACCGGGCCATGGTCGCCTCGGCCTGGGGCGGGGCCTCGGACGCCGACGTCGTGGTCCATCTGATCGACGCCCCGTCGCACATCGCCTCGGAAGGCAAGGACGGCACGGCCGCCGACCGCCGCTCGGCCGAGGACACCGAGACCATCATCGAGAACCTGAAGTCCTCGGGCACCAAGGTCATCCTCGCGCTCAACAAGATCGACGGCATGCGCCGCGACACCCTGCTGGCCCTGTCACACCAGATGTTCGAAACCGGCGTCTATTCCGAGGTCTATATGATCTCCGCCGAGACCGGCGACGGCGTTGATGACCTGAAGTCGCGTCTGGCCATGTCGATGCCGGCCGGCCCGTGGCTCTACCCCGAGGACCAGAGCGCCGATGTGCCGATCCGGGTGCTGGCGGCCGAGATCACGCGTGAGAAGGTCTATCTGCGCGTCCATGAGGAGCTGCCCTATTCGGCGGCGGTGGAGACCACGGCCTTCGACGAGAAGGCCGACGGATCGGCCCGCATCGAACAGACCATCTATGTCGAGCGCGAGAGCCAGCGGCCGATCATCCTCGGCAAGGGCGGCCAGACCTTGAAGTGGATCGGCCAGAAGTCGCGCGAGGAGCTGACCGAACTGCTGGACCGCCCGGTCCATCTTTTCGTCACCGTGAAGGTCGATCCCAAGTGGCAGGACAGCCGGGCCCTCTATGCCCAGTTCGGTCTGGATTACGACGTCTGATCCGGCGTCCGGTTTTCAAGGTTCGCGTTTGTTTATCGTTCCCAAGACTGTCGGCGGCCCGCCCCGACTGCTGATCGGCCTTCTGGCCGTCGTCATTCTGGCGCTGCTCGTGACCGGGGGCGTGGTGCTGGCGCGGGGGCACGGCCAGCCCGAGCGCGTTCACCCGCAGATCGCCCAGCTGCCGCTGCGCCCGCCCGTGGTGGTGGTCGAGGACCTGCCGAAGCTGAAGGCCGCGCTGGACGCCCAGCCGCGCTTCATGGGGGCGGTGCTGGTGGCGAAGGGCGATAAGGTCCTGTTCCGTCAGGCCTATGGTCCAGCAGAGGTATCGAAGGGCGAGCGCGCGACCATCGAGACCCGCTATCGCCTGGCCTCGATCAGCAAACAGTTCACCGCCGCCGCCATCCTGAAGCTGCAGGATCAGGGCAAGCTGACCATCAATGACGCGGTGTGCAAATGGATCCAGCCGTGCCCGGCCGCCTGGGCGCAGATCAAGATCCACCACCTGCTGTCGCACACCTCGGGCATCCCAGACCTGATGGCGCGGCCCTATTGGGGCATGCGGCGGGTGACGCCGGCGACGCTGGCCGAGCTGACCGAGGACTCCAAACGCTTCCCGCTGCGGTTCGAGCCGGGGACCAAGGTCTCCTACGACAACGCGGGCTTCAACCTGGCCGCCGCCATCGTCGAAAAGGCCAGCGGCATGCCGTACGAGACCTATATGCAGACGGCGATCTTCGAGCCCCTCGGCATGGATCGCACCGGCCTCGGCGACGCTCCCGATGTGGCCATGGGCTATGCCAACTATCCGTCGGGTCTGGCCGCCCAGACCATTCCGAACGTCAGCATCGTGATCGGCGCCGGGGCCATCTATTCGACGCTGGACGACATGCTGGCCTGGGAGCGCGCCCTGCACCGTGGTCACGTCCTGACGCCGTTCAGCTATGGCCAGATGCTGGCCGACCACGCCCCGGCCGATACGCCGGATGAGCGCGGCCGCACGCGCCGCACCTGGGGCTATGGCATCTTCACCAAACGGCTGGGCGAGATGGTGTCGCCGTCGTTCGAGGACCTTCAGGTCTATCACACCGGCAGCTGGTCGGGCTTCCGCAACCTGATCACCTATCAGCCCGACGCCGATGTGACGGTGATCGTCCTGTCCAACAACTACCACCAGCGGGATCAGGTCTTCCTGATCGCCGAGCAGGCCATGGCCGAGGCGCTGGGCCGCGAGTTTCCGAGGACCGGGTCGCCGGTGCGTCCGGCGGCCAGAGGGGCGCTGGCGCGGCCGGATTGAGGACGGCTTGAGGCAGGAGCAGACAAGGTGCAGGCTGGACGCATGGCCTCCTACCTTCCTCTTCCGAAGCCGCTCGAGCGCGGGCTCGGCGTCATCATCGTCATCGTGCTTGTCCTGGTGGCATTCCGCATGCTGACGCGATCTGACAGCGATGCCCGATCCCAGGCGCCGGCAGCTGAGACTACAAACTCGCCAGCCCGCCCGGCGGTGAAAGTGGCGCTGGCACGGCCGGATTGATCCCTCAATAGACGCGGCCGCCCGCCGCCCCGCGGCGCCTCATGCCCGGATGAACCAGCACGGCGCAGTTGGTGACAAAGGCCGACCGCAGGTCTTCGGGGATCGTCGGGAAGGTCTGGGTCTCGCCGTTGAAAGTGAAGGACACCGGCTCGCCGCGCCGAAGCGGCTCCAGCACCTCGTCGGCGATTGCGAATCTGTATCCGAGGGTCGGCCCGGTCGCAGATGCGACGGCCGTCGGAGAGCCGACCCGTTTCACGTCTCCGATTTGGGTGGTCAGGTCGGGTTGAGGCCACGCGGGCCGGGGCGTGAAGCCGCGCACCGTTACGGCTATCGAGATGTCTTTGCAGCCCAGCACTACGCGCGGGACGAACACCCCGACGCGCCCGTCCGGCGAGGGTACGAAGTAGGTGATCGCCGGCAGTGCGGTAGAGCCCGTCATCGCCCGCCAATGGGGGCCTGTCTGAGCAATGTCAGGCTGAGGCATCGGCACGCGCCCTGGGGCCTCGCGCGGGGTTTGCGTCCCGGCCCACCAGCTGGCGATGCCAATCAACACCAGAATTCCAGACACCACGGCGACACTCCCGACAAGCCACCGGCCTGCGCCTTTCGCGGAACCCGGGCTCCGACCGGGATGCGGGGCGTTGAGTTCGGCCTCAACGCCGAAAAACTTGTTCCGATTTTCCTGTGGGTTTTCGCGATCAAGAAGGCGGGCCAATTCTCGGCTACTGACGGCCCCGGTCTTTCGCCGCGCCGAGCGCAGGCGTTCGTTGACGACATTGACCGATAGACCTTCGGCATTGGCGATGGTCTTGGCGGTGTGTCCCTGGGCCAGGAGGGTCAGGAGTCTGCGCTCCTGTTCCGTCAGTCGGTCGAGTGAAGAGGCCATGGTCCGCGCGTGAAAGTCTGTACGCCCGTTCTTAGGGTGCAAATGGCTCCGCTCAACCGGTGATCAGCCTTGGCGGCCTCCGATTTATTTGGGAAACCCTACAAACTCGCCAGTCCGCCCGGCAGCAGGGTCGCGCGCCCCGCCAGGCTGAGCTCCAGCAGGGCCGCCGCCACATGGCTGACCGGCGCGCCGCAGGCGCGGGCCAGTTCGTCGCGGGGCGTGGGGACGGGCGAGAGCAAGGCGGCGACGCGGTCGATGAGGGCCTGATCCACGTCGTTCGGCATGTCGCCGAAGACGTCGGCGGGCGGCTCGGACAGGGTGCGCAGGGTCTCGAAGGCGCGGCGGACGTCGTCGACGCCCTCGCACAGGATGGCGCCCTGACGCACAAGTTCATTCGGGCCCTTGGAGCGGGGGTCAAGGGGCGAGCCGGGAACGGCGAAGACGTCGCGCCCCTGTTCCGCCGCCAGCCGGGCGGTGATCAGGGAGCCGGACTTCAACTCGGCCTCGACCACGATGATCCCGCGCGAGAGCCCCGAGATGATGCGGTTGCGGCGCGGGAAGTCGCGCGCCTGGGCCCGGGCGCCCATGGGGCTTTCGGAGACGACGCAGCCCTGTTCGACGATCTGGTCGTAGAGGCCGGCGTTGTCGGACGGATAGACGTCGTCGACCCCGCCGCCCAGCACAGCTGCCGTCCCGGTCTCCAGCGACCCCGCATGGGCCGCCGCATCGATGCCGCGCGCCAGACCTGACACGACAACGAAGCCGGCCTGACCCAGCGACTGGGCGAGGCCGCGCGCGATCCTCTGACCGCCCGCCGAGGCGATGCGGGCGCCGACCACGCCGACGGCCTCCCTCGACAGCAGGGCGACGTCGCCGAGGGTCCAGAGCAGAGGCGGGGGCGGATCGACCGCCGCCAGCATGGGCGGATAACCGGCGTCGCCGAAGACCAGCAGCCGGGCGCCCTTGCGGTCTCCGGCGGCCAGTTCGGCCTCGATGCGGTCGGTCGGGGGCAGGGCATAGCCGGACGCGCCGCCCTTGCGGACCAGATCGGGCAGGGCGTCCAGCGCGCGCCCGGCCGAGCCGAAGCGCTGGAGCAGCTGGCGGAAGGAGACGGGGCCGACGCGGTCGGCGCGGGCGAGACGCAGGCGGGCGAACCGTTCTGCGTCGGAGAGGCTCACGCCTTCTTGGCTCCGATACGGGGCTCGGCGCCTTTCAGCAGACGGGCGATGTTCTCGTGGTGGCGGATCCAGATCAGCACCGCCGTGACGAAGGCCAGCAGCAGGATCGGCTCCCCGACCGGCAGGCCCAGCGCCGGGACGGTCAGGATCGCATAGACCGGCGCCATGAAGGAGGCGATCAGGGCCGCCAGCGAGGAGTAGCGCAGGGTGAAGGCGACCAGCAGCCAGGTCGCCCCGGCCAGCAAGCCCAGAGGCCAGTGGGCGGCGATCAGCAGGCCGAAGAAGGTGGCGACGCCCTTGCCGCCCTTGAACTTGAGCCAGACCGGGAACAGGTGGCCGATGAAGGCCGCGCCGCCGGCGATGGCGCCCGCCAGTTCGGCCGAATGGCTGGCGCCGCCCAGCATGAATTTGGCGATCAGAAGGGCCGCCGCGCCCTTGCCGGCGTCGAGGAGCAGGGTGGCGAGGGCCAGGTCCTTGCGGCCGGTGCGCAGCACGTTCGTCGCGCCGATGTTGCCCGAGCCGATGTTGCGCACGTCGCCGGCGCCCGCGGCCCGGGTGATGACCACGCCGAAGGGAATCGAGCCCAGCAGATAACCGCCGACCGCCATGAGGGCGAGCGTGCCCAGAGCTGGCGCCACAAGATCCTGCAAGGTGATTCGCTCCCCGTATGGTGTTTCGCGGCACGATGCGTCGCCGCTAACGTGACGGCAAGCGTCTGATCATCTGTGGTTGTCAAACCTTGTCTTGACCTCGCGGGGTGTTGCGGATTTGGTCCGGCCGCCTGTGGAGCCCCAGCATGATCCGTTCCGTTTTCGCCGCCGTTTCCGTTGTCGCCCTGTTGGGCGGATGCGCCGCCACGCCGCGCGCCGGGTCGTCCGGGCCGCATCTGGCCGCCTGGTTCGACTGTGTGCGGGACGGCGGCATCGTCATCTCGGCGCACCGGGGCCAGTCGGCGGACGACCAGCCGGAGAACTCGCTCGCCGCCATCCGCGCCACGGGCCGCGCCATTCCCAATGCCATCGTCGAGATCGACGCCGTCCTGACCCGCGACGGCCAGCTGGGTCTGATGCACGACGACACCATGGAGCGGACCACGACCGGCCAAGGCAAGGTCGCCGACCTGACGATGGCGGAGTTCAAGACGGCCCGGCTGCGCGCGCCCGACGGACATCTGACCGATGAGGCGCCGCCGACCCTCGCCGAGGCGCTCGCCGCCGCCGGACAGGTTCACGCCATCGCCAGCATCGATCTGAAGCCGGCTTCGGAGGCCGCGACCCTGACCCTGG
>Ga0209630_10004767_pt1 | contig 11770 bp, 4 predicted proteins | sample COG_01_FD_184745 | JGI IMG/M metagenome (GOLD analysis project Ga0209630, IMG submission 184745) | Pelagic Microbial community sample from North Sea - COGITO 998_met_01 (SPAdes) (version 2) | ecosystem: Environmental > Aquatic > Marine > Neritic zone/Coastal water | place: Helgoland, sampling... | reverse complement strand
CCGCTATATCAATGTATATTGATGGAACAGCATTCCCTATTGTAACCGGAACGATCCCGTACGCCTATTTTGATCAAAAAATGAGTACCGGTGTCACGATGATCCGCTCGTCAGTCGGGAGAACCGGCAATACAGCACTTGTACTTGGTGGGGAGTCCGCGGCGCTCGGCGCCGGACTTGGCAGTCAGATTTTCTCTGGCTCTATGAACAATGTTACTCTGTGGCGTGGCCCCTTGAGCGCGAACGATGTAGCATCTCTATATAATGGAGGAACACCATGCGATGTTACATCTTCGACAGCATACCTGAGTCCGACTAATGATACTGATTTGTTTGCTTGGTATAAGATGACCGATGTAGAACATAACGATGAGATCAAAGTAGTTGCTGGGAACGCATTTAATTCATCATCAAACGCAGTTTGGGATTGGAATCCTAACAAACTTGGAAGAAACTTGTTTCCAATGGTTTATCTCGGACAAGACCTTGCAACTTTAACTCAATCGTTTACGGAACACCCTGTACCGCTTGAAGGGTGTGTAGAGACACTCATTGGTTACGATGAACAGCGAACGTTCTATTCGGGCAGTGAATATGACAACTTCTTCGTTAAACATCAAATTCCGCGCTCATCAAAACAATATGCATGGATCACTGCATCTTTAGTCTCCACTAACGGTCACGTTGGATTTACTCCCGATGACTTTAAGATTTCAAGCTCTGCCGGATATGTCGATGCGTATGACTTTATTACCGCAAGTCAAGTCGGAAGTTCGCTCGTCAGCGGACAACGCCGATTCGGTGTTTATGCTGCAGGCTATGTACCGCAAGTTAGTGATTTGAACTTGAATATATACGAACCGGTAACGTCTTCTACTAACACATTAGGACAGGGAGCAGCTAACGTTAGGGGTTATGTTAATAAGTCCGATGCGCTTGTGGATGTTGCTCTGGTGGGTGCCTCCCCAAATGCATTCAATAACCTTATGTTCAAGCGCGGAAACCAATATGGATTCCCGTCTTGGAAACAAATGCGGACAGCCCAGCATCCAATTGTGAGACAGCAACGTACTGAGAACAAGCTTCAAGTTATGGTTGAGAATGCACCTCGAACTTTCGAAGTCAGTCCGGTCAACCTAAACAACAAAATACAAGAGATTGGTGTCAGAGCAATCAACGGAACTCGTTATGTAATGAGGGCAACACATCAGCCGACATTCTTTGATACACCTGAGCTTAACAATCTTCTGATTTCACCCGACGCAAACGCACGAATTACTCCAATGCAGGCAGTCATAGCATCTGCATATCGTTCAGAGACAATTAAAAATATCGATTACATAGTATACACAGAAGATGTCTTCCCATCTGGTAAAAACCAATTCACAAGTCACTCGTCAGAAAGAATCGGCTACTCAAACGACTATTGGCACAGTAATCGAGAACAAAGAAACATATTAGGCGCCACGCTTTATACTGGTAGCGAAGATTTTAAACCTCGCATCACAGGATCGTATTATAGAAGAAGTGCGATGGGATATGATATTTCCGCTAGTGCATGGTCGTTAGACGCAGCAACGGACTTCTTAACAAGACGGGGAGAAACTGCTTGGAATGGTTCCACAAATGGTGCCCGTGTTTTGTATGGAGAACTCCCTCATCGCAACTATAGTTGGCAAGCAACCGACGGCGCCCCCGGCGAGCTTCAAAACACACTGCAATCATATTTCGTTTGGGGTAATACCTACCCAACAGCTTCGGAGAGTGTGCATGACGCTGATGCTAGAAAATACTTTAATAGTGATGCGAAGCGCGCATATAACGCTCTTGCTGGTCCTCTTTATGCTAGAAAACACTTCTTAGGTTCCCCAACGTCAGTTACTAACCCTAATTCAATAACAAACCACATCGCCGGTCGTAATGGAGATAATGTACCCCCCACTGTGGCACGTCTTGGATTTAGTTCACCGGCGGGGCCATCGGCAACACCATTCACAGACCGACACGGTAACATACTCACCGGCACCTTTGGCGCCGCAAAAATCTTTGCAGGAGAAGCCTTATGGGAAGCCGCAACCAACGCAGCAATTTTTACAAAGATTGAGATCCATAGTAGCGGCACTAATGTTACTCGTAAAGCTGCACCGTCAGTTCCTGCATACGACTCCTACGCTAAATTTGTTGACTCCATTAAGCGTCAGTCTAGAGATAAATCAATAGTGCCAGAGTATCGAATTAGTAGAAATCTGCCCGAGTATCTTGAATATGGAAGCCCGTTTGTACCAAGTAAGCAAGACCATTTTGATATCCCAGGTACCAATATCAATAGTTCACAGCAAGAGTTTTACCTTGACTACTCTAATTCAGAATTCTTAAAATACTTTGCATCAGTTAGCCGAGATTCGGGCTTACAGCCGGCCGAGATTCAACTAGTTTGCTCAGCTTCTATAAAATTCCACCCATACAAGGGATTCTTCCCGGCACAGAGGACAATGGAATTAGCAACAGAATTTAAGAACTCGTACCAGGATATGATGAGAGTTAACTTAAAGAAGTCATCTGACGTTGGCTCCACCTCATACACCGGCAGAAAAGTACTTGAAATTGTCCCAGGCGCCTTCAGACCAGTAATGCAAGCTTATTTCTCTCCTGGTATCTTATATAACACAATTAAATCTGGTATTGCGGTTGATTATCCGATATTATACAACAGATTTAAGATGCTACCCAATAGCCACTATACTTCATATGTTTATTCATCTTCATGGGGCGGACCAGCGCTTCCTGCAGTCCCAGCAAAGAAAGGCGCCCCCTATACACCAGATGTGTCTGATTATATGATTGCTAACAGAATAAGCACCTTTTTGACTGCTGCCAACTTTGCAGAGCTTTCTGATCAACCATCGCCGATAACCGCATTAGATCGTGGGTTCGGCTCATTCTGGGATCAGAGAGTTCCATTCGAGGCAATAATGGACCCCAACATGTTAGCTAACACACAATTTGCAGATTGCGAACCACACCCGTCAGCCACTATAAATGCGGCTGCATCATATGAGCCGACTTCCGATCAGACGTATACATTGATGGCAAAGAACTTCTTTGGCGGAATAGCAGACTTTTATTTAAGGGGCTCCGAGTTCACTTCTTTAAGGTCAGAGACAGTCTACAAAGACGATTATCGATTTGATTCTGGTTCTGTTTATATGGCCAGAATAAAAATGAGAAGATCGGTTACAGGTTCTAGGGATTATAGTTTCGAAAGCGGCTCCTTTATGAAAGAATCATACACCCAAGGTGGCGGTACCGCATTGTTACCAAGATTGTACACGCCCGACGACACCACCAATCAAATGTATGACGTAAACGCATACTTTGAATTGCCACAGGATCCAATATACGCACCTGATTTCTATGAAACATTCACGATGTACAGCAGACCTTCAGCATTTGGTCCACCGGTGGCAGGTCACAGAGCCATCCCAACATCTAGCCATGTATATCACGGATTCCCGAAAGGTATTACGCCTTCTGCTCCATATACTGGCAGTGCTTTCAGAACCGCTTCAATGCAAGTTATGGATTCACTGAAGGGATATAACTGGTCATTTACTCCTCCATATTACAACGGTGAAGCTTGGGCTGATCTAATATTCCGACCACAAGCGGATATCTCATACGATCTCGAAAGAATTTTAGCAGAGACGCGTGTTAATTATTGGAGGGTCGATCCCGGACCTAAATTAGAGCAGTGGGGGATTCAATACGCCGCCGGCGGTCTATCCTTAATCGGTATCAGCGGCAACATCGGTAGTGCCGTCGACGACAGGTATGCTTATGGCTACACCGCCCCCGGCGCCGGATTCCTCGGATTTACTTCACTCATTCATGATCCTCAAGTATATGAGCAATGGGGCGCCGTAAACACCGCACCGTACGCCGGATCAAGTATCAACGGCAATGCAATGCAACTTAGTGCAAGTATGAATCTGTTTGGTGTCGAGAGAGTATTCAAGAAAACCAGCACAGAGACTATAGCCGGCGAAGTCGAGGTAACCAACGAAGTCGTCGGAAAGAAATGGATTATTAGCACAAAGTTCGAGACTCCGATGCTCAACTTTAATGATAAGTTTCAGGCTCAACCAGTTACGGCATCTGTAACCGGAGCGTTCGGCGCCCCAGCGTTAGGAGACTTTAGTAACTCTACTAAGACGCTACCAACATTTGGTTCATCGTCGGCGCCGAACGGTATGTGGCACCAATTTGGCTCTCTCCCAACTGATAAGAAGACGGGCGTCTTTATCGAAATCAACGATATGCCAAAAAATTGGCTTAGAAACCACTATCACGTGAGACTTACCGGCAGTATTTACAATAATAATGTCGCTGATTATAATGGAGTTCTTGCAAAAGAAGGGCAAGTTGGCTCACTTAGAGATTTGTGTGGATTTAAGAAATCAAATACTCGCAGCAGAATTGGCGAACTTAAAGATTTTGCCACAATTAAGGAAGCAATAGTTGCTGTACCTTATATGATTACTTCAACGGATGAACACATACAAGATTCAAACACCTTTGTTAATTTTGAAGGCAAGTATTTATTTAGATTGCCTGTTGACGGTGCCACTGTATCATCTGGAGCAGCGGAAGCCATCAACAAACAAATCCAAGCGATGAACGATTATATTGTGCCGCCACAATTTGACTTCGTTAACTACCCAGATAATGTGGCTCCGGTCACCATGTACTTCTTTGAATTCAGCTATACATTCGATAAGGATGACTTATCATATATGTGGCAGAACTTGATGCCGAGAAATCATGAAAAAGGACTTTTCGATTCTGCAACTGCAGAACATACTCTTGGCGCAGAATTCCCGCTTGAGGCAGCAGATATTTTAAACAACCCTAATATGAGGTGGATGGTTTTCAAAGTCAAGCAACGCTCACAGGCGGACTACTACGACTATGTTAGCACGCAGGCAGGAGATAGAAAGCTCGATAGAGATGACGACAGCCCGTTACAATTCAACTGGCCATATGATTATTGTTCTATAATTGAATTTGTTGGGGTTGATGCTGGCGTACTATTTAATAATAAAATACAAACTCCCGGTGAGAGCACTACTCTCAAATATGGTGGATCGATCACGTCTGAGGACAAATTGCCACCTGAAAATAAAAAGGTACCAAATCGTGAAGCCGATTCTCAAGAACGAACACCAAATCGTGAAGCTGACTCTCAAGAACGAACACCAAATCGAGAGCGAGATCAAGGGACAACACTAGCTGCAGCAGATGCTCCTTCCAGTATTGATAGCAGCACGGTAAGTTCCCCGGCTGCGACCCCATCGTCTGGAGATTACTAATGGCTAAATTTATTAACAAAAAAGAACAAGTTTTTGATATAGAGTTAACCCCGTACGGTAAACACCTTATGTCCATGGGTACGTTTGAGCCGGTATATTATGGATTTTTTGACGATAACATAATTTATGACGGCAAATATGCCGGCATAACTGAGACACAGAGCGAAATAGGACAAAGAATAAAGAAGGATACACAATATCTCGAAGGGCTTGTAGTATTTGAAGATGTCGAAGAAATGCTTACAAATTTAAATCCCAATAACGGACATTTTGATGGAACGGGCGTAAACTATTTTGCGGTAGATGTAGATCCGATACAAACAGTCCCCAGAAAAGATTCTTACCGCTTTACATCGATGATTGGCGATGCTCACTTAGATGGAGAACAACAAGCGGCACCAGCTTGGAAAGTGGTTACTCTGAATGGAAAAATAACGAGTACCACCCCGGAGGACACCAAAAATGATATTAAGATACCACAAGTAAATATCGAATTAAATTATGAGAAGAAGATTTCTAGCTCAGATTTGAGTATTGATTACAGAGAAGAACATCTTAGAAAAGCAATCGCGCGCTCCAAGGTATTTAGTGACGATAATTTAATTGAAATCATCAGCGATGACTTGATGGTCTATGTAGAAGAATTGAATACGGACATGTTAACCGAGAACTTTGATATTGAAATTTTTGAGATTGATGTTGACGGAGCCACCCTCGGAGATCCTACAACCAATAAAAACGATGCCTTTAAAAGAAAATACTTTAAAGAAGATCACCAGAGAATTATGGGCTCGATTATGACAGAGGAGTCCATTAATGCATATGATCCCATTGACGATGATGTAAGAAATATTAATCTTAATTACACAACATCCAGCGTTGGATACTATTTTGATATGTTAAAAGATTATCAGATTGATCCAGATGTGGCATGTAAGAACGCCCAGATATTTAATAAAGAAAGTTATTATATTGATTTAGATTTTGATTGTTCGGACAATAACCCAGAAACAAATGTACTTACGGATCTCTATGGTCCTGTGACGGAGCCAGAAATATGTCCATAAAAGAATTTATAGAAACAGCCGGCGCCGAATCGATATTTGATGGCAACCTTCCGATTCCCTTCATTGATAACATCGCAATAACGGACAATGACATAACGATTGGGACTTCCATATACATAAAGATACCAGCGCATGATTATCAAGCAGATGGCGGCAGTGAATTTTTGTCGACCTTTGAAGACGTTCAAGTGTGCATTCAGCCGTTATTCGATAGAGATTCGGATGTGGATAGTTGTGGAGTAGAAATTAGCAACAAGTATTATGACCTGCCAAAAGACGCTTGGACGAGAGTTACGAAAAAAGGCATGTCTCCGATCAAATATTGGAATGGTAGAAGTACAATCAGTATTATCACTCGGTTTGCATTCGAGCCAGATACAGCAGATCTAACTACTTTAATTGGCGAGCTTCGCTGGGGTGCCGACTCGCTCTTTATTGACTATACATTGCCAAACGGTGCTTTAGCCGGATTCGATGACATCGATGAATACGTTGATAGCATATCTAGAGATGCATATGACTCTTCAGATGCTGAGTTATATGACGCTAATATGCGGTCTACACTCATAGGATTGATCCAGCAAGCCATCTCAGCAAATGATAAAGATGTAGTAGAGCAGGTGTTTGGCTATACTTCGTACCGCATAGGTGGGCCACCTGATGAGAGCGCCGGGTTTATCCCCAACATGCAGATAATAAAATGTGAGTTAAAAGGCTTCCCCAGCCCAATTGAAAATATCTACCCCACATATACGATTACCGACGTATTGGAAAACACAGACGGGTCTGCAATAGTTAAGCTTTCGAATAGTGCGTCTGTCTCCGACTCCCGACTTTCGAAAAATTTATATGATCGCTCAACTAACATGGGCATAAAAAACATGGGCTTTGCGGCATATACGATATCTAATCACGAAGGATCTATCTCAGACATGTCTGGCAAGATTCTTGCTGCCGCTAAAACAAAAAACTCATCAATTAAATATTGGGAATCTGCGATATCGAAAACAAGCCAAATTCTGTTTATTGAAGACGACGACGTTACAGTCGCGCCAATCATAATTTACAAAGATTCTAACGATAAAATTTATAACAATGCGATGCGCTCAATTGATGGAAATTATTATAGTGCAGATGGGCTAACGCCCGAAACTCTGATATCGAGCATGCTGTCATTACAAGAGCTACAATCAGCGTCTGAAGCGACAAACAACTCTTTTCAATATCTAGTAGCTCAGTCTGCAGAAGATCCGATCAATGCCATCCCTTTGATGAACAAATTCAGAAGAGCGTTTCCCGACAAAAGCACGGTGACCCCAGCCGGTTTATTTTATAATAAATTTGCTACTATTTTATATGCAGCCAATCAAAATTTAAAGAGCGGTACACAATTAATAAAAAACATCGTAAGTAACCCTATTATTAAAGACTGGCGCTCTTATCCTGGTTCATATGCTAGCGCTACTCATATTGGTGCTTCTTATGAAGAAGCTTATAACGAGATATTCAGTTTTGAAAATGCGCTTTGGAGTCGATATACTGAGGTTACAGGAAAAGACGCCTTTCAGTCGAGCATGATTTCGCAAGATCCGAATCAGGAAATGCCAGATTATGTAAGTGGTGATTATACTAATATATCCTCGGGATTTGGTTGGAACTATAATTTTATTGATCATGGGTTTTTGTTTTTTAATTATGAGCGCGCCCTCAAAACAACGTCTTACGCTGCCAGATATCTGAACATTAGAATATATGAGAAGTACTTTGGTCAAAAAATCTTTAACACCTTATTTTTAATGAAGGGAGTGTTGTTGGGGACATATTGGGGAGATGCTAACTCGGGAGATTGGCGCCCGGATTCGATTAACTTGCGCCAGTGCGCTGGAACCATGGCCTCGAATATAGAAGTAGACAGTCAAGAAAATATTACTGTGTTCTATAATATAGATAAAGAAACATACTCCAAAGGGGACTCAGACGAAAAAATAAACTCCACAAAATTGGACCCGGTTGTAGATAACGATATCACTTCTGCCACCGCTGAAAATGGTTATGTGGTTGGAGATAATATCGATACAAGAATTGGAAACGAATTCGGCGGCGCTGATGCAATGATAAACAGCAAAGAATATTCATTTATTGCCCTACGTGCGTTTAGCCCGATCATGATACAAGACAACTTAAGCCCGCTAAAAGTGGACGAGACGTTCATACAGAAATCGCCGATAAACTACAGAGTTGCTTGTTTCGAAGTTCAAAAATGCGATCACTGGGATCCAACTGATGACATCGTCACCACGAGCAATTACCTTACCATTAAAGATGGGGTGCTATCCGAGATAGAAGAAAACAATGTAGGCGGAGCTTTTACGTCCGCAATATTGGTAAGAGACGAAACTCACCAAGTAGTAATAGATTTATCCAACAAATTAGATGCAATATTAGAATCATATCAAGAATTTTTAAATGCTGCTAGCGATACATGCTCGTTTAATGAACATACTGGGTTTTTCAATGAACATTTTGCTACCACAATAAAGACAAATTGGCCAATAGTTCACTTGGCTCCTTGGTTTAGAGCAGCTACAGAAGGGTTAATTATCGAAGATATATTATTTAATACCACCGATGGTGATACCTCAAAAATGTTATTGAAGATAAAAAATGTTGCCATGGCTATAAGTCCCGAGACGGGCACAGTTAACGGCATAACGAATTATCGAGATAAACTATACGCCTTGCGCGCAAAGCTTGATGAAATCCTGGCAGAGTTTGGATCCGATAAAAAAATTGTCGGACATATATATGGACACGGGCCTTATTACGACGATGATTATGATGCAGTCAAGGAGAGATTTGAAACTCAAATACAGAGCACCGCCGAGTGCAATGTCGAGATGGCGCCAGTGTACACTGGTGCATGCTGGGTACCCGACGCCGGGTATGATAATTTTCCCATGTTTCCGACAGATCATAGCCTCTACGATTCTACTTCAAACGACGACACGTTAACGACGGATACTGATATTGTCACTATCCCTGATCCGTGGGTTCAACTTTTTACGGATAACGATCTTTCTGTCAATCTTGTTACAACCGCCATTCACTCAAGAATAGCAGTATTTAACTCTTTGAGAACGCGTGGGTTGCCGGATTTTGATATTACAGATTTCTTAGAAGAGTTTTTTTATCATATAATTAAAAATGAGGCATTTTCCAATGCATGGGATTATACACACGGTGTCGATTTAGGGTTTGAAGACAACTTTGGACTGACCAGTACTGAAGCCGCTACAGCTACTGTCGACATTATTATGGGATATGAAGCGGTCGCTGGTGCAATAAACGAGTATTTTAATTCTGCCACAAGCACGCAGATCAAGGATCTAGCCGGCGCAGAATTTAATATTCCTTTTAGTAGTAGTCCTGCGGTAAGTCTTAGTTCTTATTTAATCAGTACTTCTTACGAAGTTATTGTAGACGTAAGAGATCTAGTGAAGTTCGCCGAGAGGAAAGAAGATGTCTGGACCGGCGCGATTGACCTTGGTGCCGACGGAGGATTTGACATCACCGGTGATGGATCTCTTCTTGGCGGCGACCTCGGCGGCGACGCCGACGACTTTGGAGAATTCGCGGAAGAGTCTGGTGAAGACGACGGCGACTTTATATTTGTATAATGTTTCCAAGACAACACAAAATAATTTTAGTATATAATTAATACAGAAGGAACAAAATGGCATATCAAATAAAAAGTTCAAAGTTTAACCCAGGATCCATCGCCCGCGGCGCGCGTCCATCAAAGCGCCGCATACAAAGTGGCGTACCATTAGAATTAAACCCAGAGACCGCCGCTATAGATAAATTATCCACAACACTATTAACTAACAATCTTATGCCGGCAGATATGGCGATAGCAAAAAACGCAGGAGAAACAGCAGAATTTTGTCTAAATGCATTGGGAATTACCGTCGAAGAGGTAGATGCATCAGAATCAGAGAAAACATTTATACGATCATCTGTACTAAAAGAAAAAGCCTCCGCAGATAAAAGGTCCGGCGCAACGAAAAAGAGTACTCCAGAATATACTTTTACTGATGCCGCCGACCCGTTTTATACAATGGATCAATCGCCACCAACTTATATACAGCAGGAAAGGTCTCGCAGCGTATCCAACAAAGATCACAGAGTTCTTGCATCGATCGCGGCCGCTGTGGGTGATATCAATCGTGTACCTAATCATCTTAGACTTAAACAGCTTGCGGAGAAATAATAATGCCGATACCGAAAATAGTAGAATCTAAATCGTTCGAAGAAATAATCGCAGACAAAGACACTCTGGATACTTTACAATCAAAGTCTTACGATTATATTCTTAGTACATCGCCAGGTACAACGAAAACTTCCACAATACAATACCATAAAGCTTATTTTTATTATTCCGGCTCTGTTATAGACCACTCCACCTTCGCCCTCAAAGGCTATCAAGACAATTTTCCTTGGTTAGACCATGCCAGCACATATGCCACGGTAACAACACAATTCCAAGAAACTTTGACATATGAAGAGGTCGGCTCAATAAGTTTTGATACTTATGCTTATGATTCGAATGGAGATCTACAAAATAGTGAACGTAGTGAATCTGTATATGATTGGGTGACCGTTGAGCATACACCAAATGTCACAACAAATACAGCAAGCGAAAAATTATACGTTACTCCTAATAGTGTGGGGATCATAGTAGAAACTAGTGAGACCTCAGAAGCTCTCAATCCGTCTGATTATGCTGATGCGCACACCCACGAAGAGATATTCACAGATAATGCAGCACTGACTCATAGTTTTAAGGGCAAAGAAGATAGTAGTTCCAAACCATCGGACACACTTGAGTTTAAGCCTGAGAAGGTCGTACGACCGGAATTGGTCTCCGCCAACTCTGTCATTTCTACCGTAAGCAACGAAGAATCTGCCTTTATTTCTGACATATTCGGCGGTGTTCAAGATGTGTCAGACTATGCACAAATGGTTTTAGACACAATAACTTCGGAAGTTTACAACACAACAATAGCTTCGATGAATATACATGTCATTGGGTCTGAGACCAAGATAAAACAAATTAACCTGAGAGAAATGCGGGTAGTATCGTCACCATTCTCCGCATCGATCAATCAAAACTTAGTAGGATACACGTCGTGACAACAAGAAAAATAAAAGCGTATGATCCAAACCTGATCACCGGTTCTTCTGATATTTTTAGGCAGGCGATAGGGGGCTACTACGAAATCGCGATTCCAGCCGATTCAGACGGCGCCCCCATCGATTCGAATCGTGTCCTCC
>Ga0209630_10004766_pt1 | contig 11771 bp, 10 predicted proteins | sample COG_01_FD_184745 | JGI IMG/M metagenome (GOLD analysis project Ga0209630, IMG submission 184745) | Pelagic Microbial community sample from North Sea - COGITO 998_met_01 (SPAdes) (version 2) | ecosystem: Environmental > Aquatic > Marine > Neritic zone/Coastal water | place: Helgoland, sampling... | reverse complement strand
TAACTTCCTCAAGAAAATTAAGAATCCGACAATTTAATATATTATTCCATTTATTGTCATTAAATGATTCGTAGGCCAAAAGAGAATTAGCAGAAGATAATGCATAAGTGTTGCTGATGTAATAGGTTGTCCCAGAAATTTCATACGTTTCCAAACATTTTTTAAGAGTATTAACTCGATTAAGTAGTAATTTCACAATTCTCTTAAACCAAGGACCTATAAGTATCCACCAAAAACGTTTGGAGTGTTTTGTGTTATGATACTGGTTTAATAATTCACAAAATTCTGGAAAAAGTTTATCTTCTAACTTTTTTGCCTCATAATAATCAGATTTTTTTTTAGATGGATCTATTCCATAAGGCTCTGAAACAATAGCATCCATATTATGCCAAATATTTTTTCGATCATAAAGACGACACCATTCACCTAAAAAAACAACAGGACGATCAAATTTCCATGTTCTCTCATCAGCAGTAGTAATTAAATAACGTTTTTTTTTGGTCAAATAAAAACTCTAAGTTGATCATCATTCATATCAAAACATAATCTAAATTTATATTCTTTCTATAAAAATTAATTAATTTAAGCTAATTACTACTTATTTAAATCAATTATTACAAAATAATGTGGCTGCAAAAGACAACCTGATATTTGCTCGTTTCCAATAATTTTTGTTGCTAAAGGTCTTCTTTCATTAACAACACTTTTTTCTATAGTTTTTTTATTAAAAAAATTGTCTTTTACAATTTTAATTTTTGCTTTTGGATATAGTTTCATGATTGTTTGAGTCAGATAATCAAATGACAATATGTTAAAGTAAGAATAAGCTCTTGGACGACCTTTGCTATCAAATTCATCAATAGGTTTAACATTTGTATCTGACCACCATTTGTTATTATAAACTAACTGAACTTTATATGAGACATCAAATAAAACAGTCCTTAAAATTGTAGTCTTTTTTGTAACTCTAAAAATTTCTTTTAATGGTTTGTTAACATCATTTAAGTGAATAAATACATTGCTACAAAAAGAAACATCAAATTCATTCTTTTTAAAAGGAAGCTTATAGATATTTCCTTTTATAAAATTTACATTTTTTTCTTTTTTCCAAGCAATTCTTGCTTTATCTAAAAAGATTGAATATGGATCAGTTCCTGTATAAAAAAAATTTTTCTTAATTTTTTTTTTAATTGATCTATAGAAATGTCCTGTAGCACATCCAACATCTAAGATTTTATCGTCTTTTTTTACCTTTTTTTCTAAAAAATTAGCCATCGCCTTCGAAACTTCCATTTCTGGAGATTTACCCGTTGCCCTGTCATAATAAACTTTTGCATTATTGTTATTATTTTTATATTCATTTAAACATAATCCGTATTTGTCAATCATTGCTTTTTTATTATTTTTCATATTGAGTTTATTAACCTCCATTTATTATTTAAACTTGTTTCCCAGATTTCAGAATTCCTATGCTTATTAACTATTTTATCAAATTCTTCTTGATTAATATCTAAAAAATCCAATACTTCTCCAAAATCGTCTTCAGGAAATTCACTATCATATTTTCTTGAAAGATTTATAGCTTCTTCTCTATTCATTTGATCATTTTGGACCATCCTACATGAGTCCCTGGTAGCTCTTCCAAAACCAAATTTTATGTATTGCATATAATAATATAAACAGTCAATTTTATCATCCAAACTGTCAAAATCTGTAAAAGTTCCTTGGGTTCTTTTATTTGGATGTGTTTTAAAATTAGGCATCACTTTTTTTACATAGTTATAGTTTTCCAACATACTCCATCTAAAAAAATAACTAAAATAAAATGCAGTTATATTTAATTTTTTTAATTCTACTTCATTCGGATAAATATATGGTGCAAGATCTTTTTCCATAATAGATTCGCTAATCCAATTTTCTGGGTAATCTCCAATTTGATGCTCTATGACTTCTCTAATATCTCTTTTTTTTTGACTTTCATCATCTAAAACTAAACCTCCATACTCACTTTCTCCATGTTCTGCATAAAAAACAAATGGGATTTTATAATTTAAGGCAATTGTTAATGGTGCTGAATTAACTCCTGCATCCCATGCAACTTTTGGATTACCTCTTTCTATAAAAAATCTCTTAGCGAGCTCTTTTGAAATTTTTTGATTTGGTGTAATCAACACTGAATCAAATCCCATTTTAGACAACTCTTTTCTGTTAAATACTCCACATTCATTTTCAATAAGAGGAGAAAAAGTTACCAGTAGTGGATTTAAACCATATTCTAATTTTAATTTTAACGCTATTGAGGTCGAATCTTTACCTCCAGACCATGGTACGATACAGCTATATTTCGATTTAGTTGTTTTTTCAAAGTCTTTTATTTCCTTTATTAATTCTAAAAATTCTTCACGTCTATTTTCCCAATCTATTTTCTTTTTCTCGTCACTATGTAAACATGCATTGCAGACCCCATCTTTATTAAAAACTATTCTAGGTCTAGTATCTGGCATCGTACATCTCTTACAAAAATTTATCATTTTTTATTTCCTAATTTTAATATTATGGTTTCTTAAAAATTTTTTTAGTGATATTATGCTATGTTCAGTTAAATGAAAAATATTTTGTGTACAACATGCAGAAATGTCAGTCCTATCAAACAATTCAAAAAAATGACTCCAATTTCCAGCTCCTCCCAGGGCAATAATTGGGCAATCTAACTCTTTAGATACCTTATCAATTAAAGGAATATCAAAACCTAATAAACTTCCATCATTATCTATAGAATTAATTAATATTTCTCCAACACCATATGATAAAGCTGTTTTTCCAAATGTAGTTGGATCTATATTTAAATTATTTTTTCCGCTCTCGGAGTAAACGCTATAGTTCATAATATTATTTGAATTTTTTTTGCAGTCTAAAGCTTGGATGATTGACTGTTTACCATATTTCATAGAAATTTCATTAGCAATCAATGGGTTATTAATAGTGCCAGATCCTAATAAAATTTTATCTGCCCCATTCTTAAAGTACAAGTCTGCATCTTGCAAGGATTTTATACCACCCCCTACTGAAAGTGGAACAAAACAACTTGTTGAAAAAAAATTTATTAAATTTAAAAAATCTTTTGAAAATTTTTTATCAGAAATGTCAATTATCATTAACTCATCAATGCTCCAAAGATCAATAAAGTTTTTAGTATATCTATAATCAGGTATAAAATTCTTTGTTCTAAACAAAACACCCTCTAAAAAAGTTAATGAAATAATTATTCTTTTTTTTAACATCTAGCAGTAATCATAAAAATTTTTTAATAATTTTAGTCCATTAATTTGACTTTTTTCTGGATGAAATTGTACTCCATAAATATTCTTTAATTTTACAGAGGATGCAAAATCAATACCATATTTTGTCTCTGTCAAAATCATGTCTTTATTAACATTTTTTAACATATAGGAATGAGTAAAATAAAAATCAGAATTATCTTCAATACCTTCAAATAATTTATTTTTATTTAAAATTTTACATTCATTCCATCCCACATGTGGAATCTTAATATTTTTTGAATAATTCTTAAAAGATTCAATCTCTCCATTAAGATATGATAATCCTTTATTTTCTCCAAATTCATAACTTTTATCAAATAAGACCTGAAACCCAGCACAAATACCTAAGATGGACATTTTTTTACTCAACTTATCATTCAAAAGTTTGTCTACTTTATTGGTTTTTATCTTTTCCATAAAATCTTTAAACGCTCCAACACCTGGTAATATAAGTTGATCTACATCTTCACAATCAAATTGTGATTTACAAATTTTAAATTTTAAATCTAATTTTCTTATAGCAGCTATTAAAGATGCAATATTTCCTGTATCAAGATCTATAATTCCAAGTTTCATATCTAATTACTTTCTAAAAAAATTTTGGTCCCTATTAAAGAAAAAATAAATTTTGATAAATGATTGGGAATAAACTTTATATCTAAATCTTTTTTAATTTTTTTTAAATTTATAAACTCTGCTAATTCTGATTTTTCATTAAAGATATAATCTCTAACTTCTGGATTATCTAAATCTAAAATAGAATTTATAGCAGCATTAAAGCCTTTTTTTCTTCTATCTAATCTAATTTTATCATTAAGTATGCCTGAAGTTGCTTCTCTTAATATTTTCTTTTGATATCCATTTTCAATTAAATAAGATGGCGGAATACTTGATGAAAACTCAAGTAAATCTCTATCTAAATAAGGACTTCGGTTTTCGATTGAATACAACATTGAATTTAGATCATCATGTTTCAATATAACCGGTACAACTTCATAAAATAATTCATTTAACATCCTATTTCTTAATAATTCCTTACAGTATTTTTCCTCTTTAAAAGAAGAATTTAAAGATAAGTTTGAATATTTTTTTATATTAAAATCATTTTCATAAATCAATTTTCTGTTTTGTTTATTCTTAATGTACAAAAAAGGATCTTTTAGATTGGGGTTTCTAAGATTTGGAAATATGTATTTTTTCCAATCTTTTAAATTTTTATCAAAATCCTTGTTGTTTTTTGTTGCTTCTAAATGTTGCAAGTAATGATCGTAATAACCAGTAAAAATTTCATCAGCTCCTGTCCCGGAGATAGATACTTTGTAGCCTCGACTAGCAATTTTTTCACTTAGAAAAGAGTGAATAAAATATGATATTGTAGCAATTGGTCCATCATGCTGCTTAACTAGCAAATTCATTCTTTCAAAAAAATTATACTTTTTTTTATTAATATTTATTAAATTAGAATCACATTCAAGGTCATTATTTATAATATTAATATTCTCTTCTTCATTATATCTTTGATCATTATCTATAATCGAAAATGTAGAAATTTTTTGATTAAATTTTTTTCTGGCGATTGATGCTAAGCTTGCTGAATCAATTCCTCCACTTAAACAGAAAGCAATAGGAACATCTGATCTCAACCTAAGTTTTAAACTTCTTTCAAGATAATGTTTTACACCATCTATAGCATCTTTTTTAGTTAAATTTTTGTTTACTTTTATTACGGGTTTCCAATATTTTTTTTTTTTTAAGTTCAAACTAAGATTAATTTTTAAATTTGTACTACATTCGAGGGAGTAGATTTTATTATAATAAGTATCGTTATTTTTATTTAAAGATTTATATCCTAAAAATAAATGTTTTTTTATTAGTCCTTTATTTTTAGTAAATTCTTTCTTACATAGGGTTTTAATATATTTAATTTCAGATCCAAAAAAAAAACCTTTTTCATTTAAAAAATAATATAATGGTTTTTCACCAAAAGGGTCTCTGGATATGAATAATTCTTTTTTTTTTTCATCCCAAATTGCAAACGCCCACATGCCAATAAAATGATCTACACATCTTTCTCCATATTCTTGAAAAGCCCTCAAAAGAACTTCTGTGTCTGACTTTGTTCTAAAATTATATTTATGTTCAAGTTTTTTTTTAATTTCTAAGAAATTATAAATTTCACCATTAAAAATTAGCGTCAGATTGTCCTCAGTAAATGGTTGATTTGATCGGTCATTCAGATCAATAATATTCAGTCTAGAATGAAGTAAAGCTACTTGCTTTGTAGGATATTCTTTTAAAATATAATTATTAGCATCAGGTCCTCTAAGTTTCATTAATTTAATTGTGTTAGATATAGCTTCTTTTTGAACTAACTGTCTCTCACTTATATATCCGCTAATACCACACATTTAATAAAGTTTTTCTTTTGGATTTTACAATTAACTATTTTTAGCTTGATCACTTTTTTTAATTTATTATCCTGATTATAACATGTTGTAAGATTTAATAGCTATAAATCAAGTGTAAGACCTTTAGTTTAAATTCTATAAAAAGGTCTAACATGCATTATTAACAACATTTTCATCTAAATTCTAAATGTTTTTTTTATAAAGTTTTCTTAAAAAAAAACTATTTTTTTCCCAATCTTTTAAAAAAAAAATTATATCTTTAATTTTATCAATTTTAATTTTAGGAATATGCGTTTTCTTATTTTTTTTTTTTGCTACTATTATTAAATCATTTTCATCATAATATCTGTTAGTGGCAACTATTGAAAATCCACAAATTTCTAATAAATTTGAAAGAGAATTATATGAAAAAAACCATGGATGAGTATTTCTTATATCATGCTTAGATATGAAAAAATTATAAATTGGCTTTTTATAAGGTACCAAAATTCTTGAACTTTCTGAAATTAATAATAAGCCATCTTTTTTTAACGAACTATGTATAGCATCTAAAACTTCAATAGGTTTAACGCAATTGCATAGTGTCCAAAGTAAAGAGCAAGCATCAAAATTATTAAATTTTTTTTTTTTAACAGAATCTTCTATTGATCCATTAAAGGATAAAAAATTTTTTTTATAGATTTTAAAAATTTTGGTTTTAGTTTTTTTAAATAGACTTGGGCTATGTTCAGTAAAGTTAAAAATAATTTTTTTATTAATTCTGTATAACTCTGAAGCAAAATTACCTTCTCCTGTTCCATAATCACAAAATTTTATTTTTTTATCATTTAAATATTTATTTAAAAATAAAGCAGAATAGTAATGTCTAGATTTCATAATTGGATTATCTGATGTATATTTAATTTTTTTAGGATTTATTTTTTTGGAATAAATTTTTTTTGCCCAAAGCTCTAAACTTTGTGGGGCATTACTAGATGGAGAGTGAAATATTGCTCCTGTTTTTTTTGAAATATACAATTGTGATTTAGAAATATTGTTTTTGAACTTATATGCAATAGTTCTGTTACTACTAATACCATTAAAATCTAATTTAACTTCATTAGCCAAAGAATTTTTTTTCAATTTATTAACTCCTTTAAATACCTATCAATCATATCTTTAGTGATTTTTATCTATTTTTTGTTTTGCTAAATCAAATTACCATAAACCTATTCAACTTATATAAAAATATTTTATTCTGATTATTTAACAGGGTGGTAACACTAGTTTTAATTTTCTTTTTTATTAAAAAATTAATTATTTTATCATTAAATGAAGACTTAAAACCCTCAGGATAAGAATAGTGTTTAGTTGCTAGGTTTCCTTTTTTTTTTAAAAAAATTATACTTTTTTTAATCTCATCAACATATTGAGTTTCACCTAAATGACCTAAAATGTTATGGTTATGAGAATGACCACCAAATTCTGTTAAATTATTTTTACTCATTTTAATTACATGCTCCCAATCTAGTTTTTTATCTAAATCACTATTAGAAGTTTTGGGGGATTTTAGTTTCAAATCTTTTAATAACATTTCTGCAAATTTATTCAAATCAACTTTTTTTAGTGATTTGCAATAATTACGAACAAAATTTAAAAATATAATTTTGTTTTTTTTATTACCAAGTTTAAATTCTTTTTTGAAATAAGGAGAATATATAAATTTTCCTTTATAATTATTAATAGCTATATCGATTCTATCAATCCAGGAAATTAAGTTTTTATCAACATAGTTTGTAGTAAGATAAATAATATGTGGGACTTTATATTTTTGTAAAATAGGTAAGGCATATTTATAATTATTATAAAAACCATCATCAAAAGTTATAATAAATTTTTTTTTAAATTTTTGATTTTTATTTTCAATATCATTTAATGTAATTGCTTCACCATTATTTGATAAAAACTTTATATATTTTTCAAATTTTTTTTGATCAATATGTTTTTTATTATAATTTCTAACAGTATTATTGTCTAATTTTTTTTTTATTACTCCATGAAATAAATATATTGAAAGATTATTTGAATACAAAGTTTTTTTTAATTTTTCTATATTATTAACTATCATTATAAATAATTTTTAATTTGTTTTTGTATTTTGTATTTATTAAATCTTTAATTTGATTGGGCATAAAACTATAATATCTTCCTATTTTTTTTATTTTAATTTTTCTTATTACTGAATTTCTTATAAATTTTTTAGCTAATTTTACACATATTTCGGTATTTATTGATCTCAATTGATATAAATATTTTGATTTTTTTAATAACAATTTTTCCTTAAAAACTACATAGCCAGTGTCTAATTTTTCATCAATTTCATGCAATGTTACTTTTAAACCTCTTATATCATTATGATATAAAGACCACAAATGACTATCTAATCCACGATAAAATGAAGTATCCCCTCCATGAAAGTTATATATTTTATTTTTAACTTTGTTTAAAAAAATTTTTTTTAATCTAGATACACCAAATGAAAAAATTATATCTGGTTTATTTAATTTAATAAATTTAATAGCTTTATAATTATTAATATTAGATATATTTATAGAGTTTAATTTTTCATGAATTTGAATTTTTGAATTATTAAACCAAATTTTTTTTTCATATAAAAATTGTTTCTTTTCATAATTATGTTTAATTTTAAAAGTTGGTTTTAAAATTTTACTCTCAAAAATAACAGATAAATTACAAAGTTTGGCTATTTGGTTAATAAAATAAAAATGGTGTGGAGTTTTTGTGGTTAATAATATTATATTTTTTTTTTTCATTTAACAAAATCATTAGGCAATAAATTATCAAATTTATTAATATTTTTATTTAATTTTTTTCCTATTACTTTATTAATTTCAGATAAAAAAATTCCAGGTTCTTGAGATCTAACAATTAGTAAATCATTATTCCTAATTTTATAATTTTTTTTTAAATTTTTATTTGATACTATTTTTCTTCTCATAGATGCTTGATTACCTTTTTCTTCATCATTTAATCTTTTATTTAAATTACCAAGGATATTTTTTAAATTATTAATTTCTTTTACAAAAGCTTTAAATGATTTAGGGTTTAAGGAGATTTTATGATCCCTAAAACTTGAAAAATTATTTGATAGTGTAAAATGTTTTTCAATAATTTCTGCTCCCAACACATAGGATAGACATGACACTTTATAACCCATTGTATGATCCGAATATCCTATTGTTACATTTGGAAATCTATTTTTTAAGTAAGTAATTGAATTTAAATTAATTTTTGTTTTTGATGCTGGGTAAGCAGAAACACAATGCATAATACAAAGATTTTCTCTTTTCTTATAAAAATCAAATTCCCTAAAGTATTTTACAACTTTTGTAATTCCTTTAATATCCATTAATCCAGTAGAAATAATAACTGGCTTTTTAAAAGATCTTACTCTTTTAAGTAAATCATAATAATTGTTATCTCCTGAAGATATTTTGAAAAAACTCTGAATATTATTTAAAAGATTTGCACTTTTTATATCAAATGGCGTGGCAAAAAAAATAATACCTAATTCATCACATTTTTTTTTTAAATTAATTATATCTTTTTTTTTAAGAGCAAACTTTTTTAATTGGATTATTCTTTTCTTATCCTTTGGTGAAGAATATTTATATGGATCAAAAATTTGAAATTTTACAGCATCTGCACCTACTTCTTTTGCTGATTTAATTAACTTTATTGCATTTTTGATTGATCCTTCATGATTATTACCGATCTCAGCAACTATAAATGGTTTTGATATATCTTTAAAATTTTTCATGAAATGTAGTGATATAGAAAAAATTTACTTTTTGTTAAAAAATTAAATGAATCATAAAGTCTAGTAGAAGCTATGTTTTTTTCTTGCGTGCTAACAATTATTTTTTTGCTATCTGTTTTTTTTTTAAGATCACCTAAAGAAAATCTTAATAAATCAGTAGCAAGTCCTTTTCTTGCAAATTTTTTATCTATACAAATTAATTCTATTCGAGTTACATTGTAATCTTCATATTTTAACAAACAAAAACCTGAAATCTTTTTTTGATAAAATTGAACAAATACTTTATCTCCTCTCTGTCCCAAAAAATAATTTTCTATCGTCTTTTTTTTGATTAAGTTTGATTTAGAGGATGATAATCTATTATCTAAATGAAAACGACTATAATTAAAATTTTTATAAGCAATATCTGCAACAGCTTTTCTTTCTGGTTTATTTGGATTTGTTTTATAAGTTATATCTTTTTTCTTAGTATAATTTCCTATTAATTTAACATCTAAAAGATACGTTATATTCATCCCAAGATATCTTAAGTTTGAATCCGCTAGTTCTTTTTTACTAATTGCTTTTTCTGTTTTTAAAAAAATTAATGATTTCTCATAATTTTTAAATGTATTGATATATTTTTCATTTTCAGACTTATAGCAATTTATTTTTAACACTTTTTTTAGCCATATATCTTCAAGCAACTTTTCAGATGTTAAAAATTTATTTTGAATTTTTTTTAAATCAAATGATGTTTGGACTAGTCTCATTTTTTTGTCTTGAAGGTTTAAAAAATATTTATCTTTATATTTTTCAACTAAACCTATTTTTTTATTTGTTTTTTTACTTGTAATTTCAATTTTTTTTAATGAAACTTTATTTTCTCCAAAATACAAAAAGGGCTCTTCATAACGCGGCACTAAGGCTTTATAAAAGTTATATACTTTTTTTGAATTCATGGTCTCTAAATTAACTAGACTATCTTCTGGTTTTCTTTGTGAATAATACTTTGATGGAAATAGTTTTTTTGTATTAAGCTTAATTTTTTTCTTTAGGTAATATTTTTGAATAACTTTCCATAATAAAACACAAAATAATTTGATAGATTTATCTTGAATAGCTTTAATATTATCTTCTTCTTTGATCTTAAAAAATTTTATACCCATTAATTTTCCACTATCAATATTTTGATCAACCTTAATTATTGAAATTCCAATTGTTTTTCTCCCTTCAATCTTTTGCCAAATTAGTGGCGACCCCCCTTTAAATCTTGGCACAGGTCCACCATGAAGATTCAATATGTCTATTTTATTTCTTTTTTTAAAGAATTTTTTTCCAAAAATATACGGAAAACCTGCACTTATAATTAAATTTATTTTCTCTCTTTTTAATATTTTAAATATATTTGGGTCTTTTAGAGAGCTAATTATGCTAAATTTTTCTGTAATATTTTTTGCAACTTTTTCTACTAAATTTTTTTTACCTAAAAAAACATATTTGACATTAATTTTATTTCTTACGAAATTTAAAGCCGTTAAACCTCTTATACTATTAAAAAAAAAGGCTACTTTTAAATCTGTTTTTTTAGAAAGTTTGTGTACCACTCTATATATTTTGGATATGCTTCATCAATTGAAAAACTTGGGTTGTAACCAAGTAGTTTTTTAGCTTTGTTTATACTCAATGTTCCTCGTTTTGGCATTAATTTATCTCTTTTTTCATAACTTATTTTTGCCTTTGGGAAATGATCAAGCAGTATGTCCTTTAAATTATTAATGGTTCTTGATGCTCCATAAGTTAAATTAAATATTTCATTTTGAGCTTCTTTTTTTTCGATAGCTAATACCACTCCATTGCACAGGTCTTTAATATAGGTAAAGTCCAATTTTTCCTCACCATCTCCTCCTATCTTTATTTCGTGGTCATTAATTGCATTTTCAATAAAAATTTGTCCAACTCTTCTACTTATACATCTTTCTCCATAAAGAGCTGATGGCCTAATTATTGTATATGGTAGGTCAAAAACTTGATTATATGCTTTAATAATTTTTTCTCCACAATATTTCAATGCACCATAAATACCAATTGGGTCACAGTGCTCAGACTCATCGACTTCATTTTTTGAAAAATTTCCATAAACCATGCTCGATGAAAAATAAATTAATCTTTCTATTTTACCTCTTGATGCATCTAGCACATTTTCCAGTGTTCTAAAGCTATGGTCAAAAGTATTAAATGGAT
>Ga0209630_10004765_pt1 | contig 11773 bp, 19 predicted proteins | sample COG_01_FD_184745 | JGI IMG/M metagenome (GOLD analysis project Ga0209630, IMG submission 184745) | Pelagic Microbial community sample from North Sea - COGITO 998_met_01 (SPAdes) (version 2) | ecosystem: Environmental > Aquatic > Marine > Neritic zone/Coastal water | place: Helgoland, sampling... | reverse complement strand
AAATTAAAGGTATTGTTTGCATGGTCAAATGAAAAATTAATTTCATTATCAAACCCTATTTGAGATATGGTTAAATCCAAATTATCTCCACCTGAAAGTTGTTCCATGTGGACGTGGTTATCTCCAGCAGATGCCACACTAGTCCACCCCAGTCCCATTAGGGAAAGTAAAAATAGAACTGCAATGTGCTGTGTGGTATCTTTCATTTAATCTATACTAACCATAAAAATAATAATGTAAATATTACTCCCTCACTGAATGATAACCATAACATATGGTAATCGTCAAGTCTCAGTGCATCTTGAAATCCATAAAGTTGTTTTTCGTGCCATTGACGAAGTTTTTCTAACATACTATTCATATAATTCTCCTAGTTTGTTTGTGTGATGGTAATATTTATAGACGAACCATCACCCACTTTAATTAGTGAACCTTTTTCGTCTGTAGTGGTTCTAATCGTTGCTTGTGCATAGATTGGGATTTTAATGGAGATAACTCCTTGAACTTCCCTGTAGAACCAAATTTGACCAAGACCCTTGTCAACAATTGTATTGTATTGAGAGTCCTTATCAAACCCAAATGCAGTTCCTTCTATTCTTGCAACTCCAAAAGGGTCTCCCTTTCTTTCTGCATCGATACCAACCTTTCGGTCAATCTCCAAAACTACATCTAGTAAATCTTGTAAGAAATCGACATCTAATAAGTCTCTGTCGAGTTCTGTATATTCCAACTCATCGTCTTCAAAGTAATCTTCTTCTAAATCATTGAACTCTAAAAAGTCCACGTCTAGAATGTTACTACTATCATTTTCGTTGTTAGACGATTCTTCTGCAACTTGTTCTTGCACCTCTTCGGGTGGATTCACAATAAACATATTGTCAATCATACTTGCATCAACTCCATTCACTGTCACTGGTTTAGTGGGTGAATCATCAAAAGTAGATACCATAGTTGCCTGATACGCTTCTTCTAGTGTCACACTTCCACCAGCATTACTAACAATAATCTTACCCGAAGGATTACCAAATTCATCAGGCAAAAGTATAACAAGTGACCTTCCGATTTCATCAATACTTGTAGTGAAATCTGTTCCAACCACAGCAATTTGTGCTGTAGGTGTCGACACTTTAATATTACTTTTCTTTATCTTACCACCGAAACCCGATGCAAATCGAGCAGTTCCTTGTGCCATTCGTATGGCCATTTTGGATTTGGATGGGTCGGGGTCGTAATACACCTCGTCTATCCAAACCTTGGTATGTTCTGTCAAATCCAGTTCTTGGTCACCCTTAAACTGAATCTTCATTCTACCATTTTGAGTCTTTGCTGTATCATACATCAAGACTTCGGGTAAATAAGCTGCACTGACAATAGAAGACTCTCCGTCTCTCTGAAGTCCTGCTGAACCCGATTGTTCTATAATCTCACCTATCGGTTCACCTGAAAGTGAACCAATAAGTAAAAGATTAATCGTTAGAGTCTTTCTGAACGATGTCAATATCTGCATTAGAAGTCACGAAAGACACATCAATAATACCACTACACAATGAACCACTTGGACAACCAGCATCTGAACCACTCTTCTGAATGATGTCGATGTCGTTTGTTGAACCAGTTAGAACTGCAGTGATTTTGTTATCAGATGCATCTGATTGATTAGTGTTGATATCATTTGATGAACCATTAACAGTCCAGTTCCAAACTGCATTGTCACTATCTATTTTTGTAGTGAATACGTTTGATGAACCATCTAAGTCTAAGTCCCAGTTAAGATATTCTGCAGATGCATCATATCCGATATCAATATCGAATGTGTTTGATGAACCATCTATTGTTCCTAACATATTTAAATAATCAGCACTACCAACATATCCTACGTTCCAATCCATAGAATTAGAATCACCAGTAAATGTTAAATCTATTGTGGCATTATCTGCAATGAATGGGCCGTATAATTTGTTTGAGTCTCCGTCCTGTAATAGTGTTAAACTGTTGGTTGCACCAGTCAAAATCATATCAATCGATGAACTTGAAAAATCATCTCCACCAAGTTTGTTTGCATAACCTTTTTGAGTTATGTTCAAAGTTAAGTTGTCACCTGACTGTTGTATAAAAATCTCGTTATCATCTGCAGCTGCAGATACGATTCCAGTTAACCCTAATGATAAACATAATAAAAGAAGTTTATTCTTCATTTGTTTTTTCCTCTATATCGTGGAGTTCGTTTCTCCCATGAGTTCCATGGGGGTGACGATGTCCACCTGTTATTTCCCAAAAACCTCTATCGTGTCCTTGGTATATTAGTTCTAAGACAGCAAGTTCAATTGCAGAACGAGTCGCTTTCGTGACTCCTTCATTTTGTGCTACACCATCTTCTACTTCAACAAGTTGTGTATCCATATCCACAAACTTGAACACATCATAACCACCACCCGTGCTAAGAATCGTCTTCTTAGTTTGGACATTTAATAAAATCTCTCCTGTAAGTGTTGAAATTCCTCTTAAACTTACAGTCACCACATCTCTCCTATAGGAGTTTGATGCACCGATGCCAAGTGTTCTTGCACCTCGTCCACCACTTTCAATGTTAGTGTCATAACCAACTATCCCACCATCAAGTAGGATACCAGCAAATAAGAGAGGTTGGATTCCTTTTGGGGAATCTTCATTACCTTCTTGATTTGCAAAGTCTTCTCTTGCACTTCGTATGATTTGTCTCTCTCTTACAAGTGCATCTAAATTTGTTCTCTCTACTACTCTAAACCATTCACCCTTTCCAGCAGTTTTAAGTGCATCAATTAAGAATGCTTCTGCACCTTGGGTGACTGCAGTTGAGAATGATGCAACTCCGTCCATTCTCTTCCTTTGTCCTGTCTTATCTAGGAAACCATATACTGCAACAATCGGCATTGTCTCAGCAGGTGGTAAGTCTGTAAGTTCTTGATAGGTTGGTATCTTCACAACCTCTGCCTCTTCAATACATGAACCTACACGTTGCATAACTGTAGAATCACAAGTGTCTTGCATAGAAGGAATACTTGCACACCCACTGGTGAGCAAGACTAATACTAGTCCTACTAATCCTACGTTTTTCATTTAGAAACTTCCTGTTCCAACTGGTATATCTAAAGTTGTTGTCGTTCCGTCCTCTGCAACAATTGTTAGTCTAATAAATTCTGCACCATCTTCTCCAACCAACTTTTCGTATGTGACTGTATTCCCTTCTATTGAGAAAACACCATATGATGCAGCTTCTCCGTTAGAGAACATATTTTCTACTAACTGTTTTGCTATCTGAGCATAAATTCTGCTCTCTACATTCCTTAAAAATTTTGCAAGGGTGGTGTTATCTGCTTCCCTTTCTGCTTTTGCAATTCTATCTTCTATGTCTTGTGCTATCTTATCACGTCTTGATTTCTCTTGGTTCTCAATCGTAAGATAATGAGAACTCTGTCCTATTCCACTGAAAGAAGGACTCTTAAATTTGTGTACTATTTCATCTGCACTTACACTAAGTGTAAAACAAATACTAATTATTAATAGTGGTCTAATCATTTCTTATTTTCTCTCTTTTTTTCGTTCTCTTTATATTCAAGAACTACATCCACTTTTTGTTGTAAACGTATTAGGTCTTGGTCTAACATTCTTACTTGGTCAATCACTCTGATAAGTGCAAAGTGTTGTTTTTCAATTTCGGGTTCTAATTTCTCACCCACAAACCACCAAATATAGTATATAAAATATCCAAGTCCGACCATCATTACAATAGGAAATCCATAATCATTAAGTAAGGATACCAATGTAGGGTCTGTATTTGCTACTACTTCAACTACTTCCGTCTCCATACTAATCTCTCCTCGTATCTACTTTCCCATCTTCCACAAAGTTCTCTGCACGTGCAACTCTCTCTATGTCGGGTCTCAATTCTAAGGCACTTGACACTAACATGTCTATCTTTATCATCTCATTAGACATGGTTCTTGCACGATTTTCCAGTGACTTACAGAACATGGTTAAAGTTTTTATGTCGTCAACTACACCTTCTAGAATTTGTTTGATAACAGTGAATATGAAGAACCCCATCACTAGACTTCCAGCAATCGGAGCACCCACTTCACCTATCAATACAAATATATCCATACCATTATTTATACTTTTTGACTTCTCTTAGACAAAAAAAAGGGGTCTTACGACCCCTTAAGAACGTTAGAGTGGATTACTCCTCTTCAAACTCATCACCCTCAGACCAATTATCTCTTATTTGAGAGACAACTACAGCTTTAGCACCACTTTTTGTAACACCTGTAATGTTATTTTTATCTGCAATATCAAGTAATTGATTTTTCGTCAATTTCTTGAGTTGTGCAGTAGTAGGTTTCTTCTGTACTGGCTTAGAAGGTACGGATTTAGATTTAACCGATGTTTTTTTATTGCCGTCCATAACGAACTTAACAATAACAATTGCAACGATTATACCTATAACAACATATGCTTCCATGATATACTCCTATTTATTTATCCAATAATGGATTTTTGTCTTTTGCTTTTCCTATTGCTAGTGCAAAGACTTCTATGTATTTATAACACTTGGCCCAAAGAGCATCGTCTTTAGGTGTGTCGGTCATCATAACGATTACTGAACATATTGAAATGATTGCTGGTATAGCAGACATAAATGCCCAAATACTACTAATAAAGTCCCACATAAGTATCTCCTGTTAGTTATTAACAGTAGTATTTATGAATTATTAGACCCAATACTGTATTTAGTTGTCAATTTCCACTGACTTTTTTCCTTGAAAGGAATGATTTTAATTTGGGATAATGGGGCTTGAGGGTCGGATATTTTGGTCTCATCTACTACAGTAAGAAGTTTCCATTGTGATAATAGTTTAACTATAGTGTTTCTTCTACCTATATCGGACTCATCTATGGAGTTTGGTTTACCATCTAACTTGAATAGTTCTTTGAAGTGTGTAATGTAATACTTTCCACGTTTGTGAAGGATATGACATGATTGAAATAGTTCTTGTTCTTTTCTTGATGCAACACCTATACGTGAAAGTGTTTCCCTAATCTTAAGGAAATCGTCCTTTTCGGGAAATGTTATTTCGACTAGTTCGTCTACTATAGGGTTATGTTCATCCATCTTCTCTTCCACCAAGATTCATTCTGTTTTTCAATTCACGTATTTGTTTATCAGATAGAAGGGATACATATTCTTTTGCCTCTCTCATTGATATCTGATAATAACTTTTTACGACATCGATTTTTTTACTAATATATGGTTTAGACCACTTTGAAAATCTTTGTCTTTTTCTAAGAGTATTTAGGAAAAACACATATTGAAGACGATGGTCTAACCCATGTCTACAGTTCATTTCATTAGTAAAGAAAACAGAATCTTGGTGATAAGATAATGATTTGTTTATTAGGAAGGGGGCGTAAGCTTTCTCTTCAACAGAGTCGACCATGATATCTTTTTTATCATAGGATACGGACTTGACAAAGTCAAAAGGATTACGTTTGGACATTTACTTTCCTGTATGTTGTCCGAAGAGTTGTAGAAGGTCGTCACCTTTAAGAGGTTCACCAAAGAATACAGTTTCACCTGTTTCTTTAATCTCTCGTTGGACGACACCATTGTTGTATTCTATGTCCAATACTGAACCATCATTACCTCGTGTGTCGTACCAGCAGGAAGTAAGTGAATGTGCATGAAGTGATTTAACACCACTCGCCCATTCCTCTGCAAGGATTAATCTCCTTTGTCTATCTACTGTTTCATCATATTGTGTCATGTGTTATCTCCATCTCTATATTCTACATTATGTTTTGCAAACATTTTGTTTGCTTTTCTTTGCCATGATTTTTCAACTTGAATATCAAACCATTTTCTAAACCATTGTCTTATTTTACCCATTACTTAAATTTACACTCCGACATAATCTCTGTTAGACATGCAGTGAAGTTAATTTCTGAGTCCATTGCAAATGCAGATTTATATTGATAGTCTGCAATGATTAGAACTGCAGCTGGTATTGAAGATGGTTCAAGTTTCACTTCAAGTGAATTAAACACTTTCCTGTAAAGTGTATTAAAGTCATTGTCTGAATTCTCTCCGACCCACTTTCTCATTCCACTCCAATTCTTGTCCTTAATCATATTTATAAGTGGTGTTAGTTTTTCTTCACTAAGTGTAGAGAGAAGACCACTGTCTATCTCACCACTAACCCCGTATCTCTGAATCTCATTTAAACATCTTCGGAAGTCGGGAAAGAACTTCATTATAAGTTCTGCAAGAACCCTTTCATCTGCCTTAATGTTTTCTAGTTCACAAATGTGTTTACATCTTGACAACATCTGTTGTGCAAGTACTGGTTTGTCTTTAGGTTTAATACTAAAGTCAATAACAGTTGTTCGTGAATGCAGTGGTGGTATAATTCTATTCTTGTAGTTACAAGTAAAAATGAACCTACAGTTACTTGAGAACTCCTCTATGAAGTTCCTAAGAGCAGGTTGAACACTATCTGCAGATATGTAATCTGCTTCGTCAAGGATAACAACCTTTGCAGAAGATGATAGTGAAACAGTCGATGCAAAGTTTTTGATTTTAGTTCTTAAGGTATCAATCAACCTTCCTTCATCCGAACCATTGATAACAATAAAGTCTGCATCTAATTCGTTACATAGTGCCTTTGCAATAGTTGTTTTACCAACACCTGCTGAACCACATAACAATAAGTTAGGTATCTCACCTATCTCAACGAAGTCTTTGAATGTTTCTTTTAATTGTTCGGGAAGTATTGTATCTTCAATTGTTTGTGGTCGATACTTTTCCACATATAAAAATTCGTTCATAATGTATTCCTAATAAAAGGTGTCCTTTCCCCGCCGAAAAAACAAGTGTAGACCCCAAGAAGATTGATGAGATGGTCTACTCCCGACTGAGGTGCAGAGACTATTGCACCATCGTCAAAACTATTTAGTGCATTAAGCATTAAATTTGGAATCAGGCTCCAATGCAATAAAGTACTCTAAGTCGATATCTTTATTATTAAAATGAGATATCCCTTTACTAGATACTGAAACTGCATAACTTCCTTCTAAAACCTTTAGGTTCTCAATCTTGAAGTACATAGTGTAAGTGTCTCCATTACCTTCACCTACAATTCTTGAGAACGTATTAGAGGTAGTGTTCTTCTTATCCTTAACAGTCAATGTCACTTTAGTTCCATCGGACTCTAAGATTAAATCATTAACACCTAGAACACTTGCAGCTTTGTTTAAGTCATTCAACAGTTGTGTTGATATATCAAAACTGATTTCTGCTTCAGGCATTGTGATAATTTTATCGGGTGCAATTACCATTCCTTCACTTGCATAAAAATATGATAGTGACGATGAGTCGTCTGCAATCGATAAAGATGCATCATTAAATTCAAAGTCGGGGTCTTCCAACAATGATGTTGCACCTAAGAATTCAGGCAGGTTGTATATTGCAAAGTCCTTTGGGAACTCTTCAGATACTGTTGCTACTGCAAGAATGTTTTTCATATTGGAAATTATTGGAAATGGTTTCAACCTTATTTCCCTGTTTAACTCTTATACCCGAGTTGATGGTTGAGAAGTTCTTAAGAACGTCTCTCGTGTTTGTACTAATTTTCATCACTAGTCTCTCTCCTATTTTTTATAACCCGATTCTTCGAGTAGTTTTTTATCGTGATTATTTAATGCAAGAAATCCATAATGGATAACTTTCAAAAGGTCGGCACGATTTTTCCCACCCTTCTTCCCATACATATCTTTGAGAATACTTCATAATATTCCCGATACAAAATCCTTCACCATGTCCTGCGTCCATAATGAACTCAGTTGCTTGGTATTTGTTTAAACTGTAGTGTTGGTCGTAAGTCGAGTCAACATAAGCAGTGAACTCCTTTAAGAGTTCACCTTCGTTATACTTGTAATCAATTGGTTTTGATTTATTAAATATACCCATACTAGTCATTATACTCTGAAGACTCTGATTCGTCAATAGAGTTTTCTGCATTCAAGTCTACTCCAGCATCAATCTTGGAGTAGAGGTCGAGGATACTATTTCTAGTTTCTTCGTCAAACCTTGAAATACACATTGTGATTGACTTGAGTTTGTCATTGAACATTCTGTATGCATTGACAATGTGAACCAATCTTCTAGTAGTCACGACATCATCTATCGCACCTTCATAGTAGGTTTTTCTGATAATGTCAGCCCAGTCTACAAGTTTGTGACAGAACTCGGTATCAACGTCACCACTCAATTCCATTTCCTTCTTAAGGATACTTCTTTCAGTAGTCACTGGTGGATATTCTTGTTGCATCGTGATTGCAAATCTTTCCAACATTGCTTCATTCATGATTTGAGTCCCGATGAATTTACCATCGTCTGACCCTTGACCTTTCGTGTTTGCAGTTGCAAGAATTGTGAAACCTTCTTTAGGTGAAACCCACTCACCAGTTTTCTTGATTAGGTATCCTTTACCTTCAAGAACTGATTGTAGACACATCAACTTGTTTGAACCCAAGTCAACTTCGTCAAGAAGAAGGACAGCACCTTTTCTCATTGCTTTGATAACAGGGCCTTCTCTAAAGACAACATTACCATTGACCAAAGTATGACCACCCATTAGGTCGTCTTCATCTGTCTCAATGGTGATATTGACTCTGAAGAGTTCTCTCTTCAATTGAGCACAAGTTTGTTCAATCATCAATGTTTTACCATTACCACTTAGACCAGTAATGAATACTGGAAAAAAGATTTTGGATTTGATGATGTTTTTAACATCTTTGAAATGTCCGAATGGAACATAGTTAGACATCTTCTCGGGAATGATTTTTACATTGTCATTCATATTAACACTTTGAGTTGCAGCTGCAACTGGCATGTTAGATGGAACTGCTTGTGCCATCACTGGTTGTCCTTGTGGAATCACTGGTGCAGTAATCGGAACCACATTGGAACCACCACCATTCAGAACAGTTGCAAGATTGAAGACACCATTGTCTTTAAAATTATATCTTGCAGATTTAACCCAGTAAGGTGTTCCACCTACTTTGTCAAAATCTTCTTTAGTAAATGACGTTTGGTTTTTAAAAACCGATGTCAAGTTTGATAGGAACTCTTTCCTATCGGGGGTGAAGTGAAATGGTTTCCCATCTATATTTACTGACTCACTTCTGTCATAACTTCTCTTATCCATATTAGTCTCCGTGGTTTTAAGATTATCTATTAATTTTCTCATCTTTTATAGTATACTAAAAAGTGAGGGTCATTGTCAACCTTTTTTATCATTTAATTGGTTGCATTAAGTGTTCCATCATGACACTTATGCACACATCCTTTTTAGATTTTTTTCTGTAAGTTGTGAACTCACCATTGTTAACCCAAAATCTAAATGCTTTGCATTCGACTTTTTCTTCTGCACATTGTGATTGTCTTGGACAATCAAACTTAGTGCAAGGACTAGGGCCGACATCCATGACTGCATCTGCAAATGCACTATAATCTGTATTATGTGAAATGTAATATGCTGGGTCTACTTTTAATGTATCTCTCATGATGTTTTCTCCATAATTGTTTTTAGTGTATACCTGTTATCCAGTAGTGTCACTTCAAAAGTGTCTTGGATATAATCGTGTTCCACGATATAAGGTGCTTCTTCTTTTCTTGATTGCAGAACCATTACCCTATTGGTAAAGTCCCTGTAATCGTCTCTCTCTAAAATGAATGTTTCATTCATCATATATTTTCCTTCCATTATGCTATCTCCTTAATGAATTCGTTAGTTAAAAATCTTGAAGTAGTTTTTGATTTCTGATTTCTTTTGAATGCAGCCATCACTCTTACTTTTTTTGCATCGATGAATTCGTCTCCAAGTTCATCGGAACCTTCAGTCCCTAGGTTGTTTCCAGCAGCAAGGAATAATTTATTGTATCCTTTTGCAGTTAAGACCAAACCATTTTTTCTTATTTCTTTCCATGTATTGTCATAGTCTAGTCCTCTATGTTCGTTAGTATAAGGAAGAACACCATACATGTCATTCTTCTTATCAAGAATGAAGTATCCAGTAACAGTAACATTACATGTTTCAGATAACCACTCCAAGAGGTTTTGAGTAGTTGAGAACTCATTTCTTGAATAGTAACTAGTCTTGTCTTGAAGAGGAAACACTTTGTTTGAATATGGGTCAATTAAGTCTCTAGACTTTTCTACTCCCCAAGAATATCCATCATCAGAACAATTTTTTTCTTGTTCAACCATGTCTTCCTTTTCTTCAGTAGTTCTGTTAAGGAAGTCAGCACCATGAGAATAACCATCAGTGATAACTGTTAGGATTGACTTCTCAATTCCATATTGTTTGTTGAACTCGGGAAGTAGTTGTCTTAACATAATAAGTGTTTGGTCAAGAGGTGTTCCACCGAGTCTATAGTTTTGAGGTCTGTAGTTACTCTCTATATCCCAGTATCTTCCATCATTGTCAATCATCTCAAACTCACCAAAGAAATCATTGTATTGTTGAATTGATTTTTCGTAACTTCTCCAAGAGATATTGTTACTGAAGTAGTTTGCATAAATGCAACCTAGGTAGGACATCATTTCTTTATGTTGTCTATTGTTCATCTCGTTAGACATAATCTCAATTAGTTTACCACTGTTTCCATAGTAGTCTCTTTCAGTATCACTAGGGTAATATGCATCAGAGAAAAGATAAACTCTATAAGGGATGTTAACTTTTCTACAGAACTCTGCAAGTATCATTGATTGTTCTAAAAGGTCATTGACTTGACTTGCAATAGAACCACTCCAATCTAAAAGAACATTTAGTCCGTGGTTCTTACCTTCAGGCAAGTAGACTGCTCTTTTGAAAATGTCGTCAACGATTTGATACTTTGCAAGTCTGTTCATATCTAACTGACCAGTCTTACCAGTGAATGCTTTCTTAGAAAGTTGTGCAGACTGTTTCATGTCAAACTCTTTTGCCATGTGAGCAACAATCTTTTTGTTTTTGTTTTCGATTTTCTTTGCAGTGAAAACACCCCTTGCATAATTATGTGCATGTTTCTCGGGTGTAGTGTATGTTGAAGGATTTTCTACATATGTTTTCCAGTCACTTAAGACTTGTTTGAAATCAACGATTCCTTTTCTCATATCTTCTTTTTTGAAAAGTGGTTTTAAGTTAATTGTAGTTTTGATAACATTCTCTGAAGACATGAATTGGTCTTCATTGTTATGAGCTGCATGTTCAGTGATTGACTCCCTTGCACCATCTTCTTCGTCATGATAACCTTGGTCAGCACCACCTTCTTTACCACCAGTAGACTTGACCTGTTGTTCTGCATCATCAGTGTCACCCTCTTCTTCTGCAGTGTCCTCTTCAGTGTCACCAGTGTCAACCTCATTTAACTCGGGAAGTGAATCCTCTTCTGCATCCTCTTCTTCTGAATCGTCACCATTTCCAGTAGATTCTTCAGAGTCATTTTCCATCTCTTCCATTTCTGATTCTTCTTCGTCACCCTCTTCGTCACCCTCTTCGTCAAGGTCAAACATTTGAGGAACTAACATTTCATCATCTTCAGTTCTTGTCTCATTCTCTTTAGACCACTCATAGATTGCAGTTGCACATTCAACAACGTCTTCCCAAGTCTTACATGCTTCTGACATGTCTAAGAATTCTTGTTCTACTTTGTTGAACTTAAGACCTAGTCTTGAACCGACCTTAGTTTGTAAATT
>Ga0209630_10004763_pt1 | contig 11780 bp, 10 predicted proteins | sample COG_01_FD_184745 | JGI IMG/M metagenome (GOLD analysis project Ga0209630, IMG submission 184745) | Pelagic Microbial community sample from North Sea - COGITO 998_met_01 (SPAdes) (version 2) | ecosystem: Environmental > Aquatic > Marine > Neritic zone/Coastal water | place: Helgoland, sampling... | reverse complement strand
TGCAGACTGCTCGGGGATTTTTTCAATCTCTTTTGCGGAGCGGTCGAAGAGTTTGTCGAGTAGTTGTTCGCGGCAAAACGTTTGCAGGCGTAAGATAAGTCCTTCCTGCCCGCCTTGCAGTAAATGGATGAGCAGCATCAGGATAATGCTGATCACTAGGGCGACTAAGGTGGAGTTGAACGCCACGCCGAGGGCACTGGTGACGCCGGTGATGTCGCCTTGTAAGGCTTCGTCGGCGCGCTGTAGGGCGACGCCGATGCCGCGCACGGTGCCGATGAAGCCGATGGAGGGAATCGCCCAGACCAGATAGCGCAGCATGGAGAGCTCGCTTTCCTGTTGTTCCGCAGCGACTTCGAGGCGGCCCATGATGGTTTCGGTGGCTTCAGGTACACTTCCGGTCATGTGGTAGCGCTCTAGGCCGCGTGCCATGATGTAGGGCAGGATTTTGTTTTTAAGGTCCGGAGTTTGGCTTTTACTGTCGATTTGTTCCGACAGGGAGGCGGCGCGTTCGCGGGTAATACTGCGCGCACCACTCAGCAGCTCGACTTCGGGCTCGGCTTGGATGCCTTCGCTTTCGGGGGCGAAGCGAGCGAGTGCTTTGACTTCGGCGTTGAGGAGGATAAATTTGTAGGCCAAAATCATCACCCCCCAGAGGAACAGGGAAAGACAGATCTGTTGTTCGTAATCCTTGAGGATAATGAAAATGCCGGACGATGAGCTTCCGGTCTCGACGCCATAGCTTTGAGCGAGGGCAGCTTTGTTGGCACTGGGGCGGATGATGCCGCCATAGAGTACGGCGACAAATACAAAGGAGGCCAGCAGGCCGAGTGAGAAAATCAGGCCTTTGACAGAGAGGAGGCCGCGCTCGGGATTTCGTAAACTCATAGTAATGACAGGGAATCGGTGGCGTTAACTAAATCGCAAGTGAAGGAAATAATAAAACAAATTTGAGATTTTGCGCTCAGATAGGGTTGGCCGTTCGATTCAAAAGCAAATGTATACGCTTTGTATTCTCTGCATTGCAATTTCTGACCTAAAGTCTAATTTTTCACCCATGATTAAAGTTTCTCTTACTTCTGCTCTCTTGTGTGTCGCGCTTCTTTTCAGTGGTTGTTCTTCGACGAACCAGCCGAGCGGTCGTGATATCGGCATTTTGACGGGGGCGATTCTCGGCGGTATTGCCGGCAATCAGATTGGTGGTGGTGGCGATGGTAACGTCGTAGCCGGTGCAGTGCTCGGCGGTGTGTTGGGTGGTCTGGCCGGCAATCAAGTCGATAAGCGCAAGGAGTCACTCGAAGCCGCAGAGGCGCAGCGTCAGTATGAATACGAGCAGGAAGCTGAACAGCAGGAGAAGTTGGAGGGACAGATCGAGGCGCTAGAGCAAAAAAAGGTGCGCGATCAGATCGCCCGCACTGCGACAACTTCGGATGTCAGTGCCGCTGAACGTGAAGCGGCGCGTGTCGAAGCGGAACTTACTGCAAAGAAGCAGGCTTACGAGGCATCACAAGCACGTGCAAGACGGATTCAGGAGGCACAGGCCCGTATCGCCAAGGCGCAGGAAGAGTTGGCTGAATTGGAACGGATGGAGAATGGTGGCTGAGCGCATTTTTTAGGACAATTTTAAGCGGATGACAGCGTTCGCATAACCCGTAGTGCCCCGCGTGGAACTACGGGTTTTTTGTCGGCACCGATCCTCCGTGCCCGCTGTGGATCAATTAGGACTTTGCTGACTGATTCATCAATGGTTGAGACCGGTCAGGGCTGGTTTCGAGTAGAAGCACCTGCCGTCAGGCGTCCGCAGTCGCATGCCATTGAGGCAAATTAATTTTATTGCGTACGGAGCGTGGGCGACTCGCCCGCGCGCTGTTGTGCCCAGTCGCATTCCTCTTGAGTGACGATAAGCCAAAAAAAAGGCGCTCCATTTGGAGCGCCCGCATAGAACCAAGTGTGATTCGTTATTTAGTCGCGCCTTTAAGCGCATCCGAAGCACCCTTTGTAGCGTCTTCGACGGCGTCGGCTGCTTTGTCGGTATCACTTTTTTCGCCACAACCTGTGGTGAATAAGCATGCGCCAGCAAGCATTGTGAAAGAGAGGATCAGGTGTATGTATTTTTTGAACTGCATGTTATTTGATATTCGTTTTTGACACCTCTCTTTCTGTGTTAAAAAGAGAGGTTAGACTTAATAAAATATCCAAGTAGGGTCCTGCTGTCAATTGGCACTCTTATTATCTGGGGCGGTCCGCGTATGCGAGACAGGGTATGTATTGGCTGCGCTTAGGGTGTTTCGCCGATTGCCGATGGATACAGCGTTGACGTGGGGTCGATCTGCACACACGCAATGAAGGTATGAGTATTTCGCTGGAAGGTTTGCGCTACGAGGCGCTGGAGGCGCAACTTGCAGAGTCGGGGGTCAACCCGGTGCATGCGAGGCCGCTGTTTAGGGCGGTACAACGACGTCTGGTTCGAGGTGAGCTGCAGTCAGCCAAGGGGATTCTGCCACCGGTGCAGCGTTGGTTGGCAAGTGAGCGAGCGATCGCGCCGTGCGCAATGGAGCAGGTCGATGATACGGCGAGTACCGACGGGTTTACCCGCAAGTATTTGTTGAAGTTTGGAGATGGTACCGAAGTGGAGTCGGTGCAGATGGGCTTCCCAGGGCGCTATACCGCCTGTCTGAGCAGTCAGGTCGGTTGTGCGATGGGTTGTGTGTTTTGCGCGACTGGCCAGATGGGCTTTTCCAGAAATCTAACTGCGGGCGAAATCGTCGCGCAGGCGCACCACGTCGAACGCGAGCTGCGGCGCACACAAGGCGATAGTTTGCGTAATATCGTGATGATGGGCATGGGCGAGCCGCTGCACAATTTCGAGCCAACGATGGAGGCGCTGGATATCATTACCGACAACCGCGGTTTAAATATCGGCCCCGCGCGGGTGGCGATCAGCACGGTCGGTTACATTCCTGGTATTCAGAAATTGGCGCGCCACCCAAAGCGCTACTCGCTGGCAGTGAGTTTGCACGGGGCAAGTGATGCAGAGCGGGGCAAGTTGATCCCGATTAATAAAAAGTGGCCGCTCGACGACTTGCTCGAAGCTTGCCGGGAGTATTCAGCGATCAAGCGTGCACGCGTGTTCTTTGCATGGACCTTGATTGGTGGCGTAAACGATAGCGACGATCATGCCCGCCGACTCGCTGCGCTTTTAGAAGGAATGGATGCGCATGTGAATTTGATCCCGCTGAACCCGACCGAGGGATTCGACGGAACGATGCCAACCGAAGCGCGCACGCGTGCGTTTCAGCAGATCATTCAAGACGCGGGCATTCCCAGTACCATACGCCAGCGTCGCGGCATTGATGTTGCTGCCGGTTGTGGGCAGTTAAAAGCCAAGCGAAAATAGCTTAACCCTACGCCTTGCGCCGAGCTTGCACCGCTTCGGCCAGGTCCTCGAGGATTGCTTCGGTAGCCGGCATGTCGATGCACTCGTCAGTGATGCTTTGTCCATACACATTGCCGCCTGTAGCGTCGTAGTTCTGGCGTCCGGCCACCAGGTGACTCTCCAGCATGACGCCGGCGATACCTTGTTGGCCGGCAGCAATTTGCTGCGCGAGATTGTGGGCGACCGCGCTCTGACGGGTGTAGTCTTTGTTGCTGTTGCCGTGACTGCAGTCGATCACCAGCTTTTGCGGCAGGTCGACGGCTTTGAGTTGTTCCAAGATCGGTGCAACATCCTTAGCCTCGTAATTCGGACCGGTGCGGTTGCCGCCGCGCAGAATCAGATGGGCGGACTGATTGCCAGTGGTTTCGAAAATAGCAGTGACGCCCTGTTTCGTGACCGAGGGGAACCAGTGGGGTTGACCCGCCGAGCGCACGGCGTCGATCGCGATTTGTACGTTGCCGCTGGTACCGTTTTTGAAGCCAACCGGCATCGAGAGGCCGGAGGCGAGCTCGCGGTGTACCTGGCTCTCGGTAGTGCGTGCGCCGATCGCGGACCATGCAATGGCGTCCGCAATGAATTGAGGGATGATAGTGTCGAGGAACTCAGCGCCGGTGGGCAGGCCGAGCTCGCAGATGTCGACCAGCAGTTTGCGACCAACGCGCAGTCCGGTGTTGATTTCGAAGCTACCGTCTATCCCGGGATCGTTGATCAGCCCTTTCCATCCGACCACGGTGCGCGGTTTTTCGAAATACACGCGCATGATAATTTGCAGGTCGGCTTTGTATTTCTCAGCCAGCGGTGCGAGTTGTTGGGCATATTCGATTGCCGCCTTGGGGTCGTGAATCGAGCAGGGGCCGACGACGACGATCAGCCGGTCATCCGTGCCATTCAGGATGGCTTCGCTTTCGGCGCGTCCTTGATCCACCACTGCGGTCGCTTTGTCGGTGAGCGGGATTTCTTCGATCAGAATTGCCGGGGCGAGCAGTGGGCGTTTACCAGCGATGCGAGTATTGTCGTGTTTGGTTGCCATGATAGAACTGGGAATGTGATTCAGCTGATTTGATGTTCGGCTTTGAGGACGCCGATGCAGGGGATTTGGCGATAGCGGCCGGCAAAATCGAGACCGTAGCCGACCACGAATTCGTCGGGGATTTTAAAGCCTACAAAGTCGGCCTCGCAGTCGACGCTGCGGCGTACTTGCTTGTCCAGCAGCACGCAGGTCTTGAGCGATGCCGGGTTCATGCTTTGCAGAACTTTGGAGACTTTCGAAAGGGTGTTCCCTGTGTCGAGAATGTCGTCGATCAGCAGGACGTCCATGCCCTCAATGTCGAGGCGAATGCGGTCGATGATTTCCGGAGTTTGCACCGGCGCGGTGCTGTTGCGATAGCTGGAAACGCGAATGCAATCGAGCTGCAACGCGAGGTTGAGCTCGCGGATCATGTCTGCGACAAAAATCACGGCCCCGTTGATGATCGCAATGACCGCCAATTCGCGGCCCTGGTACGCGGCATTGATTTCTGCGCCGAGTTCTTTGAGCCGTGCTTGAATGGTCGCCTCGTCAAGGATGACTTTTTCGAGATCGTTGATCGGGGAGTAGGTGCGGTCGTCGCTAGGCATTGTCAGAGTCATTGGCGTTCGTTTCGAGCTGAAGGAGCTGATCTTCGGGTTTACATTCCTGGAAGTCGGGGCATGCCACCGCCTTCGCCCATTTGCGCTTGCATCGCTTTCATCATTTTACGGCCTTTGCCTCCGTTCATCATCTTCATCATCTTTTGCATCTGATTGAATTGTTTGAGCAGGGCGTTGACATCGCGCACTTGCACGCCGGCGCCGTTGGCGATGCGTTTCAGACGGCTGCCGCGGAGCAGGCGCGGGGTGCGGCGTTCCTTTAAAGTCATGGACAGAATAATGGCTTCGGTGCGGGCCATTTTCTTTTCTTCTTCATCGCCGATCTCGATGCCACTGGCGCCGGGCAGCATGCTGACGATGGAGCCGAGTGAGCCCATCTTTTTGACTTGCTGCATTTGCGAGAGGAAATCTTCCAGATTGAAGTCTGCCTTGCGCATCTTTTCGGCCAGACGCTCGGCTTCTTTTTCGTCGATGGTTTCCTGGGCTCTCTCAACCAGAGAGACCACGTCACCCATGCCGAGGATGCGCGAAGCCATGCGGTCGGGGTGGAAGACTTCAAATTCGTCGGCCTTTTCGCCCAAGCCCATGAATTTGATCGGCACATCGGTGATCGACTTCATCGACAGGGCCGCGCCGCCGCGGGCGTCACCGTCGAGTTTGGTCAGGATGATTCCCGTGCAACCAACTGCTTCGTGGAAATGTTTGGCTACGTTGACCGCTTCTTGACCGAGCGCCGAGTCGGCGACGAGCAGGATCTCGTCGGGCTGAACCGCCTTTTTAAGGTCTTTGATTTCTTGGATCAAATCGGTGTCGATTTGGAGGCGGCCGGCGGTGTCGAAGATGACGAGGTTGGCGTCGGCTGATTTCGCCGCTTCGAGGCCGCGCTTGCCGATCTTGACCACATCCTTCTCTTCGCGGTCACCGTAAAAGGTGCAGCCCTCATTCTTGGCCAGGAGCTCGAGTTGATCGATGGCAGCGGGGCGATAGACATCACAAGCGACCAGCGAAGGGCGGTAGCCGCGCTTTTTGGCGAGATGACGGGCGAGCTTGCCGCTACTGGTGGTCTTGCCTGAGCCGTGTAGGCCGACCATCATGATGCGCAGCGGCTTCTTGTCTTCCAGTTCGGTGGCACCCTCGCCGAGTAGTTTAACCAGCTCGTCGTGAATGATTTTGATGACCTGCTGGCCGGGCGTGACGGATTTGAGTACTTCCTGGCCGACGCATTGCGCCTGGACTTCGGTCACAAACTCGCGCGCCACTTTGAAATGAACGTCCGCCGAGAGCAGGGCCTTGCGCACTTCTTTAAGCGCTTCGGCCATGTTGTCTTCGGTGAGTTTTCCGACGCCGCGCAAGTTGCGCAGAGCGGACCCCAGTTTGTCTGTAAGATTTTCGAGCATTTTCGGTGTTTTGTAAGGCCTACCAGCTAAGCGTGTGTTGTCTTGGAGGCAAAGGAAATTTTTGGCAGATGTCCACTGTCGGCGTTTCGGGGTCGGCGCGATACGCATCAGCAAGAGGGTATGGCGATGAGGGCAGGCACACTGATCGAGGCTTGCTCTTTCATCAGAGCCTAAGGGATTGATGTATGCTTTTTGTGCAAACCCCCGAGCTGAGTCACGGATGCATCGATGTGAGAGAGGGCGGTAGATTTTGATCGCACGCGCTCAGTTTCGCTATCCATTCATTCAATCGGGTGCTCTAGACTGAGCCAGCAAGCCGGCCAAATTGTCCACGGTCCGCGTGCCAATTTGATTGGTGGTCCCATCGCCTATGCCGAGGGCCGGCGGCTCTGGCTGTTGAAATGCTCAGTCGCGAGTGGGTTGATCCCGCAATCTCGTGTGGCGGGCGGAGAATGCCGATCGGCATGGTCACCTCCTTTGATTAGCCTAGTTGATTTGGCAGTTAGATAACCGAGGTGGTCACCAGTGTGACACCCGCATTTCTGTCTCTGGAATTGGATGATCGATCGGGTTCTGCCTCTGCTGGGGCAGACAGAAATGTCTGTTTCACTGACTCGGAAATCGCTGGGTCCTACATTTTTTAGGTACGGTCTCTAGAAAATTAACGTAGTCGAGTTCTTTTACGTGTTCGACCATCACGAGATTTTGAAGGGCTGCAAGCGAGCGGGATGCCGAAAGCGAAAAAGAATTGGAATGATGGAAATATTTAAAATAGACGTGAGGGTGCCTGCTTTTCTGGAAATCATGAGATTATTATTCATTACTGCGCTAGCAGCCCTGTGTTTCTGCTCTGCCACTGCTGCCCCACAAGCAGAGGCAAAGGCACAAAGTAAAAAAGCCAAACATGCAGTGGTCGCTCCTACCTATGCAGACGTTGCGTACGATATTCATGAGCGCACCGTGCTCGACTTCTGGCAAGCTGAGGGGGATGGTCCACGCCCAGTTAAGGTCTATATTCACGGCGGCGGTTGGAGTCAGGTCGATAAGAAGAAGCAAAAAGGAATTGAGAAGTTCCTGGAAGCAGAGATCTCCGTCACTGCGATCAACTATCGGTTGCTTAACGATGGCATCACTTTACCCACCCCCGTTCATGATGCCGCCCGTGCCATCCAGTTTTTGCGCTTCAAAGCCAAGGAATAGAAGATTGATAAAAATAGGTTTGTTCTTACCGGTGGCAGTTCCGGTGGTTGTACTGCGGTCTGGCTCGCCACTCACGATGACCTTTCCAATCGCGACTCCGAGGACCCCATAGAACGCGAGTCTACCCGTGTTCAAGGCATCGCCGTCAGGGTCGCGCAAACCGCGATTGACCCTAAACGTATTGAACCTTGGATCGGCCCCAATGTGTTTCATACAATTATTTATAGGTCCGTTGGTGAAGAAAACATCAAAGATGCGCTTAAAAACTACGCCAAACACGAATCGCTGTATCGGGAGTTCTCCGCTTATTATTACCTCACTCAAGACGATCCGCCAATCTACCTTGGTTACGGTCTGAATCTCACGGTGCCCGCCACGAGCATCGGCTATGGAATTCATCATGGTATGTTTGGGCAGAAGTTTAAGGAGAGGTCCGAAGACGTGGGGCACAGTCAAGTGTATCTCAACGGTTGGGGTGACGATGAAGTCATACAAATGCTTCTGGGTAACTAGGCCTCTTTTTCGGGCAGATCCTAAGGGGGTGTTAGATGCATGTTTAAATTCAGCTCTGACGACTTTCCCGTAGTCATCGTGTGAGTCCGGCCCCGCTTGACCTTGCAAAAGTGTAGACAGTGATGGCACGTGGGAACTAAGAACCATCAGCCGCGTGGCGCCACATTCCGAAAGGACCAGTGGCGAAGTCTTGAAGGGATCGTTGGTAGTGATGGGCAAACGCACTGATGTCGTGTTGAAACAGATGCTTTACATGTCGGGGGCATTCAGTAGGTTAATTTTTTTAGCCCGCATGGCATCACCTGCCCATGGGCGTCCATGATTCAGTATATTTATGAAGCAGCGCACCATTCTTAGGGAAGTTTCGATCAGTGGTAAATCTTTGCACACGGGCGAAGAAGTTCATCTCACGCTCAAGCCTGCGCCGGTCGGGCATGGTATCGTCTTTCAGCGCATGGATCTGTTTGGTAAGCCTGAGCTCAAGCCGCTGGTTGAATATGTCACCGATCTCGTGCGCAGCACAACGATTGCGGATGGGCATGCGAAGGTCAACACCGTGGAGCACGTCCTCAGTGCGTTGAGCGGCTGTGGCGTTGATAATGTATTGGTTGAGATGGATGCCAGCGAGCCGCCGATTTTGGATGGTTCTGCCAAGCACTTTGTGAATCTGATCCAGCAGGCCGAGCCGGTAGAGCAGGATGCGGAGCGCGAATATTTCGTCCTAGACGAGCCCATTTCCGTAACTCGCGGTGCCAGTTCGATCATTGCGCTGCCGCACGATGGTTTTCGCGTGACCTGCACATCCACAGATGATCGTGGCATTCATACGCAGCACCTGAGCCTTGATATCGACCCCGAGTCGTATATCGCACAGGTCGCACCGGCGCGTACTTTCACGATTTACGAGGACATCGAGGAGTTGCTTAAGCTGGGGAAGATCAAAGGAGGCAGTCTTGACAGTGCGATTGTGATCAAGGGTGACAAGATTTTGTCGAAAGAGCCATTGCGCTTTAAGGAAGAATTCGTGCGCCATAAGATCCTCGATATAGTCGGCGATATTGTGCTGGTGGGTATGCCGATCAAGGCACACTTTATTGCGGTTCGTCCGGGGCATGCATTGAATGCGGAGCTTTCCAAGGTGCTACGTCAGAAGCTGCTTGAGAAGATCAAGGGCGCCAAGAAAGCGCCTGCGAAGAAGCCCGCGGTCACAGATGCTCCTGAGAAGGTGATGGATATTCGCCGCGTGATGGATCTCCTGCCGCATCGCTATCCTTTCATCATGATCGATCGTGTGATCGATGTGCCGAGTGAGGACGAGCTGGTGGCACTCAAGAATGTCACGATCAATGAGCCGTATTTTCAAGGTCACTATCCCGGCCGTCCGGTAATGCCTGGTGTGCTGCAGGTCGAAGCCATGGCGCAGGCTGCCGGCTTGTTGTTGTTGCGTAAACTGCCGGTCGAGGACAACAAAATCGCATTTTTTATGAGCGTGGATAAGGTCAAGTTTCGCCGGGCCGTCGAGCCCGGTGACTCCGTTGAGATCCGTGTAAAAATCACCAAGATTCGCGGCAACAAGATCGCGACTGCGACCGGCGTTTGCTCGGTCGCCGGCAAGACCGTCTCCAGTGCCGAACTGATGTTCATGCTGGCCGACGCATCTGAATAAAACTGAGGAGGCTCTATTTGATGGTTACAGACGTTCATCCTACCGCAGTCATCGAGCCCGGTGCCGAACTTGACCAAGGTGTCACCATCGGTGCGTATGCTTACATCGGTGCCCAAGTGAAGATTGCCAAAGGCACCGTGGTGATGCATCACGCGACTGTCGACGGCGCGACCACCATGGGGGCGGACAATGAAGTGCATCCGTATGCCTATGTGGGTGGTAAGACACATGACTTGAAATACCAGGGCGGCGTGCAGCGCTTGCAGATTGGATCGGGCAATGTGTTTCGCGAGTTCAGTACGGTGCACTGTGCGACGACTGAGGATCAGATTACGATCTTGGGGAATCACAATTTGGTGCTGTCCTATAGCCACATCGCACACGAATGTGTGGTGGGGAATCATTTGATCATGAGTAGCCATGCTGCACTCGGCGGGCATGTGATCGTTGGCGATCATGTGAATGTCGGCTGGGGCGCAGGGGTGCATCAGTTTTGTCGCCTAGGCGATCATGCAATGGTGGGCGCAGCATCCAAGGTGGTGCAGGACATTCCACCTTATATGATCAGTGACGGAAGTCCCGCTGCGGCGCGCACGATTAATAAAGTCGGCCTCGAGCGGGCAGGGTTCACTAAAGACGAGATTTCGCTGGCCCGCCGCGTGTTTAAAGCGTTCTACAAGGACGGGTTGAACCGTAGTCAGGCGCTTGATAAATTACAGGCATCTGAAGATCTCGACAGTCGCGTGGTGAAGACCTTTCTCGCTTTCACGGCGGATAGTCAGCGCGGCCTGTCGTAGCGTCATTCGCCGAGCCCGCTGCTTGTCATAGTCAGCGAGCTCTGCCTTTATATCGGGGATATGGAATCGAGACGTTTAGGTAAAAGCGGAATTGTTGTTTCGGAGATCTGCCTCGGCACGATGACCTTTGGTTCGCAATTGGACGAGCAGGCGTCGTTCGCGATCATGGATGCTGCCTATGAGGCCGGGGTCAATTTTTTCGATACCGCTGAGATTTATCCGGTTCCGCCTAAGGCCGACTGGGTGCATCGCACCGAGGAAATTGTCGGCAAGTGGCTGCAGGGCAAAGATCGCAGCTCGTTGATCTTGGCGACTAAAGTTTCGGGGCCAGGGCATGGTTGGTTTAAACCGCCGGTTCGCAATGGGCTGACGGCTCTGGATCGGCAGCAGATTCGCACGGCGATCGAGGGGAGCTTGCTGCGGTTGCAGACGGATTATATTGATCTCTATCAAACGCATTGGCCCGACCATGATTTCGGTTACGAAGAAACGCTCGAAGCGCTGAATGAATTGCAGCAGGAGGGCAAGGTGCGGGTGATGGGTTCTTCCAACGAAACCGAATGGGGGACCATGAAAGCGAATCAGGTCGCTAAACAACGCGGTCTCGCTCGCTATGAGACGATACAAAATAATTTCTCAATTATCAATCGGCGCTTCGAGGATGCGCTTGCGGATATTTGTACGCGCGAGCAAATCAGTCTGCTGCCGTATTCGCCAATTGGCGGCGGCGTGTTGAGTGGCAAATACAATGAGGCGCAAATGCCACAAGGTGCACGTTTTACCGATTATCTGAACCGCGGCGGTCCGCGTCAGCGGGCAATGGCTCAGCGCTTTGTTAATGACAAGAGTTTAGCGACCGCTGCGGCTTTGGGCGAAGTCGCGCGCGAGGCGGGGATCGATGTTGTCACACTGGCGGTTGCGTGGAGCAAGCAGCATGCTTTTGTGGCTTCTACGATCATCGGGGCGAATTCAATCGAGCAACTTGCGCCTAGTCTTGCCGCAGCAGACCTGAAGCTGAACAACGAGGTGCTGAAGCGGATTGATGCGATTAGTGAGCAGTACCCGTATCCGATGGGGTAGTGTGGGAGGGCTGAGGGCTGAGGGCTGAGAGCTGAGGGCTGAGGGCTGAGAGCTGAGGGCTGAGG
>Ga0209630_10004761_pt1 | contig 11783 bp, 10 predicted proteins | sample COG_01_FD_184745 | JGI IMG/M metagenome (GOLD analysis project Ga0209630, IMG submission 184745) | Pelagic Microbial community sample from North Sea - COGITO 998_met_01 (SPAdes) (version 2) | ecosystem: Environmental > Aquatic > Marine > Neritic zone/Coastal water | place: Helgoland, sampling... | reverse complement strand
AACAGGTATATACCCAGTGGCCCATCCGTATTAGATGAGATGGCAAATTTTGCCTACTGGGTTGGCTTAATGGTTGGTCGCCCCTCGAGATACGACGATATGGAGTCTCAAATGGACTTTCGCGATGCAAAAGCCAATTTCATAAAAGCTGCGCGCTATGGGAAAGAATCTATGCTAAGATGGGATGGAGAAATCAGAAGCACATACGATTTAACACTCAATACCTTTTTACCGATAGCTCGAAAAGGATTAAAGCAGGTTGGCATTAACCAGAAAGACATTGATCGACTATTGGGTGTTATTGAAAGACGCACCCTTACTCAAACAGGTGCCCAATGGATTACGTCCCAATACCGTACGCTCCATAAGAAAATGAAGAGTGACAACGCCCTTGTTCGATTGACAAAGGCAATGCATAAAAATTAGGACAGTGGAACTCCTGTTGATAAGTGGCCAATAGAAGAAAACCTACATGTGGTAGAAGATGCCTTTCTTGTTGGTCATATTATGTCTACAAACGTGTTTAGAGTCAACTATAATGACCATGCCGATTTGGCAACGTCTATTATGGCCTGGAAAAACATTCATCACGTACCAGTAGAAGACGGATCCGGAAAGCTATCGGGCTTGCTCACCTGGACCCACATGAAAAAACATCAAGCGGACGGCAAAGGCAAAACCTTGCTTGTTGAAGACATCATGGCATCAAATGTTGTTTCTGTTTCTCCAAATACAGAAATCACAGAAGCCATTGCTATTATGAAAAAGAATGAATATGGCTGCCTGCCTATCGTTCAAGACAATCAAGTCGTTGGCATTATAACGATAAAAGATGTTTTACCTTTTGACAACAAACCAACCCCTTAAAATGCCACATCTAGAAACGAACGTAACCAACGATGATCAATTAGTTTGCAAGCCTATACTTTTCAATTTATCCAAACCTGCTGATGCTGATGAACTTACAGAGCTATTAAAAGCCAAACCTTATATACGGATTATTGATGAAATTGAGGGTCAATTATTAGAGTTATTAAAACTTAGAAGTCCTAAGGTTAAATTTACTGAAGCGTCTTTGCACCAAGAAGTTGTAAACTACCTGTCGGACAAAGACAAAAAGGAATATGGCATTTGGGCCTATTATCCTTGGCTGGAAAAATTGGTTCACATTCTTAGCGAACCTGATTTTATTGAAGTCAGAACCAACCGCAATCATTATAAAATTACGCCCCAAGAGGAAGCCATTTTACATGAGAAAACCATTGGGATTATTGGTTTGTCTGTGGGCAAGGCTATTGCCTTAACCATTGCTACAGAGCGGATTTGTGGTTCGTTGGTACTGGCAGATTTTGACGTCATAGAGTTATCAAACCTTAACCGTATTCAAACTGGGGTACAAAATCTAAATACCAAAAAGACGATTGTGGTTGCGCGAGAAATTGCAGAAATAGATCCCTTTCTCGACGTTAAATGTTTTCATGAGGGCATTGATGAATCAAATTTGCACGACTTCTTCGCTGTAAATGGAGGCATTGATGTATGCATAGAAGTCTGTGATGGATTGGTTACCAAAATCCAAACCAGACAGGTCGCTAAAAAGCTTGGTATTCCTGTTGTGATGAACTCGAGTGATAGAGGAACGACAGACGTAGAACGTTTTGATTTAGATCCTAATTGGCCAATATTTCATGGCCTAATCGATCACTTAGATCTGTCGAAAGTCAAAGAAGCAAAAACCAACGAAGAAAAGGTACCGTACTTGTTACCCATGATTGGAATTGATACCGCATCGGAAAGACTGCGGGCTTCCATCCTAGAAATTGAAGGCAGCATTACCACGTGGCCTCAACTGGCCTCCGGTGTCATTTTTGGTGGCGGTATTTGTACAGACGTTTGTAGACGCATTTTGCTCAATCAATACACCAAGTCAGGTAGATACATCGTCGACGTTGAAACAATAATCAATGATGAGGTTGAAAATGATATTCTTAAAAAACAACTTGATGATTATGCTATAGATAATCCAAAAATTAACCTATCTGATTATAAAGAAGAATTACAACTAGCACAGGACAAACTGTTTCATCACGACACCCAAAACAATATAGTACTAGAAGAGTCTGTGGTTGCGGATATCGTTAAATATGCGGTGCAAGCGCCATCTGGCGGAAATGTCCAGCCATGGAATTGGGTATATAAAAACGAGAGTTTGTTACTGCTTAATGATGTTGAGCGATCCAATTCTATACTTAATTATAACAATACTGGATCGTTATTAAGCTTTGGCGCTGCATTAGAGAACATTGCCCTTGCCGCAGAGAAAAGAAAACTCAAAACCGAATCAGCATATTTCCCGCTTGGCGAAGACAATCAACTTATCGCACGCATCTCTTTTTCGCCTCTAACAACACCGCATCATCCTTTCCCAGATTTGATAGACCAAGTGTTTAAGCGTTGTACAAACAGGAACCTAGGACCGCGAAAAAACATCCCACAGCACCAAAAAGACCTATTAACGCAAGCAGTGCAATCCATCCAAGGAGCAAACATGAAACTGTTTAGCGACCCGGATGACATGGAGCAGGTCAAATCGATTATTGGCGAAATAGACAAACTGTTTATGACCAACAAAATTGGTCATGGGCATTTCACTAAAGAAATTCGGTGGAATGAAAATGAAGTGCAATCTACCAGAGACGGTATCGACATCGACACAATTGATTTGACCGCTACAGAACGCGCTGGGCTTATTTTGTCGAAAAACTGGAACGTAACCAAACACATTAAAAAATGGGGTCTCGGAAATGAATTTGGCAAGCTTTCGCAAAAGGCCATTGATGCCGCATCGTGCCTAGGTGTGTTAACCATGCCCAGTAGAAGTCATACGGATTATTTAGACGCAGGAATAGCCGTCCAACGACTTTGGTTGGCAGCTTCTCAGCTTGATATTGCATTACAACCCATGTCGATTTCATCATTCCTTTTTGCCAGAATAGATGATGACGATTTTAGTCAAATTGAAGAACTAAGACCCGGTATCAAACAAGAATATGAGCGCTTTAAACAACTCGCTAACCTGAAGGCTGACCAAAAGGATATTTTCTTCTTTCGGTTATCGAAAGTGAACTCGCCTGAAATAATGGCTTTACGCCGCGAGGTCGAAGACGTGTTCAGCTACATTTCCTAATTCGCATTGAACAATAGATACCAAACGCAGTAGTTGCCTATTCTTTGGTAACTTTGTCCTAAGAAATTGCACATATCTTGAATAAAGTTAATCACACCCTGTATCAGTTCTTTATCGATAATGGATTTACTGAAGCCACAGCCAAATACACGAATCTAGTTGTATTGCTTCTAGTTATTTTACTTTTCGTTTTGCTAATAGATTTTGGGCTGCGCAAACTCTTGGTTGCAGTAATTTCTAAAATCGCAAGATCTTCCAAAACACATTTTGACGATTTACTGGTGACAAATAAAGTGCCCCGCAATCTGGCACACATCATTCCGTTGGTGCTGGCATTTAAAGTCACACCGTATGTCTTTACCGATTTTGAGCCTTATGCCATTTATTGGGATAAAGGCCTCAAAGTTTGTGGTGTCATTCTGATACTGGTCATCACACGCAGTGTGCTAAAAACGCTAGAAGACTTCTTTAAAACCATACCGAACCTTAAAGATAAACCAATAGACAGCTACATTCAGGTGTTCATGATTTTTGCCTGGATTATTGGCTTAATGTCGGTATTTGCCATTGTTACGGGTATTGAATTTCTGCGATTTGTTACAGGTTTAGGAGCTGCTTCAGCTATAATTCTACTGATTTTTAAAGACACCATTTTAGGTTTTGTAGCCAGCATTCAAGTCTCAATTAATGACATGGTGCGCATAGGCGATTGGGTAACCTTTGACAAGTTTGGAGCGGATGGCGATGTCATTGAGATAAACCTTGCCACGGTTAAGGTCCAAAACTTTGATAAAACGATTACCACCATTCCGACGTATGCATTGATATCTGACTCGTTTAGAAACTGGCGCGGTATGATGGAAAGTGATGGACGAAGAATAAAACGTTCCATTAAAATTAAACAAGATAGCGTTCGATTTATGAATGACGCTGATTTGGAAGGCCTAAAAAAGATTCAATTGATATCGGCTTACATCGAAACACGAAAAAACGATATCGAACGGTTTAATGCTTCGAACAACGTAGACAAATCTGTGCCCATTAACGGACGTAATTTGACCAATATTGGATTATTCAGAAAGTATATTGAGTCCTACCTGATGAATCACCCAGCGATAAATAAAAATATGACCCTGATGGTCCGTCAGCTGGAACCCACCGGACAAGGCTGGCCCATTGAATTGTATACGTTTAGTGCAGACAAACGATGGGAGAATTATGAGCACATTATGTCTGACATATTTGATCATATCGTTGCTGCGGTGTCTTATTTTGACTTGGAGTTGTTTGAATTTCCGAACAAAAACTTTGTCAATTTTCAGGAGTAACCCACTTAATTTACTGCTCAGAATTGCATGTAGTAAAGTTTATATTTGACCTTTAATTTCATCAATATCTTATGCAGCTAATCACCAACCTTATACAATACTTTAGTAAAAGTGAGTCAACGGACAAAGAGGCCCCAGAAGGCCTATGCCCTAATTGCTGGGGGAACCAACAGTACGACAACGTGATTCGTGAAATGTATAAAGACAAACAAGTTGATGTCAACAACCATGAGGCCAACCATTCCTTTATTCAAAAATTTGTAGTCGAGCGGGTAAAAGGCATCACCTTACAAAAAGGAAGTTCGGGGTATGAATGTCCAACATGTAAAATTGTGCACGATTAGTGGCTCACCAACACAAACGTATTTTAAAATATGGCACGGTTTACTTAAAAGAACTAAAACTGCGTTTGAATGATTGACATTAGAGAACCAGAGGCTAAAACCGCATTAAGGGAACAGCTATCTGTTAGTTATCATAAAAATTTCTGGCAAGAATTTGCAACAACTTATGTCAATGATGAAAAGGTTGTGCGTTGGTTATTTGATTTTTTGCTTGAAGAAACTGATCGGTTGAGCCAAACATGTGCCGAAATAATCCGCCACATGTCGGATTTAAATCGAGACCTTGTTCTACCATTTATCGACGACTTAGTAGACGCGTTGGATTCAAATCGTCATGACGCCGTTAAACGCTGCATTTTTAGAATGTTCCAATATGCAACCTTCAATGAAAACCAATCAGGTCGAGTGGTAGATATTGCTTTTCGCCATCTGCAAAACAGATCGAACGCCATAGCCATTCGTGTTTTCGCCATGACCACCATTTACAATGTAAGTAAAATATACCCAGCATTGTATGATGAGTTGGTCGCCAGTATTTCTGAAAACCTTAACGAAGAGAGCGCCGGTTTTAAAAACCGCGCAGGTAAAATCATCAACCGTAAATGGAAATAATCAAAAGACACTGTTTTATAGTCTTTGCACTTCTCGTCTTATTCCCGTTAAGCGCAAGTAGTCAAAACATATTGGCAAAATACTTGAGATACACCTTGATGGATACTAGTCCTCCGGCTAAACCAAAGTTTATTGCCTACCCTACGCTGGCATTTACACCAGAAACTAGCTGGGAAGTTGGTGTAAGTGGATTGCTCGTGTACAGAGCCAAACAAGATACCGCGAATCGACTGTCTGAAATGAAGTCTTTCTCGTTTCTCACCCTTGCCCAACAATATGGTTCAGTAATTGAGCATGCGCTGTATACAGATAAAAACAAGTATTTCTTTTTAGGCGAAATCCGGTTTCAAAACTTCCCTATCAACTATTTTGGCATTGGACCTCAAAGACCGTTTGACCAGCAAGTAGTCGTTAACACGTTTGAATTTCGTTTTCGAGAGCGCGTTCTACGTCAAATCGCGCCATCAGTTTTTACGGGATTTGAGGTCGATTTCCAGCGTTTAAGCCGGGTGCATTTTGAGTGGGATGGAAATCAACAAGCCATAGGCATTCCTACCGGAAGCAATGGTTCAACCAACTTGTCTTTAGGTTGGGGTCTATTGTACGACAACATACACAATGTTCTAAATCCGCGTCACGGGAAGTACATGGAAGTGGCCTATTTGAAAAGCAATACAGCTTGGGGAAGTACTTTTTCGTTTGACCAGTGGTTTACAGATTTTAGATTCTATCACCCAATTAAGAAAAACAATATTTTGGCCACTCATGTATATGGTCAATTCACCAACGGAGATGTCCCTTTTAATTCTTTGGCGATGATGGGAGGCGAACGCTTAATGCGCGGTTATTACCTTGGTCGATATAGAGATAAGAACTTATTGGCTGGGCAAATAGAATATCGGATGTTACCTTTTTCTTTTGCTAAACGGTGGGGCTTTGCCATGTTTGCTGCTGCAGGCAGTGTTTTCCCAGATGTTAATAGCTACACCAACAGTCCATTGCGATGGGCAGCTGGCGCTGGACCCAGGTTTTTAATTTTTCCTAAAAAGGACGTTTACAATCGTCTTGATGTTGCGTTTACGTCCGAAGGGATGGGATTTTACTTCCACATTGGAGAGGCTTTCTAGACCAACAATTGGCCGTCTTTCATCACGATTTTTCGATCAGCACTATCAGCGAGTTGGTTATTATGTGTTACAATCACAAAGGTCTGCTTAAACTCATCTCTTAAATCAAAAAACAATTGATGCAACTCATTGGCATTCTCAGTATCTAGATTACCTGAAGGTTCATCCGCCAGTATGACTAAAGGTTTATTCATCAATGCACGAGCTACAGCAACACGCTGCTGCTCCCCACCACTTAATTGATTTGGTTTATGCTCCAGACGATGAGAAAGACCTAAAAAGTCTAATAATTCTTTGGCACGTGTTTCACTTTCTTGTCGTGACTTTTTACCAATATAGGCTGGAATACATACATTCTCGACCGCGGTAAACTCAGGTAACAAGTGATGAAACTGGAATATAAATCCGATGTTCTCATTCCTAAACTTGGCTAAATTTTTATGCGTTAAACTTGATATAGCTTGGCCTTCGTAAAAGACTTCTCCTTTGTCGGGTTTATCTAGCGTGCCAAGAATTTGTAACAGCGTTGTTTTGCCCGCACCCGAGGCACCGACAATACTTACCACTTCAGAGGCATTAACGGTTAAGTCAACACCATTTATCACTTTTACAGCGCCAAACTGTTTGTGTATGTTTTCTAATTTAATCATTAAAAAGCGCGGTTAACGCCAAACACATATCTCATCTGAACGTATTCAGACTGCTCTTCAGGAATCCTATTTAAGAAGAATGGCATGTCAAAACGAATATTTAATGGTTTCATGCTTGAAAACCTTCTATTGAACTGTAGGGCAAAATTGGCACCAACACCTGCGTCCATGCGCAATCCACTGGTCAGATCATCCTTTACACCCAACACACCTACATCTGTAAATATGTATGGGTTGATTTGAACGATTCTTCCAACCTTACCAAGCTTTGGATTGATATATCTTCCAAAATCAAGCTCGGCATTTACCGCTGCCCCACTTCTTCCAGCATAACTAAAAAACGTATCGCTACCTTGAATGTTGGTAGCCGCAACGCCTGAATATCCACGTAAATTCAAACCACCACCTTGGTGAACGTTGTTACCATCTCGATTGTGAATCAATTGGTCTGGCGACAACCAACCGATGGCTCGCGAATAGCGGTTATCCATTAATTGGTAGGTATTGGCACCACTTAATTGCAACATGGCTTCAGGGGCAACATTGGTACCAGAGATGTATTGTGCAAACGCTCTTGTACGAAGCACCATTCGCTTTACATTTTGGTTATTTTTTAATTCAGCCGAAACACTTGCATAGGCATAATCAGAAAAGATTACAGGAGCTTGGGTTTTAAGTTTTAAACTTCCACCTCCGTTAAACTGTTTATAGGCTCTGGTAAAGGAAAGGTTAACCCAATTGTCCAAACCATTATTTGCAAATTCAGGGTACAACAGATAGCTTGTATTGTTGCGTTTAGCACTTGCGAAATCCAGTTCTATCAATCCTTTGTGGGTTTGTTTATTTAGGCCAACAGAATGGTACAACCACCCAGCCATCCACCTAGAAGACAACTTAAGGTTTGTATGGTCTGCAACTTTCGACTTGTAGTCAACTTCATAAGAAATAGGATCTCTGTCTTCAACCAACGCCTCATCCGTACCAAGAAACTCAAGACCAGTATTATACAAGACCCGAGCTTTAACAAGGTGTTTATGGTTGAAATAGTTTCCTGAGAATTTCGCACCAATTTTAACACCGTCAATAGCGTTATACCAACCATCAAGTCTATACTTCGCAACGTACTTGCGGAACGTAGTTGGACCATATTGCAAGCGATCATACGACCAATAGACGGGCATCTTTTTGCTGTTGTCTAACCTATTGATATCTGCCATTCGACCGCTAACATCAATGATAACATCCTTTATACCACCAGTAATGGTCACTGTAGCCGTATAGTTTTGGTTAACTAAGTCCCAACCTGTCCATTTAGGCAATACCGTCGCTTTGGTTTTTTTCTCGAAATAACTATTGGGTATATAGTAATGATGCTGCTGTCCAGCTTTGTCGATTACCGTAAAATCAATCGGCATTGGATCGCCTTTACGCTCAAACGTAATCGCATATTGGTCTCCTTCGACACGTTTTACGCTTTTGACGCTATAATCGATAAATGAATTGTTTTCCAACCATTCATCAAAAAACCAGTTTAAGTCAACCTCGGTATATTGGATAATGGAGTTTCTAAAATCTTCCCAATACGGATGACATATTTTCCACTGGTTAAAGTAGTTAGAAAATGCTTCGGCAAACAACTCATCTCCTAAAATATACTGCAAGTTATACAACATAGTTGCTGTTTTGTAATACACTTGTCCGTAGCCACCGCCATGTCGTGCGGCAGAATTGAAATGATCTGAGTGCATATTTAACCGGGCAGTATTATCGCCGGTAGCGTGCGCCATGTAGCCGTAAAAAACCGTTTGATCATCTCTGTAATTAGGCATATAGTTAATCCCATCAATCGTCTTCATGGACATGGCCGTTAGGAATTGCGTAAATCCTTCATCCAATGATGCGCGATAGGTTTCGTTATTTCCCACCATACCAAAAAACCAGTTGTGACCTACCTCATGTGCAATTAATCCTTTGTGACCAGGAAACGATCCCCCATCAAGGGTTAACATAGGATATTCCATACCGTCTCTAGCATCAGCTGCAATCATTTTTGGGTAAGCAAACATGCCAACCTTGGTTGAATAGGCTTTAACTACGTCGGCTACATATTGAGCAGATGGCTGCCAAGCATGGGCGTGTTCTTCTTGCGCCAAAGCAATGCAACGAACCTTATTCCAAACCACTTCACCGATACGGTAAGTAGGGTCAGCCGTAAAGGCAAAATCGTGCACATTAATGGCTTTAAACTTCCATGTTTTAGTTGAACCGTCTGGGGTAATCGGGTTGGAGTATGCTGCCTTTCTTTTTTCGAAGTTTTTGATGTCCAATCGCTGACGCAAATCGCCAGGGTACATTTCTTTTTCGTTTTGAAGAACACCAGTAGCTTCAACAACGTATTGATTCGGGAATGTTATGTCTACTTCAAATATGCCGTAGTCGCCGTAAAACTCTTTACCTAAATGTTGGTCAGTTGTCCAACCAAATTTTCTATCATATACCGAGATTCTTGGATACCAATGCACCCCATCGAAATGTAAAAAGGTGTTGTCGTTTGCCCCTCCGTGACGAAAAGTTTTCATCCTTCTACGGATATTGCCACCGTCGTCTTTATCCCAAAAGGTTTTAAAATTAATGTCGATTGTTAGTCCAGAATTCGGCAACAAGGGTTCATCGAGATCAACGTACAGAATAGAATTGTCGATGGTATAGGTCATCGCCTTACCGTTTATAGATAAGGAATTGATAACCGTATTGACACCTTTGCGCTCATGCTCACCAAAAACACTTTTTATTTTGTCCGCATCACGCATGTTTTTCAGATATGAGTTTGGCGTAAAAGCATTCTGGTACAAATGGAAATACAAACGCGTCAATTCATCATCTGAATTATTCCAATATGTTAATTGCTCCGTCCCTCCTATGGATTCTTCTTTGTCGTCGACAACAACGTTCATTTTATAATGAACATCTTGTTGCCAATACCCCGGAATTGGGGTTCTGTTCTTCCAATAGAACTTATTTGTTTTTGACTGATATTGCTGCAATTCAGCTGTTGGTTGCTGAGCAAAACCAGCAAAAGAAAGTAACACCAAAATGGCGCAGGTAATGTTGTTTCTCATATCCGAAAAATTCGTTCGGACAAAGAAAGTCAAAAAATTGTTTTAGGACGAAATTAGTAACCGATGTAGCGTAAGAATTCCATACGCGTGGCTTCTTTTAAAAACTGTCCACTAAGATCGGCTGTAACCGTTGATGAATTAACATCCTCAACTCCACGTGCAGCTACACACATGTGGGAAGCATCTATAACAACAGCAACATCCTCCGTTTTTAACGTTGAACGCAATTCTGCAGCGATTTGTCGTGTAAGACGCTCCTGAACCTGGGGTCTTTTACAATAGTACTTGACAATCCTATTTATTTTAGACAACCCGATTACCTCACCATTTGAGATGTATGCTACGTGTGCCTTACCATAAATAGGTACGAGGTGATGCTCGCATGTAGAAAAAACGGCAATTTCTTTTTCAACCAGCATCTGGCTGTACTTATACTTATTCTCAAATAAGGTTACAGACGGTTTGTTGGCTGGATTGAGTCCGCTAAAAATTTCCTTAACATACATTTTTGCGACTCTATGAGGTGTTTTGGATATACTATCATCCGTTAAATCCATGCCTAAAATATCCAGTATAGACTCTACATGTTTCTCAATCTTTTCAACTTTCTGGTCGTCCGTTAAATCAAAGGCGTTTGCCTTTAAGGGAGTTTTCGTGTTATCATCCATAATTCTATTCTTCTATGTCAACAAAGTTTCTTTCAGTTTCATACAAACGTAAACCAAGGGTAAGTTGTTCATCAATCTTTTTTCTTAGTCGATTATAGATAGTAACGGCGATATTTTCAACGGTTGGGTTTAAGTCTTTAAAGTCTGGGACATCCAAGTTTAAGTTTCGGTGATCATAGCGCTCAATCACTTCTGCTTCCATTATAGATTTTAGAATGCCCAAATCCATGACATAGCCTGTTTTGGGGTCAATTTCTCCAGTAAGTTTAACTTCCATCACATAATTGTGACCATGATAGTTAGGCATATTGCACTTGCCAAAAACCGCTTTATTTTTATCATCAGGCCAATCTGCTACATGTAATCGATGCGCAGCGTTGAAATGTGCTTTTCTGTATACTGAAACTTTCATAGAAAAAAATGAGGGTTGAATCCTTTCATGCAAATATCGTCAAACTCAAATCGTAGTTCAATAAATTCTGACAGAAGATGACAAAAATTCATGACAAAAATGGACAAAAAATGCTATTCTGGCGCAGATTGCGTTTGGCCCTTTTGTTGCACGTTATTAGTCAAAAGTTAAACAAATAGGAAAATCACATACCCAGATAAGGTTTATTTATATGATTTCAAAATACTGATAAACAGTTATTTAAACCCCTATATTGGGCCTTTACATGGGGATGACAGAAAATTACTTGTACATACACATATCGCTTCTATATTTGGACTAACAAAAAAAACAGAA
>Ga0209630_10004760_pt1 | contig 11786 bp, 10 predicted proteins | sample COG_01_FD_184745 | JGI IMG/M metagenome (GOLD analysis project Ga0209630, IMG submission 184745) | Pelagic Microbial community sample from North Sea - COGITO 998_met_01 (SPAdes) (version 2) | ecosystem: Environmental > Aquatic > Marine > Neritic zone/Coastal water | place: Helgoland, sampling... | reverse complement strand
GAACGCGCACTTAGAGCGGCACAAGTCCAGATCTCTGGGCGCGTTTTAAAGTAGCTGACTGGAGAGCGTTTTGTCATACGGCGAGGCTACGAAACCGCCCTGAACGGCTCAAGCTCGTTTTGTCTGACAGTGCCATCCGAAGCGGTGCCCAATAATTCGCGAGCTATACGCTCAAAGATCGCGCAGCCGATAGGGATCAAATCATCGGGAAAATCATAGTCCGGATTGTGCAGCGCTGCATAATCTTCGCCAGGCCCTAGGCATAGCATGGCAGCCTTAGCGTCCCACCCAAACACGCCAAAGTCTTCTGAGGCGCGCATGGGAACACCTGCATCGCCGTAGGCAATGCCGATTGCTTTCATGGCCATTGTTGCCACCGCATAGGCATCTGGATCATTGATTGAGGCTGCAAAATTATCGCACACCTCAAAATCCACGCTAAGCCCAAATTCTTCCGCAAGCGTGATAGCCTGTTTGCGTGCCTTGGTCTCAAGACTTTCCATACCTTCGTCACGAGTTGTCCGCAACGTGGCGAAAACCTCGCCCTCACCGGGCGCCACGCCAAATGATGGTTCGCCAATTTTTACATGGGTAATCGTCACCAGTCGGAAATCATCGTCAAGTGGTCCTCCTTGACCAAGTGCATCAAGGGACGGGATCAGCTTGGCTATTGCCTGCGCTGGAGAAACGCCATCTTCAGGGTCGGCTGCATGGGCAGTTTTGCCCGCAAGCCTAATCTTAAGTCCTAAAGAGGCGCAGTTAATGAGCCCCTCGCAGGTGGAGACGTACCCAAACGGTCGTCCAGGTTCGATATGAATGGCGAATGCCCAATCAGCTTGGATTTCTTGATACGCTGGATCGGCGACCACAGCTTTTGCACCGCTGCCGTCCTCTTCTGCGGGCTGGAACATGAGAATGACACGCCCTTGTGCAACGGGTTGACGAGACATCATGCGCCCCAATCCAAGCAACATTGTCATATGGCCATCATGACCGCAAACATGGCTTTTCCCAGGTGTTTGCGACGACCAGGCAATATTATTGCGTTCCTCAATTGGCAGCGCGTCAAGCTCAGCACGGAAAAGCACTGTCGGTCCAGCTTTTCCGCTGTCAAAAACCGCAGCGACACCATGACCACCTAATCCAGTCAAAATGCGAGTTGGTAACATCGATCTCAGCGCAGCGGTGATCTTACTGGCTGTCTCCACCTCTTCCCCAGACAATTCGGGATGGCGATGAAGTTCACGGCGAAATTCAGTAAGTTCCGTGAGATCAAGATTTGTTAGCATGCTTGCTCTGCTTTCGACGTTCGTTAAAGCCAATCATGCGTTGATAATTTGCATCAGTGGGTGCTGTCAACGTGCTGAAAATTCGCATCGGATTGCTGGTTGAGCTAAAAATTGAGGCGTGAATAAAGATGGCGGTCCTGGTTGAAGTCGTTCTGTCTGACAGTGCCATTTCCCTCTATCCGAGCGAATAACCAACACCCCGTACGGTCCTAATCGTATCCGTTCCGCCATGTCTCGACAGAGCCTTCCGAAGGCGGCCTATGTGAACATCAACCGTGCGGGTCTCAACATATAAATCTCGCCCCCAAATCCGATCCAGAAGCTCTTCGCGGCTCCAGACACGTCCCGGTTTTTCCATAAATGTTTTCAATAGCTGAAATTCCGTGGGCCCAAGCTTCAAATCAATTTCACCACGGGTAACTTTGTAAGTTTCCAAATTTAAAATCAAATCCTCAAATTCAATTTTTTCCCCCAAAGAGGAGGGGCGCGAACGGCGCAGCTGAGTTCTCACCCGCGCCATTAACTCAACCACCGAATAGGGTTTCACAACATAGTCATCTGCGCCAATTTCCAGCCCACGCACTTTATCCACATCTTCTGATCGCGCCGAAAGTATGATGACCGGGATCGAGCGGGTTTCCGGATTGCTTTTGAGGCGCCGACAGACTTCGATTCCAGACAGATGTGGCATCATCCAATCCATCACGATGACATCTGGCACATCCTCACCAATGACAAGAATGGCCTCTTCTCCATCGCGCGCCCGGCTCACCAAAAACCCTTCGGATTCCAGATTATATGCCAAAACCTCGAGTTGAGCTGGCTCATCCTCTACAACAAGAACGCGGGGCTGCTCTTTGAACATTTTCTCGGTCCCCCCCTGGATCGACTACACAGTGGTGTTGGCTTTTTCACGCTCCTCGTCCGGCATCGCTCCGGTAACCAGGTAAACAACTTGCTCCGCGATGGCCGTCACGTGATCTCCCATACGCTCAATATTTTTAGCAATGAAATGCAGGTGCATGCAGGACGTGATGTTGCTTGGGTTTTCCATCATGAATGTTAAAAACTCTCGAAACAGAGCGTTGTACATTTGGTCGACCACGATGTCTCGGTCAATCACGTTCTGTGCCAATTCCGCGTCGCGTGAGACATAGGCATCAAGCGCATCATTAAGCATACGCTCAACCTCCTTGGCCATACGGCGGAGCGAGCTGGCACTGCCGTTCATAGGCTCCATATGCGCCAGGATGCGCGTCCGTTTGGCAAGATTTTTTGCATAATCACCAATACGCTCCAAGTTGCCGCTTACTTTCATCACTGAAAGCACGACCCGGAGATCAATCGCGGCAGGTGCACGCAAAGCGATTACGCGCGCAGCTTCCTCGTTGATACTCTCCTCAAGAGCATCGATGGCTTTGTCATTGCGGCGCACTTGTTCGGCACGCTCCTCGTCTCTTTCTTCTAAGCTGACCGCGGCCTCAAGTATGGCGTTTTCGACCAGGCCGCCCATTTTCATAATTTGAGCCTGAATTTTCTCAAGATCTCTGTCAAAAGCGGATGCAATGTGTTGATCGGTCATTTTGAACTCCTCAGCCGATACGGCCAGTAATATAGCTTTCAGTGCGCGGATCGATTGGGTTGGTGAAAATTTTGGAGGTCTCACCAAACTCAACAAGGCTGCCGAGATGGAAGAAAGCCGTCTTTTGGCTCACACGTGCGGCTTGCTGCATCGAATGGGTCACAATCACCACCGAATAACTTTTGCGCAGCTCATCAATAAGTTCTTCAACTTGCGCGGTCGCAATGGGATCAAGAGCGGAGCAAGGCTCATCCATCAGCAGAACCTTGGGTTCCGTCGCGATGGCGCGTGCAATACATAGCCGCTGCTGTTGCCCACCAGACAGCCCTGTCCCCGGCGCCTGCAACCGATCTTTCACCTCATCCCAAATCGCGCCACTGCGCAGCGAACGCTCGACGATCTCGTCCAATTCCGCCTTGTTCCGGGCCAGGCCATGTATTCTCGGCCCATATGCGACATTGTCATAGATCGATTTTGGAAAGGGATTTGGCTTTTGAAAGACCATTCCAACCTTGGCGCGCAGCTGGACCGGATCAATCTTTGGATCGTAAATATTTTCACCGTCAATCCGAATATCACCCACGACACGGCACACTTCAATCGTATCGTTCATACGATTGATACACCGCAAAAATGTCGATTTCCCGCATCCAGATGGGCCAATAAACGCAGTTACAGTCTTGTCTTCGATTTCGACAGTGACATCTTTAATGGCGTGATTATCTCCATAAAAGACCTGTACGTCCTTTGCTGAAATTTTGACATTGTTTACTGCCACATCTCTCTCCACAGTTGTTACATCGAGCATTTTTGACATGTCCTTACCAACGCCGTTCGAAGCGACGTCTTAAGATGATTGCGATAGCATTCATCGTAATGAGGAATAGCAGCAAAATGATAATGCCGCCCCATGCTTTTTCATAAAATCCGGGATCAGCGCGACTGGCCCAGGTATAAATTTGCGCCGGCATTGCCGAGTTGGCGTCCGTAAAGCCTGACAGAAACCCCTCGGGATACTCGCGCGCAACAAAACCGACCATCCCGATCAAGAGCAAAGGCGCCGTTTCGCCAAGGGCCTGGGCCAGGCCAATAATCGTGCCTGTCAAAATACCGGGCATCGCCAGCGGCAGGACGTGGTGGAACACTGACTGCATCTTGGATGCACCCACACCAAGGGCGGCATCGCGGATAGAGGGTGGAACAGCCGCAAGCGATGCGCGGGTTGAGATGATGATCGTCGGCAATGTCATCAAGGTCAAAACAAGGCCACCGACAAGCGGGGCAGATTGTGGCAACCCCGCAAATTGTATGAAAACGGCGAGGCCAAGAATACCAAACACGATGGACGGCACCGCGGCGAGGTTGGAGATATTCACCTCAATAAAATCCGTCCAACGATTTCGCGGGGCAAATTCTTCAAGGTAAATCGAAGCGGCAACCCCAATCGGGAGTGACAAAAACAGCACCACCAACATCATGAAGAACGATCCAATAACGGAAGCCCCAAGTCCGGCGCCTCCAGGGTTATCCACGCCGGAATCCGTGCCGGTGATAAAATTCCAATTGAATGCCTGACGAATTATGCCGCCGGCCTGTAAAGCATCGACCAGATCCAGATCCGTTGCCTTCAAAAAGCGGCTGTCAACCAAAGTCTCACGGGTGACGCGGCCGTTAAAATAGCCATCCACCCGGCTGGAGGCCGCAAGCTCGAAAGTCGCAGGCTGTCCGACCCGGCTTGGATCTTCGGTAAAATAACTTCGAATTGTGCCGCCCGGCTTGCCCACAATGCGTTCAATCGCTTTATTATCGAAGGCCACATCCAAGTTCCTTCTTGCAAGCTCCGCGCTCAATGCCGCAACGAATATGTCTTGATAGGCCTTGGTTTTCAGCATTTTGCTTTCGGCTTTGTCAAACTCTTCTTGAGACACAACAAATTCAACATTCATTACGGTCTGGGTGAAGGCCGGCAAACCTGAGCGTAGGATCGAGGCAAATAAGAATATAAGAAACAACACGCCGATGGAGAGGGCGACCATCCCATAAATGCGGAACCGCTTTTCGGCTGAGTTGCGTTTTTGGGTATGCCCATCCCTTATTGAGAGCAGTGACGTATGTGACACGCCGCGAGAAGTCTGGTTCTTAATGGCCATTAGTCATACTGCTCCCGGTATTTGCGTACGATGAAGAGGGCAAAAACATTAAGCCCCAAGGTCAGTACGAAGAGGGTCATGCCAAGTGCGAAGGCAACCAAAGCCTCCGGAGATGAGAAATCGGCATCTCCGGTCAATTGGCTTACGATTTTGGCCGTGATTGTTGTCATCGCGTCAAAAGGGTTCATCGACAGGCGCGCCGCCGCACCGGCCCCCAGCACGACAATCATCGTTTCCCCAATGGCCCGCGACGCCGCCAAGAGGATCGCGCCAACGATGCCCGGCAGGGCCGCTGGCAAGATAACCAGACGTATGGTTTCAGACTGGGTTGCACCCAAGCCATAAGATCCATCGCGCAAGGCCTGCGGTACGGCATTGATAATGTCATCGGAAAGCGATGACACGAATGGGATAAGCATGATGCCCATCACCAAACCCGCGGTCATGACCGCAGTGCCCCCCTGCATCCAGTTCAAAGTATCTTTGCCAAAAAGGCTCACCAGCAACGGCCCAACGGTCAAAAGCGCAAATAGCCCGTAAACAATCGTCGGAATCCCGGCTAGAATTTCAATCAAAGGCTTGGCGACACTGCGCACCCGAGGGCTTGCATATTCAGAGAGGTAAATTGCTGAAAACAGCCCAATAGGAACCGCGACCAACATCGCAATGAAAGAAATATAAAAAGTGCCCCACAACAGAGGCAAAACACCAAGATCAGACAGCCCGCCCCGACCGGAAAAACTGGGCGCCCAATTGGTTCCAAAGAAGAATTCGGTAGCAGGATAGAGTTTGAAAAACTCGATGGTGTTAAACAGCAGCGCGAATAGGATGCCGATGGTCGTCAAAATAGCAATTGAGGCTGCCCCGATGAGTAGCCCCAAAACCCCACGCTCAACCACATTGCGCGCGCGGAAATCCGCGTTTGACCGCCTATAGGCATAGGCAGCCCCTCCGGCAGAAATTGCCAGCACAATCAAGGACATAAGCGCAGACCCGGTTGCATTGAACCCGCGGTAAAGCTGCGCCGCGGCCACCACTTCAGGGCTGACATCTGAGCCAAGAGCCACGCCTATGGATCCTAAAAATTCGCGAATATTGACCGATGAGGATCCGATTGACGCAGCCTCATCGCGGCTCAAAGCGCCTTGGGCCACAGCCACATCAAGCCCCTCTGCCACGCGGCGCACATCGCTCATGATCAGGCCAATTGAGCTGCCTTCATCGAGCAAGCTACCAGGCAAGGTTTCCGCCACGCGGGAATTCACGAACAATGGCTGCACAATAAGCCAGACGATGAGGGTCGCAGCCGCGGGCACGACGGCCCATAAAGCAACGTTCGACCCGTAATATATCGGCAAGGAATGAAGCCGGCGCGCATCGCCACCGGCCGATTGCAAAGCACGTGCGCGCCCAGCGATGAACCCAACAACGGAAACAACAAAAATCACTGCGACAACCCAGAGTATCGGCATACCGCCTCCATCCATTTTGTTCTTCCTACCGTCAAATGCGCCCCCAGCAAAGGGGGTAAGCGTTTTTTAAGGATGGCGGAAGCCGCCACCCTCACTATTGTTTTACAGCAGCTCTTAATTGCTGCCCATGGCTGTCTCATTAGATACGGCCGCCTGGGTTGTCGCCAGATCGGGATCTGCAACCAAACCATAGGCAGATAGCGGGCCGTCTGGTCCAGCAATCTCATCGGCGATGAAGAATGAGGCATATTCTTTCAGACCTGGGATCACACCAATGTGGGCTTTCTTCACATAAAAGAACAACGGACGAGACACAGGATATTGGCCCGTCGAAATCGTTTCAGTCGACGGCGCAACGCCGCCCATTGTCGCCACTTTCAGCTTGTCTTGATTGTTTTCATAAAAGGCCAAGCCAAAGATGCCGATACCATCGGGGTTGGCATCAATGCGTGCGAGAGTTTCGGTATAATCGCCATCGATATCAACAGAGCGGCCATCTTGACGCACATCGAGGCAAGCATCTTCGGCATCATCTTCAGACATGCCAGAGACCATCATGGCTTCCATAGCACCGGTAACCTCGCAACCCTTGAGCAACACTTTGTCCTCAAAAACTTCGCGTGTTCCGTGCTTTGTGCCGGGAATAAAGGCCATGATATCAGCCGCTGGAAGTTGAGCGTTGAAGTCCGCCCACTGTTGATGCGGATTCTCAACAATCGCACCGCCTACAAGAACCTTGGCGCCAAGTGCATTGAAAATATCAGCCGGTTGGAAAGCCGTATAATCCGGTCCGTCAATCTGGCTGGCAAAGACGATACCGTCATACCCGATGCGCACTTCGATGATGTCGGTCACCCCAGCTTCGGCGCAGGCTTTGATTTCTTTTTCGCGAATTGCGCGTGACGCATTTGCCACGTCGATTGTGTTTTCACCAACGCCTTCGCAAAAGCGCTTCAGACCCGAGCTAGAGCCACCGGACTCAACAACGGGTGTTGGAAAGTCAAAGTTTTCGCCAAAAGCCTCAGCAACGATCGACGCATATGGCAGAACGGTTGACGATCCGGCGATCTGCACTTGATCACGCGCGGCAGCGGTTGTTACGCAAAGCCCCGAAAGAGCCAGCGCGGAAGTTGCAAGTTTAAGTAAAGACATGGATGTCTCCTGTTTTGTCCATTTGCAAGCAATCCCCCATGGGATTCTCCGGACCTTTGTAACGGCTGGACGTAACAGTTTTGTGACAGGGATATTACGTTTTCATGACATTTTATTTTCTTCGAAATTCACGATAGCGGCTCGGTCGGCAGCATCACAGTGACCGTGGTGCCTTCCCCCAAAGCGCTTTCTATGTTCAATTTCCCACGGTGGCGATTGATGATATGTTTGACGATCGCAAGACCAAGACCTGTGCCACCGAGTTCACGGCTGCGGTGCCCATCAACGCGGTAGAACCTTTCGGTCAGGCGCGGCAGATGGACAGGATCAATGCCCGCGCCATAATCAATGACTTGGAGTCTGACGCCAGGGGCGCGCAAAGCCGCTTCCCGCGCGACAGTCGTCATGCGCAGGGTAATGCGCCCGCCAGACGCGCCATATTTAAGAGCGTTTCCGATGATATTGGTAAAAACTTGCGTCAGCTGATCGGAATCGCCGTATATTTCGACGGGAAGCTCTGGGCTCTCAAACTCAAATTTCACCCCAGCCTGAAGAGCCAAGGGCTGCAGGCTGTGGCATGTCGATTGGATAATGTCATTTAACACAACGCGCTGCGTGGGCCGCACGCGTTCATTTCCTTCTACTCTGTTAAGTGACATCAAATCGCCCACCAAACGATTCATGCGCTCCGCCTCATCTTGCATAATGTTCAAAAACCGCGCGGCGGCTTTTGCATCATCCCGCGCCGGCCCGCGCAAGGTTTCAATAAATCCGATCAGTGCGGTGAGAGGCGTGCGCAATTCGTGACTTACATTGGTCACGAAGTCACGACGCATCTGCCCGACCTCTTCCATTTGGCTGATATCTTCAAAGAACAATATTATTGCCTTTGTACCGCCGTTACCAACGCCGGGGGCCGCTCGGCAGGTGACTTTGTAAGTTGTGTCCTGTGCACCGTCTGTGCTGAGATACTTCGTGGTGCGCGGCACATCATCTTTTAATGTCGCCTCTATCGTTTCCAACAACGCGGGCTGACGTAAGATGGTCACGTAACTGTGTTGCATGGCTGTATGACCAACCAAGGAAACCGCGGCACTATTCACAGCAAGAATGCGTTCGCTCGCATCAATCGCAATGATGGGTTGTGGTATTGCACCTAGAATTGAATCAAGAATCTTATTGTCCATATCCGACCCCACAAACGCCATTGACACCGAGGCCATACCATAAGGCAGATCAATAGAACATATCAGAGGCCGCTGGGCGCTTTATGCAGGCCCTGACGCATGGCTCACAGGCCCGCAGCCATGCCCGCTTCACCCTCGTATAATTTGGCGGTGGCATTTTCGCCCATCTCAATTCATTTGTGAAACTTGACTTCGATCAATTAGGGGCAGACTGTCCATCGATAAGGCGTATTTGCCTTAAGTTTTGAGGTTTAATGACGACCAATATTCGCGCAATTCTTGTTTGCTTGCTCGCTTATCTTTGCTTTGATCTCATGAGCGTCCACGTCCGAATTTTATCAGCAAGTTATTCGCCTCAAGAGCTGTCAGTTTATCGGAATGTTTTGGGTGTCCTGCCATCAATTTTATTGCTCATGTATACGCGTGAACTTAGTTTTGACATCAAAGACTATAAAATAAAAAAATGGAAATTGGCTTTTGGCCGCGGTCTCTTGGTCGCTTTAGCTCAACTTCTATTTTACACCGCTTTAGCGGACCTAGAGTTGGCAACAGTGTCGGCCTTGGGCCAAACCAATGCAATTTTTATAGTTTTAATTGCAGTCATTTTTTACGGAGAAAAGGTGGGCGCGTGGCGCTGGAGCGCTGTCATTATAGGATTTGGCGGCGCAGTTTGGATCATGCAGCCAGGCTCTAACATGTTTACCTGGACAGCAGCTTTACCCATCGGTGCAGCCTTTTGCTATGCCGCTTCTATGGTGACACTTCGAAGTTTCGATGTTTCTATTTCAAGTGCAATAATTTATTTGTATTCCTCCGTAGCTGCTGCGCTTGGAGCGATCCTTTTGGCGACTGGAACCACTGATTTCAGCCCGATCCAATCCATGAGTGATGCACTTCTCATACTTAGCATGTCTCTGTGTGGAGGCTTTGGAGTCGTTTTTCTAATGTATGCATTTCGACAGGCTCCAGCCTCCGTTTTAGCCCCATTTAGCTACTTCGGAATTTTAACAGCATTTGGTTTAGGTTGGATAGTTTTTGACGAACTTCCCTTAGATAAGTTATTCCCCGGTGTAATATTAATTATTCTTTCAGGGTTAACAATTCTTTGGCGCGAAGAAAGAAACAAGACGTAGAGATCTCTAACCCTACTCGTTGTCGCGACTGTCAGCCTCATTCGCATAGGCATTAGACTTCGGTCATGGTTTAAATCTAACCGCCCTGTTATTTTCGCCGCTCTGCAAGCGCATCGGCGCGGTTTCGCGTACACGTGTTGCGCCAGTTGCGCACCAGAGAGAATGAAGGGGCGGAGCACCATACCGCTTCATATTATAAACTAGATTGAGGAAATTTGGCCTACAAACACAATCTGCAAGAAACGGCGATTACCCCAAGACCGTGCCGATGAAAAACGCTTGGTCGCAGACATGATCGAGTTGACCCATCAATACGGTCGGTATGGCTATCGCCCACCCGCGCCAGAAGCCACGACACCGATGGACCAAAGGCCAATCATGCACTAACATTCAAATTAGACCACTCAACTGGGGCGGCTCAGCAGTATCAAGAACGGCTCGCAGTGGAAACCATCCAATCGAAAAGCCAAAATGGCGCGTTTAGAAGGCTATTCAACGATATCAAACACTCTGCCCGTCTATTTGAAGCCCTCAGGAAAGATAATGTTCTCACAACCGGTGATCGGATGATGGCCACCAATAACAACCCAAAGGCTAAAACTGTCTGTGAATAGAATGTTTCAAAGTCATGCCGCGATGCTTGGTTTTTCCATGCTCATTGGAGGATCCTTTTCATTTGGGTCGATGATCGCAAATGATATTTCTCCCGTTGCGTTAACGGCAGTGCGTTTTGGGTTGGCTGCCTGCATTATGGGGCTGATTGCATTTTTTACCGGAGCAATTACTCAACGGGCAATGCAAGCGTCTTGGCGTTATTTCATTCTTGGCGGTACATTTGGCATATATTTTACCTTGATGTTCGAAGGCCTAAAGAGCGCGACGCCAATTTCTACTGCAGCTGTGTTTACGCTGATGCCGGCGATGTCCAGCTTACTCGGGTTTATTATTTTAAAGCAAAAAATAAGACTGCATGGCCTGGTGGCAATTCTTATTGGAACCATTGGATCTGTGTGGGTTATTTTCCGAGCGGATATTCTTGCCATAGCACAATTTAAGGTTGGCACAGGAGAACTGATTTATTTTCTTGGATGCATCGCCCATGCGTTTTTACCAATCCTTTTTCGCCAATTGAACCGAGGCGAAAACGCCATCATGGTCACCTTTGGAATGCTCACAAGCGGCACAATCATACTGAGCATTTACGGTGCCCCAGAAATTTTGCAAACGAATTGGACCGGATTACCGCTCTTGATCTGGGGCACAATTATCTATCTTGCGGTATTTGCCACATCGCTCTCCTTCCTCTGCCTACAATTCGCGTCGATGCATCTGCCGGCAACGAATGTCATGGCCTACACCTATTTGACCCCCATTTGGGTGCTGGTTTGGGAGAGGCTCTTGGACCATGAGAATCCGCCGATTTGGATCAGCGGCGGCATTGCCTTGTCAATCATTTCGGTTGTCATCCTCTTATGCACATCCCTGAAATCTCGAACCTAAATTACTAGGCTTGCTCACACATGATTTGCCTGTGTCTCATCGAATTTCTCAAGTATTTGTGGGTGGTTGATTTTGGCCAGAACGGATCAGCCAGAGCAAAGAGTCCAACCGTCCGCGACGCTTATATTTCTTCAAATTTCGCACAAATTACAAAAAAACGCCCTACACTGTGCAGGGCGTTTCAAATTTTCACCATGATCGGTGTGACTACTTCAACGCAAGGTCCGTAATTTTATGCGTCCACGCACCTTCTGGAACGGCAGAAATAACCGGATCAGATCCACCTGACAACAAAGTCGCAACCGTACGATCAAAATCAGC
>Ga0209630_10004758_pt1 | contig 11789 bp, 8 predicted proteins | sample COG_01_FD_184745 | JGI IMG/M metagenome (GOLD analysis project Ga0209630, IMG submission 184745) | Pelagic Microbial community sample from North Sea - COGITO 998_met_01 (SPAdes) (version 2) | ecosystem: Environmental > Aquatic > Marine > Neritic zone/Coastal water | place: Helgoland, sampling... | reverse complement strand
ATATTTAATCATAAATTCTGAGAATCTTTTTTCGAAATACTCCCTGCTTAAGGGACTATGCTTGTAATAATTTGTGAGCAAATCTTCTGCTTCAATCAGCAAGTAATCCCTCAATTTTTCTACTGAACTAAAGTTTTCATCCTCAATCCAAAAAATAACAAAGGCGTCATTAGAGCTGCCAAGATTTAGCGCTTCATCCTTCTCCATCAATAAGGCAGAACCATCAAGAATTGATTGAAGGAATTCCTGATCTAATTTTTTAATTTCAGACTTAAAGCTGCCTAATTTCATCTTGGTATTAAGTGGTTATTTTGTTAATGAAATAAATAGTTGAGGTAGCCTTTCTGGAAGTTTTTGAAGATTATCAATAACCATGAATCGATTTTTTCCAAAAATTCTTGATACATACTGATCTGCATAGGGATCCAAACTAATACAAAAAGTGATAATCCCATGACTTCTTAACTCTTCGACAGCTTTTTTTGCATCCATACGGAGGTGTTGAGGATCATCGACGTCAATATCTGACGGCTCACCATCAGTCAAAACTAGCAATATTTTTTTGGATGAAGATTGAGTCAATAAGTCTATTCCAGCATGTCTTATAGCTGCTCCCATTCGAGTGGAAAGTCCTCCCTTTATGCCTGCAAGTCTTCCCTTTACTTCATCATTAAAACTATAGTGAAACGGCTTAAAGCGATAGTACTGAACATCATGCCTTGAGTCTGAAGCAAAGCCAGTTATTGTGAGCTTGTCTCCAATTTTATCGATTGCCCATGACAAGAGCGATGTAGCTTCTTTCATCAACTGCAAGATAGTTTTGTCACTTCCCACAACCATATCATTTGTAGATTCTGATAAATCCATAAGAAGGTTCACTGAAACATCACGTATATGTTGAACTTTTTTTATGTATATCCTATCTGACGGAGTTAAGCCAGACCTTATATTTGCAAGAGCTGAAACACATGAATCTATGTCTAGCTCACTACCCTCCTGTTGCTTCTTTAACTTAACCAATCCTTGAGGTTGCATTTGGTCAATTGCATTTTTAAGTTGATTCGCGATTGGCTTATGTTCTTTCAAAATTTTATTAATTGTCTCAAAGTTGCCTTTTCTTAACCTTCTTTCGTATAGCGTTGCCCAATTTGGACGATATAACTGCAATTGATAGTCCCACTCATTGTAGTGAAAAGGCTCACTTACTGGCTCCTTGCCTTCGATTTCATTAAGACTAACGCCATCAAGCTCATCAGGAAAATACTCAGTCTCAAGAGTCCATATTTCTTGAGCATCATCCCCAGCTGTCTCGACATCAAGCTCGTTATACATTTCCATAATATTTGCATTTTGTCGAACCTGTCTTTGACTCACTGGAACATAGTCATTTCCTTCAGAAATCCAATCTAGTTCCTCATAATCCCAAATATATCTATTATCATCTCTGTATAGAATTGGCGCAGCTACAAGGGCTGAAGCACTAATTTTGACATCTGTTTCAGTCTTGATTAACTCATAAAATTGCATACCAAGGTCAAAACTCATATCAGATGTATTACCAGACTCTGTTATCTTTTCATTAAATAGTTTTAAAAACTCCAAATTAAATGGCTGTTTAGCACTATATTTTGAGTCAAGTGCAGCTCTGGAAAAATCAACTAGGTCAACAATAAATGGATTTAAATCTTTTAGATCATCGTCTTCTGGATGAAGTGCAATCCAAATTTTCTTCATTCCTGGAAATTTTTTTATTGTATTGAGTTCAACTCTTAAGTCTTCAATAAGAGATACACAGGCAACCTGCAAGGGGTTTAATGAATCGCCCTTAAAAGCAGATTCTGTCTCCATAATATGAGCTGCTGCATGAGAGCAGACTGCTCTGTAGCAATCAATACCTGAAACAATTTTTCCAGAAGCATGTTGATAGTCATCATAGGCATCAGGTATATGCATTACTCCATACTCTATATAAGGCTTTAGCCCTTTTTTTGTTTCATAGTCTCCTGCAGTTGGACGAAGAAAAAAATCACGGTTATAGAAGGCTCTAAGATAGAACTGAAGTTTTCTTTGATTATCAATGAATAAGGTACCCCTCCTTTCTTGTTCAATAATCTGTAATGATTCCGCACTACTTAATTCAAAATAGGCAATCTGCGCTTTAAAATCACGGTTAAATGTTTCAGCGCCATATAATACCCATCGCCTTAAACCACCCAAGGTGAGCTTACTAGTTAATAGATCGATATTACTGAGCATTGGTCTCATACCTCTGGGGGCAAGTGCGATCATTCTTTCTAATAACCTAAGATATCCCTTCAATAAATCAAAATCACTCATTCGCCTTGCGACATTAGGAAGGCTTGAAATCATTAAGACTATAACTGCTGCCGATGTCTGTGACGACATCTTCATTATTGAGAAGATAATTTCACCAATAATGGATTCACCAACCTCCTTAACGACCATTGGCGTTTCCTCAAGGAAAGAGATCACCATATCCTCTCCTTTTCCCATTGCATGGAGTGCGCCAGCGCCGTCTAGGTAAACCTTCAGTCCATTTGGAGTCATGACCTTTGAAGCCTCTAAAAAGCAACCATTTAGGGCATCATGAAGTATATCTGAAGGATTTTTAAATTTATCCTCGAAATCAGAAAGCTGGACAGAAGTCATAGCAAAAGATTACTCAAAAAACGTATCTATTGCGGCATTTAAAGTGTCAACAATATCCAAATCATCAGTAATTGGATTCACCATAGCTATTTTACAGGCTGACTTTTCACTTACTTTATCAGCAATGAGTTGTCCTGCATAAACACATAATCTAGTTGAAATACCCTCATCAAGTCCATGGCCAACAAGGTTTCTAGCTCGTTGAGCAATCTGAACTAACTTCAGGGCTGTCGCTTCATCAACGCCAGATTCTTTAGTAATGATATGTGCTTCAGTCTTCTCATCAGGATATTGAAAATTAAATCCACAAAATCTCTGCTTGGTTGACTGTTTAAGATCCTTCATTAGATTTTGATAACCAGGATTGTAAGAGATTACAAGCTGAAAATCAGGATGAGCATCAATTAACTCGCCTTTTTTATCAAGAGGAAGTGTTCTTCTATAATCTGTCAAGGGGTGAATAACTACGGTGGTGTCTTGCCTGGCTTCAACTACCTCATCTAAGTAACATATACCACCATATCGAGCGGCCATTGCCAATGGCCCATCTTGCCAAATTGTTCCTTCTTTATCAAGCAGAAAGCGCCCTACTAGATCACTTGCTGTCATATCTTCATTGCAAGCTACAGTGATTAACGGCTTATCTAATTTATAAGCCATATACTCTACAAATCGAGACTTGCCACAACCCGTTGGTCCTTTTAACATAACCGGCATTCGATTCATATAAGCAGCCGTATACATATCAATTTCATCTTTTTGTGGCTGATAGAATGGCTCTTTAGCAATTTTGTATTGGTCTAATTCATTCATTTTTTAATCCTTTCAAAAAAAACCCCTGCTGAAAGACAGGGGTTTATCCAATCAAGCTAACATGATTTTACTTGATTATTTAAATCCTTTGCCTCTGTAAATAACCATTGATGCTCCCTGCGACTGTGCATAGTTATCGTATCCAATTAAACGAACATGATTTTCTGGATTAGCATCATGCTGATGCAGAACTATCGCCAATTGCCAGAAGATTTAAAAAGTACATAATTGACAATACCTAAGGGGATGGGTATTTCAAAAACTTAGCTTCGATATTCAGCGTTTATCTTAACGTAATCATAGGAAAGATCAGTTGTCCAGACGCTTTCATTCGTTTTAAAGTCCCCTAAATTAATCCGAATTGTGATTTCAGATTTTTTCATTTCACGACTTCCAGCTTCCTCTGTATATTGCTCACTAATTTCTCCTGATGAAATAATCTGAACCTCATTCAGAGAAATATTAATATTTTCAAAAGATATTCCCTCTACCCTGGCTCGACCAACTGCTGCAAGTATTCTTCCCCAATTAGCATCACTTGCAAACAATGCTGTTTTTACTAACGGCGAATGGGCAACTGTGTAAGCCACCTCTAAACAGTCTTCATTTGACTCCAAACCACTAACTCTAACTTCAACAAATTTTGTCGCACCTTCTCCATCTTTAACAATCATATGTGCGAGCTTTTTAGTCAATTCATTCAAAGCATTTTGAAACTCCACCTTGCATTGAGAGTAAAGAATGCCAGATTGATTCGTAGCACTGAGCGTACAAGCATCATTGGTTGATGTGTCGCCATCAATAGTTATACGATTGAAAGATTGATTTACAGAGATATTTAGGCATTGCTGTAATTCATCTTGAGATGCACCAATATCAGTCACTATAAAACTGAGCATTGTTGCCATGTTTGGCCTTATCATTCCTGAGCCTTTTGCAACTCCAGAGAGGTTTACTGTTACACCATTGACTTCGAATGAAACTGAACAATACTTTTCTACAAGATCTGTCGTCAAGATACCTTTTGCAACATCAACTAACCCATTCTCAGTAAGAGAATTAACCAGTTGATTTGCGTTATTTTCGATAGAATCGATGGGAAGCAATTGACCTATTACTCCAGTAGAGAATGGTAGAACCTGTTCAGGCTTAATGCTGAGCTCTTCAGCTATAATTTCACATGATTTGAAGCTATTTTCCAAACCCTTTTTGCCAGTCCCAGCATTTGCATTCCCACTATTAATCAAGAGAGCTTGAATTTTATGATTTAAGTGATTTTTGGCCACTAAAACGGGAGCTGCACAAAATATATTTTGAGTAAAAACTGCTGCAGTTGAGCTATCCTCAATAAGAGAAATAAGTGATAAATCTAATGAATTATTGCTTTTTATTCCAGATGCAATAGAGGAACATTTAACACCTTTAATTTCATTCAAATGAATGCTCATAGTAAAATTTGTTAAGGAACGATATAGTAAATATTTTACCTAAGTCAATAAAAAACTATTCTTTTTTAAAATTCCAAAATATTTAATACTTTTCGCTATCAAGCTTATTAAATAGCAGCATGATAATGGCTCCAAATATGACCATCATAAGTGCAGGGATTGCTGCTCTTTCGTATAGACCCTCAGAACTTAATTCAAAAACCCTAATAGCTAATGTATCCCATCCAAAGGGTCTTAATAAATAGGTAGCTGGCAGCTCTTTCATTACATCAACAGCAACCAATAAACCTCCGGCCAAAATACCTGGCAGCATCATAGGAAAGTAGACCTCTTTAATCAACCGCCATCTGGAGGCTCCAAGAAGTCGAGCACTGTGCTCATACACCGGCTTTATTTGTTCACTAGAGGCACTGCTCGAATTATAGGCAATAGCCAAAAATCTAGAGACATAAGCAAAAAGAAGTAAAACAACAGATCCAAATAAAATATGGTTTATTGATGAGCCGCCAAAATAGATGCTAATTGATGATATGTTCTGAACACCATAAAGCAGACCTACAGCCATGACAGATCCAGGAAGAGCATATCCTAGCGTTGAAAATCGAATTAATATTTGTAAAGTTTTACTATTCGATTTTCGACGACTTGGCAATGCAAGTATCGTTGCTACAGTGACTGTAAGAGCTGTAGCAAGGAATGTTAGAATGCCGCTAGATGAAAAATAATTAAAATAACGCTTACTCCATTCAATCGAAAATACTTCTGAACTCCAGATCAATATTTGAAGCAATGGCATAGCAAAGGAAAGCATAAATACGCCAAAAACAAAGAAAAAGATAATCCAACCCACTAGGCCTTTTGCATAGTAAGCCTTCAGATGTGATACATCTGAAGAGTAATATTTAGCTTTTCCTCTAGCTTTTCTCTCAAAATATATTAAGAAAAAAGACACAAGAACAAGCAAAGAGGCCAATTGAGCAGCAACCTCAATGGAGCGAAAGTCTCCCCAAGCTGAATAGATTGCAGTTGTAAAAGTAGAGTAGTTAAATAGAGAGACAACTCCAAAATCTGCCAATGTTTCCATCAGAGTCACAAGTAATCCCGCAGCAATTGCAGGCCTTGCAAGTGGAACTGAAATTTTCCAAAAAACCCTTATAGGCTTGGCCCCTAGCATTTTTCCAGCTTCTATCATTTGGATTTTTTGGCGTTTGAAAGATGCTCTAGCCATCATGTAAACATAAGGATAGAAAACTAAAATGAAAGTTAGTATTATTGCCCAGTGTCCTGAACGAATATCAAAGCCAGGAATACCAAGATATTCTCTTAACCAAACCTGAGCATAACCTGAATAATCAAAGACACCAAGATAAACAAAAGCTAGAACATAAGCCGGAATCCCGAATGGAAGAAACAGAGCCCATTCAAGCCATGATCTTCCAGGAAATTCAACCATGACAACTAAATAGGCCAGAACGGTTCCTAAAATACTTACACCTACTCCAACGCCTACAAGCAAAATAAATGTTGAAGTAACAAGTTCTGGAAGAAGAGTTTGAGCGAAGTGGGACCAGAGTTCACTTCCTGGTAACAGCCATGATGAGCCAACAACAAAAATTGGAAAGGCTACTGAGAAAGCTAGTAGCCCTATCCAAAAATTTGATTTGATGAATGCATCTTTCATGAACAAAGGGTTTGAGAAATGCATTCTATTTTAATTGAAATTATCCAGGCCTTAATTAAAAGCCCTGGATAAAATTAGAGCCTTTTTGTTAACTTTATTTATATCCTAACCTTTGCATCAGCTTGACTGCATCAGCCTGCAATTCACCAGTGATAGAGAGATTCATTCTATCCTGTTTGAAGTCTCCCCAAGATGAGACAATATCATCAGAATCAATGTTTTGATTTGCTGGATATTCTTTATTTAATGAGCCATATATTGCTTGAGCTTCAGCTGAAGACAGCCATTCTAGGAGTTGGGTTGCTCCAGAAGGATTTGAGGCATTTTTTGTTATACCAGCACCCGATACATTGACATGAACTCCTGAAGTATCTTGGTTTGCCCAAAAGAGTTTAAGTGGAGCATCCGGATTTTTTTCAATTAGATGACCGAAGTAATACGTATTAACGAGGCCCACATCACACTGGCCTGCAAGTATTGCATCCATTACGTGTGAATCCTTAGCATTAGGCACAGCAGCTAAGTTGTTTACCCATCCATCAATTATTTTGGAAGCTTCATCAACCCCTCTGTTATGAATAATGGAAGCAACTAGCGACTTAGTATAAATTTTCTTACTGGTTCTTAAGCAAAGTTTTTTATTCCATTTGCTGGAAGCTAAGTCGCCATAGGTTGACAAGTCGGATTCATTTACTCTATCTGTACTGTATACAATTGTTCTGGCTCTTACTGACAAACCTGTCCATAATCCATTTGGATCTCTTAGATATGAAGGTATGTTGCTCTTAATAGTCTCTGTGATAACAGGTTGAAAAATATCTTGTGTTCCTGCATACCATAAATCCCCTGCATCCACCGTCATAAAGATATCAGCAGGTGTATTGTTACCCTCTAATTTTAATCTTTCTATTAGGTCTCCTCCACTTCCAGTTAAGTAGTTAACTTCAATACCGGTTTGCTTGGTGAACTGTTCAAAGAGAGGCTTTATTAGGTGTTCTTTTCTTGAACTGTAAACAGTAACATCACCTGTTGCTGCTTGAATTTGAGTTATTGAACCCATCGTTAATGTTGAAACTATTAATGATAGAGCGAGTGAATGTTTTGAATTCATTGTTTTTTTCCTTGACTAATTAAAAGTAATTTTTGTTTTAATCTAAATGATAATCATTATCATTTGCGAATGATACACAATATCAAGAAATAAGCAACTGTTTTTTTTCAATCTTTCCAATTTTATCTGCAAAGGTATTTGCTTCAGCTTCGTCATGGGTTACCAAGATAGAAGTTACACCAGCTTTTTTAAGAATATCTCTTACCTCTCTTACAAGCTGATCTCGATTTGACTTGTCTAAGCTTGAGAAAGGTTCATCCAATAATAGAAGCTTTGGCGAGGTTGCTAGAGACCTTGCAAGAGAGACCCTCTGCTGTTCTCCCCCAGAGAGCTGGTGTGGATATTTTTTTTCAATACCCTCTAGACTTATCAAATCTAGAAGACTTTGAACTTTGGCTATTTTTTCTTTTTTAGATAAATGGCTTATGCCAAAACTGATATTTTGAAATACTGTCATATGAGGAAAAAGGGCATAGTCCTGAAAAACCATTCCAACTTCTCGCAGCTCGGGCTTTACTGAGTGGCTTCCGCCATCACTCAAATTATTACCATCAAGCGCTACAGATCCTAGCTGGGCATTTTCAAGTCCCGCAATAAATCTCAATGCTGAGCTCTTCCCACTCCCACTGTCCCCCAACAATGCAAAAATATCACCACTCTCTAGCTGCAAATTAAATCCATCTAGGACGTGATTATCATCAAAAGAAATTTTTAAATTATTAACTCTTAGCACTTTTAAATACAAATAATAATGATTCTCATTATTATATAAGAGTAATCCTTTAAATGTAAATTCTTATTTAAAAGTAATTATTGAATTATAGGTAATTCCTCAGCTGCTCTGATGCTTAGCCACTCTGGCCCATCTTCGGTAATTACTATATTCTCCTCGTGCACCATCTCCTTTCCAGGAAGGAAGGCCATTCCAGGCTCCAAAGTCAAAACAACTCCTGGCTCAAGCTTAGTGTTATCGTTAGCTGTATTTGAAGGCCACTCAGTCAGCTGCATGCCTAAACCATGGCCAAGCCTTCCAACAGTGTTTCCTAGAGCCCCGCCTTTTTGCAGGACATTATTCATAGCATTAAATATATCTGATGTGGTATTCCCTACCTGGGCAGCTTTAAAACCTGCCTCTGTGGCCTCATAGGCTACCCTATAGGCTTTTTTTGTCTCCTCACCTATCGAACCAAAAGCATAGTTCCTGTCAAAATCACAGTAATAACTATCGAACACCGAGCCAGTATCAATAATGAAGAGATCGCCCTCCTCAATAATCTTGTCTGTTGGACCCATAATTATTGAACCATAGCCTTTTTGCCCTGATCCTGAGACGATATAAGGCGAATCATCCACTCCTAGTTTAAGAAGGTGTTGCTTAAAACGCCTACAATTTTCTTGTTCACTTTCACCCACACGAAGAAAAGCTTCCAGATCTATAAAGCCCTGCGAGGTTATTTGACAAATGTGCCTAATCTTTTCAATTTCAGCCTCTGATTTAACGAACCGAACCCTGCGCATAATTTTGTTTGCGTCCTTAATTTCTATTCCAGGAAGATTATTGATAAGGGTTTCGTAGTCCTCAAGAGGCATTCTTAGAGTACTCTCGAGGGTTTTAGGAACACCAAGTGTCTTATGATTTACCATAAGTGACTTTATGGTTGATAGCAAAATGCTAACTCCATCATCCTCTGGATTTGGTGATGTCCAAGTCTGAATATCTTCTATCCATGTGTCTCTCATTCCAGACTCACCAATTGTTGGAATAATCGCTTTTGGCTTTCCTGAATTTGGAATCAGGACATACCAAGGCCTAGTTGGACTCTGAAAAAATTGAGATTTAAAGCCGGTATAGTATTCGATGTCAACCTGAGTGGTTAGCAAAATAGCATCCATTTTTGAATCGAACATCAGTTTCTGAATATTCTCTAGCCTATTCTCATACTCACTGACTGCAAAACCTCTCATTGGGATATTCATGCTCACTCCTGACTATTCAGCGCCGATCAAAACCTGTTCAGATGTCCTACCAACTAATTGCTCATACATTTCTTCATCGGTATCGCCCTCTGTTCCAAAAAATAATACTTTTGAATTTTCATTAATCATGAGTTTAGATTTGAGATTAGCATCATTACAAGCTATTAAAAACCCAGCCAAGCCCGTGATGGCAGATTCTCCAGCTATAATCGGCGTTTCACGATTGGCAAGAAGCTGCATTGCTTTTGGAATAGATTCATCGGTGATTGACATAAAGTGAGGAACATGACTCTGCAGAATCTTCCAAGCTAACACTGAAACTTCGCCACAGGCCAAGCCGGCCATAATGGTATCCAACTCTCCATGGACTGCAGTTGGCTCTCCATTAAGCGCACTTTGAAATAAACAGTCTGCGTTGACAGGCTCAACAACAATAAATATTGGGGGACACTCTAGGCTCTCCTGCAAGAAAGAAACTACCGCTGCAGGAAATCCTCCAACGCCTCCCTGTAGAAAGACATGGGTAGGCGTATCATTCATTTGCTTCATAGCCTCATCAACCATAACAGTATAGCCCTGCATGACATCTTTTGGAATATCTGTATAGCCCTCATATGAGGTATCTGAAACAACCGTGTAACCATTTGCATCAGCAACTTCAGCAGCTATTCTGACTGAATCATCATAGTTGCCTTGGATTCTATTGACAATAGCACCATACTTTGCAATCGCTTTCTCTCTTCCTGAACTCACATTTCGATGAATATAAATCTCACAGTTGCATCCAAATTGCTGGGCTCCCCATGCCACTGATCTGCCGTGGTTACCGTCAGTTGCGCAGCACACAGTAAGTTTAGAAGTATGATCTTTATAAGTTCCTGAAATCAGGTCAGATGAATTTGCATCGACGCCCTCCTCTTTCAATTTCTTAATTAAAAGATTCGCAACTGCATAAGCACCACCAAGTGCCTTAAAGCTTTTCAAACTGAAACGAGGGTATTCATCTTTATAAAAGATAGAGGAAACGCCTGTTTCCTTTGCCATATCATCGAAAGAGTGAAGTGGTGTTGGCTTGTAATTATCCCATGAGGTAATTTCGTTATTTGCCAACTTAAAGCCCTCCAAGCTTAAGATGTCTTGATGATTATAGTGAGATTCTGACTGAACTTTAGGGTTCATAAAATGAGAAAATGATAAAGAAAAGTCAGTGTATCTATTTGTCATAATCGTTCCTTAGTTAAGAAGGGGTAAGATAAGGCTTATGCCCTTGAAATTTTATTTTGTATTAGTTGTCTTTTTTCAATTGTAATGGAAGCTATTGCAACTAACAATACTCCAATACCTTGCATTATAGTGATTGTATCAAGATATGCAATAAAACCGAAAATTAGAACCAGTAAAGGCTCAGTATAACCAATGTTTGCTGTTCTCACCGGTCCATATTTTTTTATGGAAATATGATAAAACATCATGCCAATTGCAAAAAACACGCCCGAGATCAAAGATAGCATCAAAGCTTCCTTTTGAGGCCAATAAAAGCCCGTTTCATTCAAAAATAGATACAAGAAGCCAAGCGCAGGTATGAGTGTTGTAAATTTAACAATATCCCAGTTTCTAATACTGTTCATTCTAGGTGTAATAATCAAAATTAAAGAATAGGATAAGGCGGAGAGTAAGGCCAATATTATTCCAATAGAAATAGTATAAAAACCTTCGTCACTTTGAGAAATTGCAGCTATCCCTGCTATTGCAATAAAAAACATTAATAGTGTTGTCATATCCAGTGGTTTATTTTTAACTATAGAGACTATTAGATAAGTCAACAGAGGGTAAGTAAAAAGAACAACACTTGCTAGTCCAACTGACATATATTTCACTGCCTCAACATAAAGCCAGGATTGAATGCCAAATAAAAGAGAGAGAACAAGAATCCATAAACCTAATCTTTCATGTTTAATTTTTTTAAATGAAAAAAAACTTTTAGTTATCAGAATAGACGTACAAAAAGTTGTTCCAAAGCGAATAAATAAAAATAGAAATACACTCGCCTCAAAAGTATAGATTAATGGAATCATACTGACGTTTAAGG
>Ga0209630_10004752_pt1 | contig 11797 bp, 11 predicted proteins | sample COG_01_FD_184745 | JGI IMG/M metagenome (GOLD analysis project Ga0209630, IMG submission 184745) | Pelagic Microbial community sample from North Sea - COGITO 998_met_01 (SPAdes) (version 2) | ecosystem: Environmental > Aquatic > Marine > Neritic zone/Coastal water | place: Helgoland, sampling... | reverse complement strand
TGCATTTTATTTAAATGCTTTTGCAGATATTGGTTATGTCGGGGATGCTTATTTTAACAATAATTTATTGGCTAACAACACAATGGTTGGATATGGTGTTGGCCTTGATTTTGTAACTTATTATGATAAAGTTATTCGAGTTGAATTCTCTACGAATAAATTAAACGAATTTGGATTTTTCCTACATTTTGTTCAACCAATATAAAAGTAGGTTACTTTTGAAGCAGAAAATTAATTTCAAACGATGAAAGTAGCCATCTATTGTAAAAGAGTTCCTGAAGAAGCGGTAGATTCTGTATTGATTCTTGTGAATGAATTAATGAGTAAGAATGTTCAATTATATATGAACGCTTCTTTTTCTGATTTTTTAAAGAGTAAAAATATATCAGGAGATTTTATTATTGGATCTTCGTTAGAGGATGTTGATACAGCACCAGACATGTTGATTAGCATAGGAGGTGATGGAACCATTTTAGATACCGTTACTTCTATTGGTGATTCTGAAATCCCTATCGTTGGCTTCAATACAGGCAGGCTTGGGTTTTTAGCGAACAATGCAAAAGAAGATGCCAAGCAAATTGTAGAAATGCTAATGAATGGCAATTATGAGTTAGAACAACGGTCATTGTTGAGTCTTGAGACTAATGATAAACTATTTGGAGAGAATAATTTTGCATTAAATGAGCTAACAGTTCATAAAAAGGATTCGGCATCTATGATGACAATACATACATATATTAATGATGAGTATTTGAACTCGTACTGGGCTGATGGGTTAATCTTAGCGACCCCAACAGGTTCAACTGCATACTCATTAAGTTGTGGAGGTCCAATATTAATACCTCAATCTAAAAGCTTTGTAATAAACCCCATAGCACCACATAATCTTAGTGCCAGACCAATTATTGTTTCTGATGATGTGGAGATAAAGTTGCGAATTGAAGGTAGAGAGGATGAGTTTTTAGCTACCTTAGATAGTCGTACTAGAACAATAAGTAATGATACTGAACTAAAGGTAGTTAAGTCACAATTCTGTATCAATTTAGTCAAATTCGAAGAGCAGAATTTTTACAATACAATAAGGAATAAATTATTATGGGGAATGGATAAAAGAAATTAACCAAATATCCTTTAATAAATCTTGGAATTGTTAATAAATCTTATTGAAATACCATTAAATTTGCAGAATTGCCAAAAGATAATCAGGTGTTTAGCAATAAAATACTGGATTTAATGTTTTAAAGGCTTGTAGTAACTATTATGAGAAGGATTATTATCATTTTAATTACATTTTTTTCTGTAATAAATGTAACCGCTCAAACTCCTGAAATTGGAGTGTTTGGAGGAGGAGCTTATTATATTGGAGATTTAAATCCTTATGCTCATTTTAATCAAACTAATTATGCTGTAGGCTTTGTTTATCGTAATAATTTTGACAATGAGCGAGTAGCTCTGCGCGTTCAAGCAATATATGGTAAGGTTTCAGGAAATGACGCTGAGTCTAAAGATATAAATCAATTGAATAGAAACTTGAACTTTAGTTCTTTTGTATTGGAAATTGGTCCGCTGATTGAAATAAACTTTATTGAATATATCGTTGGAGTTATGAGTAGAAAGAAATTTAAATTTCAAACTCCTTATTTGTTTGCTGGTATTACTTATTTCAAAATGAATCCTTTAGGCACTTATCAAGGGGAAGCCATAGAGTTACAGCCTTTAGCAACAGAAGGGCAGGAAACATCACAGAACACTTCTCAAAACAGGTACCAACTAAATCAAATTTGTATTCCTTTAGGTTTGGGGTATAAGTTCAATGTAACAAAAAGATTTGCTATCTCACTGGAGTATGGAATTCGGAAAACGTTTACCGATTATTTAGACGACGTTAGTGGTCGGTATCCTGATCTACAGTTATTGGCTGTTGAGGCGGGTCAGCTTTCGGCACATATGAGTGACAGAAGTGTCAATGAGGAAGGCTATACTGATTTGAACTATGGGATGTCACGAGGAAACTCTAAAAATAAAGATTGGTATTCGTTCTTCGGAGCCATTATTAGCTTTAGAATTCATGGCCACGAAACGTGTAGCAAAAGGTTCAAATAGTTTCTCTTAGATTTAAATTCACAAAAAAGCATAAATCATTTCGCAAAGTCCTTATATTTCCTCAAATTCGCAGGAATTTTTTATGAGTTTCAAAGACCAAATAGATTTAACTAAAGTTCCGCGGCATGTCGCTATTATCATGGATGGTAATGGGCGTTGGGCTAAACAAAAAGGAGAAGAAAGGGTTTTTGGTCATATTAGTGGCGTTGATTCTGTAAGGGAATCACTAACGGCTGCTGGTGAAATAGGGGTGAAATACCTGACGTTGTATGCTTTTAGTACAGAAAACTGGAGTAGACCTAAAGAAGAAGTTGATGCTTTAATGGATTTACTCGTTAAAACGATTGCCGCTGAGGTAGATGAATTAAATGAAAACAGTGTAAAACTTCAAGCAATAGGTGATATTGATAATCTTCCAGGAAGCTGCCAAGAAGCCCTAGCTGAAGCTATTGAGAATACAAAGAATAATACACGAGTAACATTAAACTTAGCGTTAAGCTATAGTTCTAAATGGGAAATGACTAAAGCAATTCAGGAAATTGCAAATGAGGTTAAAGGAAAAAACATTTTACCAAGAGAAATAAATGAGGAATTAATAAGTTCTTACCTCAGTACTGGAAATATTCCAGATCCTGAATTGTTAATTCGCACAAGTGGAGAGACAAGGATAAGTAATTTTATGCTTTGGCAATTGGCCTATGCAGAGTTATATTTTACTGAAACTCTATGGCCAGACTTTAAGAAGGAAAATTTTTTCGAAGCAATATTAAATTACCAAAACAGAGAAAGAAGGTTTGGGAAAACAAGTGAACAAATATCTGAAAATGAATAAAGTTATTTTAATACTTCTACTTGTAGTTTCAAGTGTTTTGGGATCTGAAGTATCAGCCCAAAATGACGTTGTAGATTATTTATCGCCAAAGAAATATACGCTTGCTGGAATAGTTGTGGATGGTGTTCGGAATTTTGACCATACTCAAATTATTAATAAGACTGGGCTTGTAAGAGGGGAAGAGGTTACCATTCCTGGTGACGATATTGCTAAGGCTATAAATAATTTGTGGAAAGAGAAGCTTTTTTCAGATGTACAAATTGTTGCTGAAAAAATTCAAGGGAATAATGTCTTTTTAGTGATAAAACTTAAGGAAAGAGAAAGACTATCTCGATACAGCTTTAAGGGTGTATCCAAATCCGAAGCAAACAAAATCAGAGAGGTTTTAGATTTATACACTGGGAAGATTATTACCGAAGATTTACTGTTCAGGGTTAAACAAACTAGCAGAAACTATTTTATTGATAAAGGTTATCTTAAAACAAAGGTAAATGTTGTTTCACAACCTGATACATTAATAAATAATAGCGCACGACTTACGATTAAAGTAAAAAAAGGAGAGAAGATTAAAATTAGTAAAATCCTTATTGAAGGAAATCAAAAACTTTCGGATGGTAAACTAAGAAGAGCAATGAAAAAGACCAAGCAGAAAAGATGGTACTTTTTCAATATTGGTTCTAAGTTTATGCAATCGAGCTTTGCAAATGACAAAAAACATGTGATTGAGAAGTATAAAGAACTTGCCTTTAGAGACGCAGAAATAACATTTGATACATTGTACGACGTTGATGAGAGGTCAATCAATATAAAAATGACGATCGATGAAGGAAATAAATACTTTATTAGAAATGTTGATTGGATTGGTAATCTAAAATATTCTTCAGGAAGGTTGGATACTATATTGGGAATTAAGCCTGGAGATGAGTATAATCAGGCAACTTTAGAAACGCGACTGTTTATGAATCCTGGAGGGTCTGATGTGTCTTCATTATATATGGATGATGGGTATTTGTTTTTCCAATTAACACCTGTAGAGACGCAAGTTACGAGTGATTCTGTGGATTTGGAATTACGTATTTATGAAGGGAAACAAGCAAGAAATAGAAACATAACGATTGTAGGGAATACTAAAACGAGTGACCATGTAATTTTACGTGAAATTTATACGAAGCCAGGTGACTTATTTAGCAGAGATGCTGTTATTCGAACACAACGACAATTAGCACAAAACGGGTATTTTGATCCTGAAAAATTGGCTGTAAATCCAAAGCCTAATCCTGCAGATGGCACTGTAGATATTGAATATGTTGTTGAAGAAAAGCCAAGTGATCAGATTGAACTTTCCGGAGGTTGGGGAGCTGGAAGAATAGTTGGTACATTGGGAGTTGTGTTTAACAACTTTTCAAGTAAAAAGTTTTTTAGAGCATCTGAGTGGAAGCCATTACCATCAGGTGATGGGCAGCGTTTAAGTATTAGAGCTCAGTCGAATGGATACTTTTATCAATCTTACAATGCTTCATTTACTGAGCCATGGTTGGGAGGAAAAAAACCAAATTCATTAACTGTTTCAATTTTTCATTCGGTTCAAGCATCTGATCCGGTGAATTATCGTGACTCTACGGATTTAGCTGGAAAAAAAGTAAAAAATCCTAACAGAAGATATATTAAGATTACCGGAGCATCAATAGGGTTGGGGAAAAGATTAAAATGGCCAGATGATTATTTTTTACTTCAATTAATGGCTGGTTATCAGTATTATGATTTGAATAATTATGGGAATGTATTTTCATTCTCTGATGGATATGCTAACAACTTATCTTTTCAAGCAACTTTGTCTAGAAATTCAATAGATCAACCACTCTATCCAAGAACAGGGTCTTCATTTACATTATCAGCTAAAATGACACCCATGTATTCTTGGTTTGATGGAGTTGATGATTACTCTGATTTATCGGATCAGGAAAGATACAAATGGTTAGAGTATAATAAGATCAAATTTACTTCTTCGTGGTTCACTCCATTGTCCAGAGATAAAAAACTGGTTATCAATGCAAGACTTGGATTCGGTTTTCTAAATGCATGGAATAGTGAGAAGGGAGCACCTCCTTTTGAAAGATTTTTTATGGGAGGTAGTGGTCTTACTGGGTTTAGTTTAGATGGTCGTGAAATAATTGCCTTACGTGGTTATGATGATGGACACATATCTCCGCAAGTAAATGGAGGCCGAATAATTAGCAAATATACCATGGAGTTACGATATCCACTTTCTTTAAACCCGTCAGCTACAATTTATATGCTTGGATTTATCGAGGCAGGAAATACATGGAATGATTACAAAAAGTATAATCCGTTTAAAGTGAAGAGATCAGCAGGTGTAGGTGTAAGAATATTTTTACCAATGTTTGGATTAATGGGACTTGATTATGGTTGGGGGTTAGATGAGGTTGATGCCGGAGCAGCAGGAGAATATATTCACAATTCTGAAATTCAATTAAAGGGGTATCGTGGACAGTTCCATTTTACCATTGGCATGAATCTTGGAGAACTATAATTCAATTTTTTTTAACTTCGCTAAATCAAATTAAAAATCACATTCGAATATGAAAAAAATAGTTTTAAGTCTATTGGCAGTTTTTATGTTATCATCAGTATTACTTTCTCAAAAATATGCTTTTGTAGATATGAACTATATTTTGAGTGAGATTCCTGCTTATAAGGAAGCTCAAAAGGACCTGGATGATTTATCTGAAAAATTGCAAAAAGAAATTGAAGCAAAGTACAAGGAAATAGAAGGGAAATACAAAGCTTATCAACAAGAGCAAATTTTATTACCAGAAGATACTAAACGTCAAAGGGAGCAAGAGATTTTTGACTCAGAAAAAGAAGCAAAAGAGCTACAAAAGAAACATTTTGGTATTGATGGAAGCCTGTTTCAGAAAAGGAAAGAATTAATTGAACCAATACAAGATGAAATTTATAAAGCCATAAAAGCAATGGCAAAAGAGAAAGGATATGATTTTGTAATGGAGAAAGAAAAAAATTCAAATATCTTGTACGCCGATCCTAAATATGACAAAAGTGATGTGGTATTGAAAAAAATAAAAAAATAAATATATAACAGTAAAATTATCGAAATGAAAAAAGTAATTACAATAGTAGCATTAGCATTAGTAACGATCAGTACATCAGCTCAAAAATTGGGACACATTAATTCGCAAGAGATGATGGTGGAGATGAAAGAATATAAAGCTGCAGAAGCCGAATTGGAGAGATACCAAGGCGAATTAATGAGAGAACTAGAGATGTTTGCTACACTGATTAAACAAGATGAAGCTAAGTATATTGAAGATGAGCCAAATTTAACGGAAGAAATAAAAGCTTCTCGTTATCAAGAACTGATGGAGAAGAGTCAAAATTTTCAGGGAAAACAAGGAGCGGCAGAAAAAAAATTGCAGGATAAAGAGGCAATGTTAATGCAAACTGTACTTAAAAAAATTCAAGAAGCTGTTCAAAAAGTAGCTAAAGAAAATAGTTATACTTATGTATTTGATACGTCAAGTCTTCATTATGCGGGAGGAGAAGATGTTACTCCATTATTAAAAAAAGAATTAGGAATTATTACTGAATAAGAACAAAACTTACTAATTTTAAATCCATTAGTGACTAGTCATTAGTGGATTTTTACTTTTTACTAAATGATAAATAAAGCACCCATAGGAGTTTTTGATTCGGGTTACGGTGGATTAACTGTTCTTTCTGAATTGAAGAAGGCTATGCCAGATAATGATTTTATTTATTTGGGAGATAATGCTAGAGCACCCTATGGCACGCGTTCTTTCGATGTGGTATATGAATATACGCTTCAAGCTGTAAAAACACTATTTGACCAAGGATGCCACTTAGTTATATTAGCTTGTAATACGGCTTCGGCTAAAGCTTTGAGAACAATTCAGCAAAATGACTTGCCAAAAATAGCTCCAGAAAAAAGAGTGTTGGGTGTTATTCGACCCTGTGCAGAAATGATAGATGCGTTTTCTACGACTAAACATATTGGAGTTTTAGGAACTAGTGGTACGGTTAAATCTGAATCATATGTGCTAGAAATTGAAAAACTACACCCGCACATTACGGTGAAGCAAGAAGCTTGTCCTATGTGGGTTCCGTTGGTTGAGGATAATACTTTTAGTACATCGGGTGGAGAGTTTTTTATCAAGCAGAACTTGGAGTCTATTCTATCTAAGGATCCTCAAATTGATACGTTGGTCCTTGGTTGCACGCATTATCCAATCCTTATAGAGCAAATTAGAAAATACGTTCCTGATTCAGTTAACATAATTGCCCAAGGGGAGATTGTAGCCGATAAACTAGTCGATTACCTTAAAAGACATATAGAAATGGCTGATAAGTGCTCTAAGAATGGAATGACTAATTATTATACTACCGATAACCCAAGGTCATTTGAAGAAAAAGCGAGTTTGTTTTTAGTGGAGGAGATTGTTGCAGAGCAAATTCAATTGAGTTAAGATAGCGTTAGTCTCACTCAATCATTCCATCTTTCATAACCAGAGTCCGATCGGCCATTTTTGCTAAATCTTCGTTGTGGGTTACGATTACAAAAGTTTGTTGAAATTTATCTCGAAGGTCAAAGAATAATTGATGTAATTCTTTAGCGGTTGCAGAATCTAAGTTTCCACTCGGTTCATCTGCAAGAATTAGAGCAGGATCATTAATTAATGCGCGAGCAACACTCACTCTTTGTTGTTCCCCACCTGAAAGTTCGTTTGGTTTGTGCTCTATTCTGTCCTCTAAGCCCAATTGAACCAATAGCTCTTTCGCTCTTTTTTCGACTTCTTTTTTGTTTCTTTTCCCAATATATCCTGGTAAGCAAACATTTTCGAAAGCTGTAAATTCTGGTAATAAATGGTGAAACTGAAACACGAAGCCGATGTTCTGATTTCTGAATTGTGCCAAGTCTTTTTTGCTCAAAGCACATGTAGATTTGTTTTCGAAAATAATATCTCCACCGTCAGCATGGTCCAGTGTTCCTAAAATTTGAAGTAAGGTAGTTTTACCAGCACCAGAAGCCCCCACTACAGACACAATTTCTCCTTTGTTAATAGTGAAATTGACACCTTTCAAAACCTGAAGGTCTCCGTATGACTTTGTTATATCTTTCGATTCAATCATCGGGCTAAGTTAAGATAATTTCAAATTGAAACTTAATTTATATTCTGAATTAAAAACTCCAACACAAAAGGAAAATGATCTTGAGGAGCGTCTTTGTGAGTGAGTAGATTGATGTGATCGTAATCATTTTTAAAACCATTCTCTTTCCCCACAATTTGTAATGTATTGGTTTGGTGTTTCCCGGTTTCATCCAAAAGCCTTTTTACATCTTTCGGATGACCTAGAAGTTTGTCGCCCTTTCCAGTTATGTATAAAATAGGAGGGAGCTTTACATTGGCTAATTCTTTTTGGTAATTATAGCCGTCTTCAGGAGAAATCCATTTTTCTTCTTTTACCCAAATATTTGCATCTGTATAATAAGCTGCTGGTTCATTTTCAGTGCCCATCTTCATTTTTTTTGCAGGCAAATAACCATGTTTTTTAGTCAAATAGGTTCCGTATTTATCCCATATCAAATCAACCCCTATTAACTTTCTCCAACCTTTTATAGCAATTCTTCTTTTGGTGCTAAATGCAACCATCGATTTAATATTAGAATCTTGCGTTCTGGATAAATAAGCTATTGCTAACACACCTCCCCAGCTATGTGCTCCCAAGTGTATTTTTTCTATCCCAGTTGTTTTTCTTACAAATGCCAGATAGGTCGGTATATCTCTTGTAATTATTTCAAATTGACTGTGGTTAAAACCTTTCTTGATTTTTGGAAGACTTTCCCCTTTTCCTAGCAAATCACAGACAAAAACATCAAAGCCGTTTTCTGCAAGAAATGGAGCGAATCCTTTACCTTTTTTAGTAAAAAAGATTCTGCCATCTTCAAAATACCCATGAATTAAGAAAATAGGAGTGCTGCCTTTTATCGTGTAAAACCGATGAACTTTAGAAGTTCCCTGATTGAATTTTATATCGTATGATTCGTATTGCATGGTTGGTAAAGATAAAAGACACTAGACAAAAGATGCTAGATTTTCATTTTTTAAAATTAACTCTTTTTAAATCTCGCGTCTAGTGTCTGTCATCTAATGGCTATTTTTAAAAAGTTAAAAAAAAGTTATAACTATTTATGGCTTAACCCAAGACTATTTTTACATTTGGGCAACTAAAACCAAAAAAATGAATTTACACGAATTTCAGGGGAAATCGATTTTAGAAAGTTACGGAGTAGCTATACAAAAAGGAGTTGTAGTTGATGATGCATCTCAAACATTAGAGGCAGCTAAACAACTTACAGCAGAAACGGGTACCGAATGGTATGTTGTTAAAGCACAAATCCATGCTGGAGGTAGAGGGAAAGGAACTATCGAAGAAACGGGTTCTCATGGTGTTGAAATTGCAAAAGGAATTGATAAAGTTGAAGGTGTTGTAAAAGGAATTTTAGGTGGACATTTAGAAACTGCTCAAACAAATGGTGTTGGAAAATTAGTTAGTAAAGTGCTGGTTGCTGAAGATGTATACGCTCCAGATTTTGATAAATGTGAAGAGTATTACATGTCTGTATTAATGGATAGAGGTAATGGTAGGAATATTATCATGTACTCTACTGAAGGCGGAATGAATATAGAAGAAGTTGCAGAAAAAACACCACACTTAATATTTAAAGAAGAAATTGATCCTAAGGTAGGTTTACAAGGTTTTCAATGTCGAAAAATAGCTTTTAACTTAGGCTTAAGTGGTAAAGCATTTAAAGAAATGACAAAATTTGTTAAGTCATTATATGGTGCTTACGAAGGTTGTGATGCTTCTATGTTTGAAATTAATCCTGTTCTTAAAACCTGCACAGATACAATTATTGCGGTCGATTCTAAAGTTACTTTAGATGATAATGCTTTATATCGTCATCCAGATTATGCTGCGATGAGAGATGTAAGTGAAGAGGACCCTACAGAAGTTGAAGCAGATGCTGCTGGTTTAAGTTACGTCAACCTGGATGGAAATGTTGGTTGTATGGTAAATGGTGCTGGATTAGCTATGAGTACAATGGATATTATTAAGTTATCTGGTGGAGAACCTGCAAATTTTTTAGATGTTGGCGGTACTGCTGATGCTGAAAGAGTTGAAAAAGCTTTTAACCTTATTTTAAAAGATAAAAACGTTGAAGGTATTTTAGTAAATATCTTTGGAGGGATTGTTAGATGCGATAGAGTAGCAAATGGTATTGTACAAGCTTATAAAAGTATTGGGGATATTCCAGTTCCAATTATTGTAAGGCTGCAAGGAACAAACGCTGTTGAAGCAAAAGAGATTATTGATAACTCAGGTTTAAATGTTCATTCAGCAATTACATTGCAAGATGCTGCTAATAAAGTAAAAGAAGTTATTATTTAGGTTTTAATTAATATCGCATAAAAAAAGGAGAGCAATTGCTCTCCTTTTTTTATTTCTTATTTTATCGTTAACAATTGTGTGTATCAGGCTAATTAAAATTCAAAAATGGTAAGTCCACTCCTGATTTTTGGCTCTATCCATGTGCTTTTTGGAGGCATAATGTTATTTGTATCTGATACCCTTTTTAACTGGTCTATTGAGACAGGGAACAATCCAAATGCAACTTTGGCTATGTTGCTGTCAACAGATTCTTGTAAAGCTTTCATTTGCTTAGTTCCTTCAATAAAATTAACGCGATTGTCTGTTTTTAAATCATGTATCCCAAGTATAGGGGAGAGAATTAAGTTTGATAAAAGATGCGCGTCTAAAGAGTCAACAGGATTTTCATTGTCAATAAGTTCATCTTTAATTGTAAGCGAGTACCATGATCCATCAAAGTACATGGATAAATTGTGTAATGATTTGGGATGATAGGCTTCTTTGCTTTTCGTTAACGTAAATGCTTTTTCTATTTGTAGTAAAAATTCTTCAGAAGTAAGGTCATTTAAACTACTAACAGTTCTGTTATAACTAAAAATTCTCAGTTTACTTTCGGCTATATAAAAGGCCATGAAGTAATTAAAATTTTCATCTCCATTGTATCCTTTTTCTCTTTGACTTTGCGTATATAATGCAGAGGATGAGACTCTATGATGTCCATCAGCAATGTATGAATGCTCGACATTAGTAAAAGCATCTTGAAGTGCCGCAATATCCTTTTGATCACTAACGATCCAAAGATCATGTTTTATTTCTCTAGTGTTGGTGAATTCGTATTCGGAGCGTGTGTTAATGTATTTTTCGAACAAAGCATCGATATCCGCATTGTCTTTGTAAGTTAAAAGCACAGACTCTGCATTAAATTTACATACATTCAAATATTTCTTAAACATTTCCTCTCTTTGAGAAAGCGTATGTTCATGCACTTTAATTTTTCCGTTTAAATAATCATCAACGGAAGCTGCTGCAATAATACCAATATAAGTATTCGTAGGAGTTATTTGTCTGTAAATATATATAGCAGGAACCTCATCTTGAGTAAAATACCCGAGTGACATGAACTCATCGTACTTGTCTCTTACTTTTTCGAAACGCTCAACAGTATTTGGCTTAGTCGAATCATCTTCTCTAAACTCGGGGTTGATAACATGTAAAAAAGTATATGGATTCCCTTCAAGTTTGGATTCTAAGTGCTTTTTCTTGTATGAGTAGGAAGGTCTGCTAGATACTAAATATGCTTTGTCTCTAGTCGGACGAACCGCTTTAAATGGAATTATTTTACTCATAGTGTTAAGTTAAGTTATTTGAAAGTGG